>Ga0265297_10011011_pt1 | contig 11189 bp, 8 predicted proteins | sample Munlanlwell13791_FD_192502 | JGI IMG/M metagenome (GOLD analysis project Ga0265297, IMG submission 192502) | Leachate microbial communities from a municipal landfill in Southern Ontario, Canada - Leachate well 137-91 | ecosystem: Engineered > Solid waste > Landfill > Unclassified | place...
AGATGGGCAAAAAAATGAATACTCTGCTCGCCTGGTTCATTACGTTCAATTTCATCAACATCACCTGGATCTTCTTCCGATCAAAAGACTGGTCGCATGCCTCTAATATCCTTTACGGCATGATCGGTGATCATGGAATTATACTTCATGAACGACTTGCTTCCAAACTAGCTTTTTTAAACTCATATGGTATAGAGTTTGGCAATCCTGTACAACATATAGGAGGATCATTTTTTCAAACTTCACTGACTATTATCACTTTTTTTGTCGTTGCTATTTTTTTTAAAAACTCTAACTATTACAAAGATCACTTAGTACTAAACTGGAAAATGGCTTTATTAGGTGCATCTCTATTCTCATTTGCTTTTATTAAGTCGTTAGTGACTTCAACTGAAGTATTTTTATATTACAATTTTTAAGAGCAGGTAGATATTATATGCAAAGTAAACAATTTTTAAAAATATTCAGTTTAATGAGTGCTCTATTCCTCGGATTTTTGCCTCTTCTAAATTTTGTCTTATCAGACGAAACACTCAATAAATCACAACTCTACTCAGTCGACTTACTAGAAGGAAAATTAAACTGGTTTGTATTTTCCAAATACCATATTTCAATGCGAGAATCACAAGTTGTGATTGGAAAAAATAAGTTTATGTTTCTTGGAAACAAATACGATCAAGTCATAGATAAAAGTATAGGAAAATTTCAATACGACCAAGTAGAAATAGTTGAGTGGGTCCAAAAACTTAAGAAACTACAACAATGGTATGAAAGCCAGAATATTAAATTTGTTCTTATTATAGCTCCGAACAAACATTCTGTTTATGATGAATTTTTGCCCATCAGCAGAGAAAAAAATGCACACATCATAACGGATGATATATCTAAATTGGCATACAAAAATAATATTCATATGCTTGATTTACGTAAAAAATTTCATAATAATCCAAATTATTTGTACCATTTTACTGATACGCATTGGAATCCGCTAGGTGCATCTATTGGATTTACAGAAACGATATCTTATTTAAATAAGTCGTACAACCTTCAGTTACAAATTCCAAAATTCGAATATCAACAAACATACCGTGGAGGGGGGGATCTGGCAAATTTTTTAAAAATTGAAAAAATTTTACCAAAAGATTATGACAACGATTATTCTATTAAGATTTATAACGATAATAACATTTGCGTTGGAAATATTCGTTTAGACACTGCTAAATTAGAAAAATGCGCTTATAGCAAAAATACTGATATCTCAATCCTTGAACAACCGAAATATATTTATAACCCGCAGGGGTTGAACAAAGATAAAATATTACTGCTATGTGATTCATTCAGCGTTGCTAACTCTACTTTATATAATAAAGCATTCATTACTATATATAAAATACACTATAATCATTTATATGGGAAAAAACTGAAAAAATTCGTACTTGAAAATAAACCTAAAATCGTTATATACCAAATTGTTGAAAGAGCTTTATATAATCAGCTGATTGTTTTATAATCTAAAATTTAACCAAAATATAAATACATAAAGTAAAAAAATGAAAATCAATGTAATTTTTGTAACGTTTTATCCAGATATCAAGCTTTTGAAGAATGCGGTAGAAAGTATCATTACACAAGCAGAAAATATTTACATTATTGACAACACACCTGAAAAATGCCACGATTTAGAAAGTTTCAAAGTATTCAATACAATTGAGGTCATCTATCTTGGTGACAATAAAGGTATTGCTTATGCCCAAAATATTGGTATAAAAAAATCTTTGACAAATAATGCAGATTTTATTATGCTCTCGGATCAAGATACTGTTTATCCGGAAAACTATATAAAAAATATGTTCTCGTGTATAGAAAAAACAGAACAAGTCGCCGCAATCGCGCCACTTTTCAACGATACAAACTGTAAGATTACTAATAGCGGTTTTTATAAAAAAGGATTCTTTTTTTATACGCTTTTTTATCCCAAAAACGGCATTTTTGAAATACCGCAAGCAATTGCTTCCGGAAAAATCATCAATGCTGTTTATTTAAATGAGATAGGACTTATGAAAGAAGAACTATTTATAGATTGGATTGATTTTGAATGGTGTTGGAGAGCTACCAACAAAGGGTATAAAATCATCGGCAATGCCAATGTAACCATTACACATCTATTAGGCGATCATACCACAGATATTGGTTTTAGAGAAATAAATCTCCGAACTCCCATCCGACACTACTACATAACGCGAAATGCTTTTTATCTATCGTTGAGATGCAATGACCTCAATCCTCTCTATCGGTTCATACTATTTTTGAAATCGTTCCGATACCTTATAGGGTATCCTATCCTCTCCAAACCGCACTTAACGCATCTTAAGTTTGTTTTACTGGGATTTTGGGATGGAATACGCGGAAAACTGGGAAAATATTCATGAAACTCAACGCTTCTATTGTCTTGTACAACAATCCTCTCTCCATGATTCAAAAAGCGATAGAGAGTTTTTTGAACACGTCGCTTGATATCAAACTCTATCTCATTGATAATTCGCCGACAGACGCATTGAGAATATTATCTTCCTCCGATAAGCGGATCGAGTATATCCATAATCCCGCCAACCCCGGTTTCGGTTCAGCACACAATATCGCCATCAAAAAATCGATTGATGAAAAGGTCCCCTATCATCTCGTCCTTAACCCGGATGTCTATTTTGACCGAGGTGTAGTGGAAAAAATCACCGAGTATATGGATAATCATCCGGATGTAGGGTTACTGATGCCAAAAGTGCTCTACCCTACCGGAGAGATTCAAACCATTGCCAGGCTCCTGCCTACCCCATGGGATCTGTTCGCAAGACGGTTTGTCCCGATCAAAAGCTATTTGGAACAACTCAACCGCCGATATGAACTCACTTTTTTTGATTACGCAACCATAACAGAAATTCCGTTTATATCGGGCTGCTTTATGTTTTTAAGAACCGATACGCTCAAAGCTGCCGGCTGTTTTGATGAGAATTTTTTTATGTACCTTGAAGATGCCGACCTCTCTAGAAGAATTGGAAAAGTATCTAAGACAGTTTTATACCCCGATGTCTCGATATATCATGAATACCAGCGTGGATCGCATCGAAGTTTCAAGCTCTTGATGGTATTCATCCGTTCCGTTTTTACCTATTTCAATAAGCATGGATGGTTTTTCGACTCTTACCGTAAAAATAAAAATCAACAAACTTTAAAACAACTGGGATGGAGAGAACGATGAAAATACTCCTCACCGGAGCAAGCGGCTTTATCGGCACCCATTTTATGCAAGACGTCATCAGTCATGACATCATGCCCCTTTCTTTACGCGATCATACGGCTGAAAGCTTCGATCTCAAAGGGTATGATGCCATCGTCCATATGGCGGCACTCGTCCATCAGATGCAAGGGGCACCGGAAGAAGCATATACAGCCATTAACTGTGATCTCACCCTTTCACTTGCGCAAAAGGCAAAGAATGAGGGAGTAGGCCATTTTATCTTCATCAGCACGATCAAAGTCTATGGCGAAGAGACGACAGCAATTGCACTCAACGAAAACACTCCATGCCATCCGAGTGATCCGTATGGAATAAGCAAACTCTCCGCCGAAAAAGGGCTGTTACAAATGGCTTCGGAAGATTTTACGGTATCAATCATCCGCATCCCACTCGTATACGGGGAAGGGGTAAAAGCCAATATGCTCAACCTCATCAAATTGTGCGATAAGGCCCCCTTCCTTCCGTTTGGAGGAATAGAGAACCGGCGAAGCATGGTCTATGTGAAAAATTTGACAGCGTTTATCAAAACCGTTCTGGAACAGCGAAACTCAGGAATTTTTATCGCAGCGGATACGACTCCGGTTTCAACTACGGATCTCATCCAAATGATTACACAGGCATTGGGGAAAAAACTCTTTCTTTTCACTCTTCCCTCTTATGCAATCCATTTACTGGAGCGGATTAGACCTTCTCTACATCAGCGCTTATTTGGTTCACTCGAGCTTGATCCTTCCGAAAGCTTCAAAAAACTCCGCTTTACCCCCCCCTTTACAACACAAGAGGGGATAGAAGCGATGATCCGGTGGTACAGACATGACTAATGTTCTCTTTTTTTACGGTGGATTATTTTTCTTCTCTCTCCTGCTGACATGGGGAGTTAAAGGCTATGCGATCCGAAAAGCAATTCTCGATCACCCAAATGAGCGAAGTTCGCACACTATGCCTACCCCCCGTGGCGGCGGATTGGCAATAGTCATCACTTTCTATCTCGGAGCCGGATACCTGTATGCAACAGATACGCTTGACCCTCAACTCTTTTATGCGTTTGTATCGGCATTTCCTCTGATAATTGTCAGTTTTCTGGATGACATCTATACCCTTGGGAGCAAAATTCGCCTGGCAGCGCAATTGTTAGCGTCGATTTTTGCATTAGCCGCACTGGGAGGTGTTGAAACCCTCTCTCTTCCATTGATACAACTGCACGGATGGTGGCTCAATATCCCTATCGTACTGGGAATGATATGGCTTATCAATCTCTATAACTTTCTGGATGGGATTGACGGATATGCAGGGAGTGAAGCAGTTTTTATAGGAATTGCTGTCGCTGTACTGTTTGGATACGAGATTGGATGGGTCGTTACAGCCGGAGCACTAGGGTTTTTAATGTTCAACTGGCAAAAAGCCAAAATATTCATGGGCGATATCGGAAGCACCTTTTTAGGATTTGTGTTTGCCGTCTTGATGATCTATTCATTCAACCACGGAGAATCTCTTGAAATCTGGCTTATTATTCTGGGACTCTTTTGGGTCGATGCTACGCTGACCCTGATACGACGTGCACGAAACAAAGAAAAACTCTCCGAAGCGCACCGAAAACATGCCTATCAGCGTATTACACAAGCCGGTTGGAGTCATCAAAAAACCGTTTTAGCGGGGATGGGGATCAATTTCCTCGGGTTACTTCCTCTTTTTTGGCTGCACACATCCTCTTATCTGGTTCCATATGGCGTAATTTATATCTTAACTCTTATCCTTGTCGTTTATCTCATTGATAAAGTTAAGCCGTTTAGCTAAAATACACCTACTTTAAACACGGAGTAACCATCTTATGCTAAAACTGCGCGAAGAACGAACCACTATAACAACTTTACTCCTGCTCATCGCGATCGCATATCTTTTTTCGGTCTCAATGCGTTTCATCTGGGTCGATCAATTCAGCAATACTCCTCAGTTTCATTGGAATAATGAGCTGATGATCAGCAATAATGACGGCTATTACTTCGCGGAAGGGGCACGTGATATCCTGCAGGGCCACCATGAAGAACATGACTTATCCCCCGTCGATATGGCAATGTCTCAGCTGACGGCGATACTCGCAAAAATCATCCCTGTCAGTTTTGAGACACTGATCTTGTATATGCCCTCTTTTATCGGTTCGCTCATCGTAATACCCCTTATTTTGATCGGGCGGGCCCTCAACCAAACAACATTGGGATTTATCGCAGCCCTCATCGGTTCGATCGCCAACAGCTACTATAACCGTACGATGACCGGATATTACGATACCGATATGTTTAACATTGTCTTTCCGGTATTCGAAATGTACTCATTGATCCTCGCACTGACCCATCAGCGGAATCGTTATCTGATCCCCATCACTGTCTCTATCGCCCTCTATCAATGGTGGTATCCACAAGCCTATGCCCTAGACAGTGCCCTGTTTTTAATGATAATCGGATATGCACTCCTCTTGGACCGTAAAAATATCTATCTCTATAAAATTTCTCTCTTTATCCTGATTGGAATTTTATCTCTGCCGTTAATCACTAAACTTACTATGGCGATAATTTTATTTTCATTTTTTCATTTTCAACGGGAGTTCTCTACAAAACTTTTTTGGCCTCTTTTCGCATCGATTCTTGGAATTTACTTTTTTACCGGAGGTATAGATCCGATATGGGCTCATCTAAAACTATATATCGTTCACGGATCATCTGAAAATACCGTTACGGCATCTTTAAACTACTACAATGTCATATCTACCGTCCGGGAAGCCGGACATATCCCTTTCACCTATTTCGCGGAACGGATAAGCGGAAGTACCATCACTTTTTTACTCGCTTGTATCGGTTATCTTATGGCTCTTGTCGCATATCGTCCTCTTCTCGTTACCCTGCCGCTAGTAGGACTTGGATTTATCGCGATGTTTGCCGGGCTTCGCTTTACGATCTATGCCGTCCCGATGATGGCGATCGGCTTTGCCTATCTTCTGTTGTTTCTCACCCAACGTATCGAAAAAGTATGGCTCCGCTATCTCTCCTTGTTTGTCTTTACAAGTGCCGCGCTTTATCCGAACTATACTCACATCAAGGAATACATGGTTCCCGTCGTTTTTACTGCCCAAGAAGTCGAAACGCTTGAACAACTTAAAAAAATCGCTTCTCGTGAAGATTATGTCGTCACATGGTGGGATTACGGGTATCCGATCCGATACTACAGCGACGTTAAGACATGGATTGATGGAGGGAAGCATACCGGCGATGTCAACTATCCGGCCTCTTTTGTTTTAACGGCACAAGACTCACTCTCTGCGGCCCATATGATGCGCCTTTTTACCGAATACACAGAACGTGGCTATACGGATGCCAACAAAACACAAAACGACTTTGAATACATGATGGCCAAAGAGGGGTTTACGGATCCGGATACATTTTTAACCGAACTGAGTTTCCCGGAGTACAAACTTCCGAAAAAAAGTCGTGATGTCTATCTTTTTCTTCCGTTGCGGATGATGGAAATTCTCCCTACGATCACCCTATTTAGCAATCTAGATCTCAAAAATCCCGATAGTAAACAACAACCTTTCTTTTATACTACGACATCCGTACAAGACAGCGGAAAGACACTTGAATTGAACAATGGGGTCTCAATACTGAAAGAAAAAAATATCCTAAAAATGGGGACTCAAGAAATACCGATAAAAGCATTTTATCAAGTAGCCTATGATCCGGATCATCATATTCAAGTCAATAAACAAACCTTTGGCTCTGAAGGGCTAACGGTCATTTACATGGCAAGCTACGGACGCTTTTTAGTCCTCGATGATTTTTATCTAGACTCAGCATATATTCAAATGTTTGTATTTGAACGCTATGACACCAATCTGTTTGAACCGGTTATTCTCAGCCCTATGAGTAAAATCTACAGACTCAAGATATGACCCCATGCCTCTAACTGAACAAAAACGACCGTCAGGCTTGCTCGCACCCAGTTTTACCAAAAGGCTTATCTTTTTTCTGGGTGCCGATTTTGTCCTTTTTTTTGTATCTCTCCATTTTGCCTATGCGTTACGGTTTGATTTTTCCGTTCCGCCCGAATATCTCCATCGCTTCTACACCGTTTTTTTTACGTTAACCCTTTTAAAATGGGGAAGTTTATATCTTTTGGGTGTTTATAGAATTACGTGGCGCTATTTCAGCCTTTATAATGCCAAGCAGATCATCTTCGGCCACATTCTCGCAGGAACACTCTTTTTTCTCCTTTTTATGATAAACCAAGAGCTCTTTACGCCTCTTCCGCGAAGTGTGATTGTGATCGATTTCATATTGTCCCTATTACTTATCGGGGCACTTCGCCTCTCAAAACGGATAATTACCGAACAGCAATCCAAAGCAGTAACCAAATCCATGCTGGTCATCGGAAGCAACCATAAAACCGTCGCTTTGATCAAAAGTGCCAAGAACGGAGACATCCCCTACAGTATAGAAGCCATTGTGGCATGGGACCCTTCCGATTTTCATTTATGCGGAACCTACATCGACAAAATAAAAGTGAACCATCCCGATCAGCTGGATCATCTATGCCAATCACTGGAAATTGAGAGTGCCGCAATTACTGTCGATATGCCCCAGAACACTCTACGCACTCTGATCAATCGGCTTACATCGTACGGTATCCATGATATCCAACGCTCAGTGATCCTGGAAGATAATCAGACCTCTTTAAAAGAGTTCTCCATCGAAGAACTTCTTGCGCGTCATCCGAAAGACCTTGATACCAAAACCATTCAAGAGTTCATCCAAGACAAAACCGTTCTCATAACCGGAGCGGGAGGAAGTATCGGGAGCGAGATCGCATTGCAATGTGACCGCTTTGGGGCAAAAAGACTTCACTTGATCGATCACAGTGAATTCAATCTCTACCAAATCGGCGAACAACTCCCCTCCGCCGTTTTACATCTGTGCAATATTATCGATCGCAAGACGCTCAATGATATTGTTCAGGATGCAGCCCCCGATATCGTGATCCATGCTGCCGCCTATAAGCACGTCCCTCTATGTGAAGCCAATCCCCAGGCAGCCGTCATGAACAATGTCATCGGGAGCCGTAACGTCATCGACAGCGCTATCGAGCATAACGTCCCAAAAATCGTCATCATCTCCACCGACAAAGCAGTCCGGCCGACCAATGTGATGGGAACCACCAAACGGGTCGTTGAGCTGTATGCCCAAAACGTCGACCCGCGCAACAGCGAGATCGTATCCGTACGCTTCGGAAACGTTCTGGGGTCCAGCGGAAGTGTCATCCCGAAATTCAAGTCCCAGATCGATAGCGGCGGTCCTGTCACGATTACCCACCCCGACATCACCCGCTATTTTATGCTGATCTCCGAAGCATGTCAGCTGGTCTTGCAAGCCGCAGCCATTGCACGAGGCGGAGAGCTGTTTATCCTGGATATGGGGGAGAGCGTAAAAATCGCCGATCTGGCACAGACCATGATCCGCCTCTATGCGACCAAACCTGTAGAGATCGTCTATACCGGATTGCGTCCCGGCGAGAAACTCTATGAAGAGCTTCTGATCGATGAAAGCGAACAGAAAACGACCTATGAATCAATCATGATCGCCCGCTCAACCCCATATGATATCGCATCGCTTAACCTGGAGATCGATACGCTGATCACGGCATCCGATCCTCGGTCAATCCTCCGCCACATCGTCCCTGAATTTGCTCCATCTGCCGAACAATAAGACATAAACAGTCAGCTTATGCGAAACGAAAATCGCCTTAACAAGAGTGTAATCCCAAAGGATTACATTAGAGCGAGGAAAGGTTAGAGCTCGGTTTTGAGCGCGGCACCGTTTGATGCGTTAGAAACGAGGAGGCTGTAGCGTTTGAGCCATTTTGATGCGATCTCTTTTTTGACGGGTTTGAAATGGAGCCGTCGCTGTTCAAGGAGTTCATAACTCACATTGAGCTGAAGAAGGTGTTTGTCGACATCGAGTTCGATCTCATCGCCGTCTTCGATCAATCCGATCATCCCCCCTTCTGCCGCTTCGGGGCTGACATGCCCGATACTTGCACCGCGGGTCGCACCCGAAAATCTTCCGTCGGTGATGAGGGCTACGCTCTCACCCAATCCCATTCCCATGATCAGGGCGGTAGGGGCGAGCATCTCCTGCATTCCCGGCCCCCCTTTTGGCCCTTCGTAGCGGATAACGACGACATCCCCCGCTTTGACTTTATGACCGACGATTCCTGCGATCGCCTCCTGCTGTGAATTAAAGCAGACGGCAGTCCCTTTGAATTGGCGCATACTCGGAGCAATCCCGGCTGTTTTGACAACCGCACCCTCTTCGGCAAGGTTACCGAACAAAATAGACAAACCGCCGACCGGCGAGTAGGCGTTTTCATTGGTATGGATGATATTAGTGTCTTTGATCACCGCGTCTTTGATCCGCTCTCCGAGGGTTTCACCCGTAATTGTCATCGCATCGAGTTCCAATACACCGCCGCGGCGGCTCACCTCTTTCATCACGGCATTGACGCCGCCTGCACGGTTGATGTCGTCCATGTGAACCGTTGACAGGGACGGAGAAATTTTCGCGATGTGGGCTACTTTTTCGGAGATTTCATTGATCTTGGTGATATCGAAATCGACCTCCGCTTCTTTGGCAATGCTGAGCATATGCAATACGGTATTGGAGCTTCCCCCCATCGCCATATCGACGACGAATGCATTGTGGATCGCTTTGTCATTTAGGATATTGCGCATGTTCCACTTAGCCGAGTTCTCATCCATAACCATCTCGACAATCCGACGTGCTGCCGTTTTTACCATTTCAATGCGCTCAGGCGTCATCGCAAGTACCGTACCGTTGCCCGGCAGTGCAACCCCCATCGCTTCGCAGAGGGTATTCATCGAGTTGGCGGTAAACATCCCCGAACAACTTCCTCCGCTCGGACATGCCTCACACTCGATCTCATAGAGCTCTTCATCCGACATCTTGCCATCAGCATGTTTTCCGACGGCTTCAAACGCTGTCGCCAAGTCGATCGGTGTCCCGTCTTTTTTATGCCCTGCCTTCATCGGCCCGCCGGAGACGAAGATCGTCGGTACGTTGACCCGCAATGCTCCCATCAGCATCCCCGGAACGATCTTGTCGCAGTTGGGGATACAGATAAGACCATCGAGTTTATGGGCATTCATCACCGTCTCGATCGAATCGGCGATCAGTTCGCGACTCGGAAGCGAATAAAGCATCCCGTCATGTCCCATAGCGATCCCGTCGTCGACTCCGATCGTATTGAATTCAAACGGGACTCCGCCCGCTTCCCGGATCGCCTCTTTGACGATGCGGCCGTACTCTTGGAGGAAAAAATGTCCCGGAATAATATCGATATGAGAGTTGGCTACTCCAATAAAAGGTTTGTTAAAATCTTCGTCTTTTAGACCGGTTGCCCGAAGCAAACTTCGGTGAGGGGTTTTATCAAATCCCCGTTTAATGGTATCACTACGCATAGGATTCCTTTGTTAATTATTATGGTTTTAATTAGCGCGATTATAGCGCAGTGGAACTCTAAAAAAGATATGCCTTAAAAAAAATAGTAAGAAAGTGAAAAAAACTCTTTACACGCTATACTTTTTTTGCTATACTTCCAGTCCACAAAAACAATGCGGGAATAGCTCAGTGGTAGAGCACGACCTTGCCAAGGTCGGGGTCGCGAGTTCGAACCTCGTTTCCCGCTCCATATGCCTCAGTTAAGATATTGGCATTCAATATTTCAACTGAGGTATTTTTTGTTATCGTTGCCCGGATGGCGAAATCGGTAGACGCAAGGGACTTAAAATCCCTCGGTGGTAACACTGTGCCGGTTCAAGTGCGGCTCCGGGCAC
>Ga0265297_10011012_pt1 | contig 11189 bp, 2 predicted proteins | sample Munlanlwell13791_FD_192502 | JGI IMG/M metagenome (GOLD analysis project Ga0265297, IMG submission 192502) | Leachate microbial communities from a municipal landfill in Southern Ontario, Canada - Leachate well 137-91 | ecosystem: Engineered > Solid waste > Landfill > Unclassified | place...
AAAAGGTGACAATTCGTAAAGGAGGACATGCTGATGAAATCCACAAAATTCCGGCCGGATTGGACGGAAAAACCACCTGTACCCGGAACATACAGATCCATTTTTAAATATGGCAATCCGCAACACTTTAAGCACCCCAGTGACGCCTGGTACAGAATGATTAAACAGGATTTTCACTTAAGTGACGCCGATTTTACCAGCAAGGTTAAAGAAGGACTTGAACAAGTCACCATAAACCGCCCGATAAATTTACAAAAGCAGCAAATCGAAGCCATACAAAATATTGTGGGAAAAGAAAATGTTTCACAGGATGATTACAGCCGTGTCAAATACGCTTCGGGAAAAACCACGGAGGAAATGCTGGAACTTCGCCAGGGGATTATTCACGAAGTAGCAGATGTCGTCGTGCATCCAAGGGACAAACACGATGTCCAAAAAATAGTGGCATACTGTGATAAAGAAAAAATCCCCATTACGGTCTTCAGCGCTGGTTCTTCCGTAAATTTCGGTTGTCGTCCGGCCAAAGGCGGTATTTCTCTGGTAGTCAGCACGCACATGAACAAACTTCTGGAAGTAAACGAACTCAACCAGACCGCGCGTGTGCAACCGGGTATGTTCGGACCAGCTTACGAGGAAGCTTTGAATAAAGCACCCGAACGTTTTGGAACAAAGCTGCGTTACACCTGCGGCCATTTCCCTCAATCCTTTGAATATTCGACTGTCGGAGGATGGATTGTGACGCTAGGTTCCGGACAGGCTTCAACTTACTATGGCGATGCTTACGACATCGTGTTTAGTCAGGAATACGTGACTCCTGTTGGAACTTTTAGAACTCTGGATTATCCGGCTACCGCTACCGGCCCCAAGATAAACGATATTATGAAAGGCTCCGAAGGCTCTTTTGGTATTTTAGTCGAAGTCACCATGAAAATATTCCGCTATATGCCGGAGAACCGCGCGCGTTTCAGTTTTATGTATCCTACCTGGGAAGCCGCAGTAAACGCGAGCCGCGAGATAATGCAGTCTGAATTCGGCAAACCGGCCATCTATCGTATTTCCGACCCTGAAGAAACAGACAGAGGATTAAAGCTCTATGGCATGCCAGCCATTGCTGATAAAATTCTGGTGCTGCGCGGATTTAAACCGATGCAACGTTGTTTGTGTCTGGGTAATGTGGAAGGCGACAAGGATTATACTAAACTGGTTGCACGTAAAATAAAAGCCATTGCCCGCCGCCATGGTGCCATGTCGCTGGGCAGTTATGCTCCGCACAAATGGGAGCACACACGCTACACAGAACCGTATATGCGTGAGGATTTGGGAGATTATGGAATTCTGATTGATACACTGGAGGCTGCCGTAACCTGGGACAATCTTCACCATCTGCATGAAGGTGTCCGCGCCTACATGAAAAGCCGACCTAAAACGATGTGTTTGACGCATGCTTCACACTTCTATCCGCAGGGCACAAATCTCTATTTTATTTTTATCGCCCATATGGACGATCCCGGGGAATACCGGAAATTTCAACGCGGAATCATCGACAACATTCAAAAATACGGCGGCTCATTAAGCCACCATCACGGCGTGGGACGCATGATCGGTCCATGGCTGGAAACCCATCTGGGCAAAGAACAAATGAATGTGCTGCGCGCCTTGAAGAGACATTTCGACCCGAACAATATAATGAATCCCGGTGGCCAGCTGGGACTGGATTAATAACCTGTTTTGTCATTCCGAGTCCCGATAAATCGGGACGAGGAATCTTAAAAACCACGCTGTCATTCCGAGGGCATGCGAGGAATCTTTTGAATGATAATAAATTAAGACTTCTCTCTTTGGTCGAAGTGACATAAATATTTTCGTGGAGTATGATCCCGCGTACCAGAAATGCTCCGGACAAGTTGCGGGACTTTGGAATGACATTATAAAAAGGTCTCAAGGTATAAGAAATATATACAAAAAAATACAGCGAGGTGAAGATATGCCACAGGAAAATATCAAATCGAAAGTAATACTATCAATAGACGCCGGCACACAGTCTATTAGGGCCGCCCTTGTAGATACTAACGGAAACATCTTGCATATCGTTAAAACACCTATTCAGCCTTATTTTTCGGAAAATCCCGGTTGGGCGGAACAGCAACCGGATTATTTCTGGGAAATGCTCTGCAAAACAACAACCCGGCTCCTGCAAGACAAAGCAAATCTCAAAGAAAATATAGCGGGCGTCACGCTTACCACACAGCGCGCTACAATGATTAATGTGGATAAAGACGGCAAAGCTCTTCGCCCGGCAATCATCTGGCTTGATCAAAGGAAGGCAGACTCGAAACCAATATTACCCGGCGCGCTCCGTCCTGTATTGAAAACAGTAAAACTTCTTGATACTCTGGAAGGAGTAATACAGGATTGCGAAGCGAACTGGATATGTCAGCAGCAGCCCGACATCTGGGAAAAGACACACAAGTTTTTGCATCTGTCCGGATTCTTCACTCACCGACTCACCGGCGAGTTTGTTGATTCCGTGGGCAATAACATCGGTTATTTGCCTTTTAACAACAAGACATATCAATGGGCCGGGAAATACGATTTTAAATGGTGGCTGTTTAAAATTGAACAGGAAAAACTTCCTGCCATGATTAAGCCTTCCGAAATTTTGGGACAGATTACCAAAAAGGCTTCCACGGAAACAGGCATACCGGAAGGGTTGCCGGTTTTTGCAGCGGGATCGGATAAGGGTTGCGAAATACTCGGTTCCGGTTGCCTCACGCCCGAGATTGGGTGTCTTAGCTTTGGAACGATAGCGACTTTTGATGTGGCCACGCCCAAATATGTGGAACTCCGTCCCATGATACCGCCCTACCCTGCTTCAGTGCCGGATGCTTATTACACTGAAGTTTCGATATTCCGCGGTTTCTGGATGGTCAGCTGGTTCAAGGAAGAATTTGGCCTTCAGGAATGCATGCTTGCCGAAAAAAATAACGAACCGCCGGAAAAATTTTTCGATTCGTTGATTAAAGACATACCGGCCGGGTCAATGGGATTAATGCTTCAACCCTACTGGACGCCGGGAATCGGCGCCGATCCTTTCGCGAAAGGATCGATAATCGGTTTCGGCGATGTGCACAATCGCGCGTATCTGTATCGCGCCTTACTTGAAGGATTGGTCTATGGACTCAGAGAAGGCGGAGAACTGACACAGCGCAAGACAAAAGTGCCGGTAACAAAACTTAAGGTTTCCGGCGGAGGTTCGCAAAGTGACGCGGCAATGCAAATCACAGCGGACATATTCGGCATGGCCGCGGAACGTCCGCATACTTTTGAGACATCCGCGCTGGGCGCGGCAATTGATGCATCTGTCGGACTCAAACTTTATTCCGATTTTCCATCAGCCGTCAAAAGCATGACCAGAACGGGAAAGGTATTTGAGCCGTCATTAAAAAATCATCAGCTTTATGATGATCTTTATAAAAGAGTTTATCTTAAAATGTACGGACAACTGAAACCGCTGTTCAAGGAAATCAAAGATATTACCGGTTATCCGAAATAAAGGATAATATAATCCAGTTCCTTGTCATTGCGAAGCGGCTCTCAGCAATGCCTGCCCTCGATGCAATCGGGGTGGCAATCTTTCTTTATTTCGTCAAGAGCCAAGCAAAGACTTCTCCCCTTTTACTTACGCAAACCAATCTGTCGGCTTATTTCTTTAAAAAAATAATCCCTCCGATTTTTAATTAAACAAGTCGGAGGGATTAAATTCGTTCATGTATCTTTATCATTGATGCCAGCTTGTTGCCAGAAGGTTCTGGTACTGCTGATCATTCATCATCGCATTGTACTTCTGCATTACATCCATGCCGGAATCGTTGTTAATGTAACTCATTGTATCAACTATCGTCTGAATATCAGCTCTGGTGATGTAGTGTCCATCAGATACTTCTAGTCTCTCAATACCATAATTTGTCGCTTGAAATTCACTCGCTATCTTCATGTAGTTGTTGGCATCGATAAAGACATAAAGATCATTGCCCTGCTTTACCAGTACCGGCTCGGTCGTTGTTATTCCATCCGTAAGTTTTAAAGTGTCCGTATCGCCGTTTACTCCGGCAGTTTCGTTGAGTGTATCCTTTCCGTCGGTTCTTCGGAAGAGATATGTGTCGCTGCCGCTACCTCCGCTCAGTATATCATCACCCTGACCTCCGTCTAGCGTGTCATTGCCGTAATTTCCTATAAGTGTATTTACCGCACTATTGCCAATCAGAGAATTATTTAAGTTATTTCCCGTGCCATTCACAGCATTTGATCCTGTTAAAACAAGATTTTCTACGTCATTATCTAAACTATAGGTAACTGAACTTTGAACAGTATCTGTCCCCTGGAATAGATATTCCACAACCGCATCGCCCGTATTATCAACAACATAAGTATCATCACCCGAGCCACCTATCATAATATCGGCACTAGATCCGCCATTTAAAGTATCATTTCCACAGCCACCATCAATATAATCATTACCGCTTTCACCATAAATTATGTCGTTATTACCTTCTCCAAACAGATAATCAGTATCGTTACCTCCATAAATTATATCATCACCATTACCTGAATAAACTGTGTCAATCCCATTTAAGGAATATATTAAATCATTATCTGAGCACGTAATTATAATATCCATATAATTGGTGCCATAGATGATTCTTCGTACATCCAAGCTGAAAGTGTCCGATATACATACGTTAGCGGTATCCATTGCCGTAACTTTTACTGAAATTTTACCGGTAGAGGTTGGTGAGCCGCTAAAGGTCTGCGTTGCCGGATTAAAATTAAGCCACGGTGGCAGAGCAGAGCCATCGACTAATGTGGCGCTATAGGTTAAAGTATCACCAACATCAATATCGCTGAAGGTGTTGGCCGGTATCGTATAGCTGTAGGGAGTGCATTTATTTATTGTCTGATCAACTATCGGATTAACAATTACCGGAGCATCATCCACGTTGACCACCGTTAAATTGAAGTTGCTGGATACACTGGCGCCTGTCGTATCGATAGCCGTTACTTTGAGCGATAATGTTCCCACATTATCGTTATTTGGTGTACCGCTAAAGGTCATTGTATTAGTATCGAATGTAAGCCATGACGGCAATGCCGAACCGTTGGATAGTGTTGCACTGTAGCTTAAACTATCGCCTAAATCGACATCATTAAATGTATTAGCCGGTACCGTAAATGTAAATAACGCATCTTCCAAAGTCGTCTGATTGGATAGCAGATTAGTAACCACAGGAGCATCATTGACATTTAAGATTGTAACATCAAAATTATTTGAAACACTGAGACCCGATGTATCTGTTGCTTTAACCTTCAATGACATCGTCCCAACGTTTTCATTGGTCGGTGTACCACTAAATGTTCTTGTTTCTGTGTTAAATGTTAACCATGTAGGAAGTGCTGACCCATCGGTTAAGGTTGCACTGTAGCTTAAACTATCGCCTGCATCCACATCGTTAAATGTGTTGGTCGGCACTGTAAAACTAAAGACTTCATCTTCCAGCGTCTGCTGATTAGCTATTGGATTAACAATTATCGGAGCGTCATTGACATTTAACACTGCAATGTTGAAATCACTTGATACATTTGCTCCTGCTGTGTCGGTGACAGTAACTTTAAGAGACAAATTACCCACATCGTCATTTGTCGGCACACCGCTGAAGGTCAGCGTTGCCGCATCAAAATTAAGCCACGATGGCAGAATAAAGCCATCCACTAAAGAGGAACTGTAGGTGAGCACATCACCCGAGTCTATATCATTAAAAGTATTTGAAGGAACCGTAAAGCTGAATGCGGTGTCTTCTATTACTGTATGATCTTCTATAGGATTGATAACTATAGGCGCATCATTTACATTTAGTACGGTTAAATCGAAGTTATCAGATACACTCGCACCTGACGTGTCAGTTGCAGTTACTTTAAGCGGAATTGTTCCGATATTGCCATTATCGGGCACTCCGGTGAAGGTCATGGTTTCCGCATCAAAGTTCATCCACGAAGGCAAATCTGAACCATCAGCCAAAGTAGCGCTGTAGGTCAGGCTGTCTCCTGCATCAACATCTATAAAAGTATTTGACGGTATAACGAAGTTAAATAACTCATCTTCCATTGCCACCTGATTTATCAGAGGATTGGTAACAACGGGTGGATTATTGCTTAATACCGTAACATTAAAGTTACTAGAGACTGCTTCTCCCGCTATATCCGTAGCTGTCACCTTAAAATTCCAAGTTCCTATAGAATCACCGGTAGGAGTACCACTGAAGGTCATGTTTTCTGCATCAAAGTTCAGCCACGAAGGCAGCGCAGAACCATCAGACATAAACGCGCTATAAGTTAGACTATCTCCCTCATCAACATCATTAAATGTGTTAGCTGGCACTGCAAAGGTAAATAAATTACCTTTCACCGCTGTCTGATCAGCTATCGGATTATCAACCGTCGGCGCATCGTTTTTGTTTTCAACTGTAATATCGAAAGGTCTCGATATGATATAACCAGTTTCATCTGTAGCAGTAACTATGCATGACAATGTACCAACATTTTCATTAGTCGGCATGCCGCTGAAAGTTAGTGTTTCCGCGTTAAAGGTCACCCAAGAAGGCAACGCAGAACCATCAGGCAAAGTTGCATTATAGATCAGTGGAAGATCGACATTGGCGCCCGCATATTCCTCAGCCTGAATTATGCCAAGAGATTCCAACTGCTCGCCAGTTAATAGTGTCCCATCAGCAAATTGGAACTGATCGACCTTATAAGCATCGCCTTTAAACCAGTCATTAATTATTAGAGAATCGAAGTTCTTATCAATCGTGAAGCTAAACAGCGCATCTTCCTGTACCATCTGATCGGCTATTGGATTGACGAATGCATTAACTATAAGGTCATCATTATATTGTACAAGTTTTAGGTCCGCAGTCGTAATACCTGCACCAAATGAAACGGTATCTGTTGCCCAAAAATAATCATCAGTTAAATTGTATATTCTGTCTATTCCACTGCCTATACCGAAATTATAGGTATCATCATTTGCATATCCGTACATTGTGTCATTTCCAATGGAGCCGGCCAAACTGGAATCATCTCTTTGGTGACCATACACCATGCAACCCATTAACAATTCCAACTCTGTTGCATTTAGCGCAGTGCCATCGGCAAATTGGAATTGGTCAATCTTAGAGGCATCATTATCAAACCAGCCACCAATTATTAACGAATCTGAAGTGCCTTTGATGTTGATTCTCAGAGCGCCACAGGTTGGAATTTGATGATTATATGTATTCCAAGTATCATACCAATCCACTGTATTAAAACCATTCTCACGTATTAGTTCCAAATCATTTATTGTAATGCCCGCACCAAATTCAACAATGTCTGTCGTAAGCGCGTTATCATTTGCAGTGTTATTTACAGTATCTACCCCGCTGCCTCTTCCAAACACATAAGTGTCGTTGCCTAAATCGCCCTCAAGATAGTCGTTCCCGGAACCGCCGTCCAAAGTATCATTGCCTATGTTGCCAGTCAGGCCATCATAACCTGCACCACCATCTAGATAGTCATCGCCAGCAATTCCTTCTAGTGTATCATTACTGGCAAAACCAAAAACCACATCGTTACCAATGGAACCAATAAGTCTATCGCCACCCATAGACCCATACACCATGCAACCCATTAACAATTCCAACTGCGTTGAATTTAGCACCGTGCCATCCGCAAATCGGAACTGATCGGTCTTAGAGCCATCGCTATAAAACCAGCCTTCAATTATTAATGTATCAGATGTGTCTTTAATATTTATCTTTAGGCTGCTAAAATAACTATCACCATATCCGACTAGTTCTAAATCATTAGCTGTTATACCTGCACCAAATTCAACTGTGTCGGTTGTCACAGCATAATCAGATGCGTAGTTACAGATAATATCAACTGCACTACCTCTATCAAATTTATATATATCATTACCTTCATTACCACTCAGGGTATCATTGCCTGCTCCCCCATTAAGAGTATCGTCGCCTTCGTTGCCATATAAAGTATCATTGCCATCGGAACCAATAATTTGATCATTATCAACTGCTCCACAATAGGCCCCAATATCGTTAACAGTTGTAAAGCCTATTTCATTCAATTGGGCCGAGGTCAACACCGTTCCATCCGCAAATAGAAACTGGTCAATCTTATAAGCATCACCACTACACCAGCCATTAATTATTAATGAATCAGATGTGTCTTTAATATTTATCTTTAGTCTGCCACCGCCAATAGTATCAAATAACAACGCTAGATCATCTACCATGATACCCTCGTCAAATTCGACAGTGTCCCAATGTCCATAAGAATCATAATTATGATTATCTATTACATCGACACCACTGCCAATACCAAATATATATGTATCATTGCCGGAACCTCCAAAAAGAAAATCATCGCCTGCGCCGCCTTTAAGGGTATCATTACCGGAATCTCCAAATAATAAATCAGCTCCGTCTGATCCGTAGATTTGATCATTGTCCACCGATCCATAATATTCATTAATATTCATATTCACAACATAGTCTAACTCTTCAAGCTCTGTGGAAGTAATTACTCTGCCGTCCGCAAATTTGAACTGATCAACAGCAAAGCCATGATCATTAAGGTACCAATTATCGATTATTAATGAATCAGACGTTCCTTTTATATTGATCCTAAGTTCATTATGCATGCTATATGCATGATTAACGCGTATGAATTCAATATCATTCACTGTGATGTCTTCACTAAATTGTACTGTGTTTGTTTGTACATAAAACAAACTATCATTTTTTATAACATCCACCCCATAGCCTATACCGAATACATACGTATCATTCCCTGTACTGCCACCATTAAGGGTATCATTGCCGAGTCCGCCATCCAGAGTATCGTTACCGTTACTGCCATTAAGAGAGTCATCACCAGCGCCACCTTCTATAAAATCGTTAACAAAATTACTAAGGATTGTATCATTTCCCGGAGATCCATACAAAGTAAGGCCCCGCGCTTCTAAATCTGCTGCGGTAAGCACGGTACTGTCAGCAAATTTGAATCCATCAACCTTATAATCATATTGATTATCGAACCAACCTATTAGTGTCAGCGAATCTGCAGTACCCTTTATATTGATCTGGAGGTTATGGTCATCATACCCATTATATGTTAGTTCCAAATCATCTACGGTGATACCCGCGCCAAACTCGACAATATTAGTTCCATCACTATCAGAGATAGTATCCACACCACTGCCTATACCAAACAGGTAAGTGTCATTGCCGCCCTCCCCTCTTAGGTAATCATTTCCTATACCTCCATCCAGAGTATCGTTACCGGCTCCACCACGCAGGGTATCATCCCCTCCGTAACCATTTATCTGAGTATCACCCAAATTCCATACATTAAGTTTTTCACTGCTTTCAGTTCCCAATATATATTTTTCTGTCACCAATTTATAAATTGGTACTTCAGTGCCATCGGCAAATACAAACCAGTCTATCTGAGAAGGTGTAGCAAATTTCTCACCAGGCAAATATGCCCAATTCATATGCTCATAATAGGTCCCTTCAAACGAAGCCCAATTTTCGATAAGGATTGAGTCCTCGCCGCTGAACAATTCTATTCTTAAGTTTGTTCCTTCCTGATAAATTTTTAAATCGCTAGGAGTTATACCTTCGCCAAATATCAGTTTGTCGAAAGTTGTCGCATAATCAAATGAATAGTCTCTTATAAGATCTTTTCCACTTCCGATATTGAAAATGTATGTATCGTTGCCGTCACCGCCAATAAGCGTATCATTGCCTGTACCGCCTTCAATTGTATCATCGCCGGCATTGCCATATATAGTATCATTGCCGGAACTGCCGAATATCTGGTTGTTGCCGTCTGTTCCGTTTAATATGTCATCATTAGTTGTTCCGTATATCTGAGTTGTTGTATCTATAACTTGATAGCCCATTGCTTCCAGTTGCGCCGCAGTCAGCCATGCACCATCCGTAAAACTGAACAGGTCGATTTGGAAAGCTTCCGCAAAAAACCAGTCTTTCACAACCAGGGAATCATTTGTTCCTTTAATGTTGATATGAAGGTCATTATCTTGTTTAATCAACTCCAAATCGGCCACTGTTATTCCTTCGCCGAAAGCTACTTTATCTATAGCGGTCAGATAATCTGAAAGGCAACTGTACTCTGGATAGCAATTAATAATTGTATCTAATCCGCTGCCAAGACCGAAATTATATGTGTCATTACCGTCCATGCCTATCAATACATTATTGCCTGAATTTCCGGTTAATATATTATCCAAATCATTTCCCTTACCGTTAATTGAATTATTACCGGTGAGAGTAAGATTTTCAACCCAGGGACTTAGCTCATAGGACGATGAACTGAATACAGTATCCTCGCCCTCGCCAGGTTGCTCAAATATAAGATCATAAACGCTATCCACTATATATGTGTCATCACCGTGTCCTCCGTACATTAAGTTTGAATTTATAGATATTTCCCATTCCTTTATTAATTTAGTAGCTAAATATGTTAGTGGAACATTGCTGATATAACTAGCTGATACACTATCCGATCCACTATCAAGAGTATCGTTACCGGCACCGCCATATAAATCGTCCGGTCCTGAGCAGTCTTTCGCTTCTAGCCAAAAGTCGCTGCGCGCTTGCTGTATCGCATCATTTTCCGACATGGTATCTCCATGCCAATATATTGTTATGTTCCGTTTATCATTCCCGGAACCGCCATTTATATAATCATCACCATCACCGGCATCAATACCATCTTCACCTGTAAGACCCATAATATTGTCATTAAAAATAGTGCCGTGAATTGCATCATTATCAGGCGTTCCTATAATATCAATTGTCTGATCACTAAGAGCAATGAATTCACCATAAGAAAGAACTGTTCCATCGGCAAATTCATAGCTATCAACAGCATGTGACCCGTTTATTTCATTCGGATCAAAATTAACCAAATGTATGACATCACCGTTATCACCTACGAAAATATCTAATTCATCACACTGATAATATAAATGGCCTTCATATTCATTATTATATATATCGCCATAGCCCATATGGCCATTAACATACAAATGTAAATCATCCGGTGTA
>Ga0265297_10011013_pt1 | contig 11188 bp, 8 predicted proteins | sample Munlanlwell13791_FD_192502 | JGI IMG/M metagenome (GOLD analysis project Ga0265297, IMG submission 192502) | Leachate microbial communities from a municipal landfill in Southern Ontario, Canada - Leachate well 137-91 | ecosystem: Engineered > Solid waste > Landfill > Unclassified | place...
CAGCAGTCAATGACGTAGTCTCGACTTCAGTTTCAATATCTCCAAGCGTTGCTTCTTTAGCCATCTCTGTATAGATGTCAGAAGAAGGAGTACCAAGGATAGTACCTACGACACCTGCAGCGTCAGGAGTAACTGTGGGAATGGCAGCTACAATCGTGGCGATATCAGAAGCGCCGGGATCACCGATAATAGTGGCGAGGTCTGACGGAGCCGCTGACTTTAACGGAGCGCCAAGAGTTACTTCTTTGGCCATTTCTGTATAAATGTCAGAACTGGGCGTTCCAAGAATTGTGCCGACCACCCCTGCTGCATCAGGCACAACCAAGGCAGTCAGCCCCGCGCCAGCTACGCCTACAGAATCAGCTATCGCTCTCAGGACTTCTCCTGACCTTGCATAGTTAGCCATGCTGCCAAAACCAGCAGTCAATGACGTAGTCTCGACTTCAGTTTCAATATCTCCAAGCGTTGCTTCTTTAGCCATCTCTGTATAGATGTCAGAAGAAGGAGTTCCAAGGATAGTGCCTACTACTCCAGCAGCATCTGGAACCGTAAGAGCTGCAACCGCATCTGCTGTGGCCCTTAAGACTTCTCCTGCGCGGACGTAATCTGCTATGCTGCCTTCTGCCGCCGCGAGGGATGTAGTCTCGACTTCGATTTTTACGTCTTCAAGGACAGACTCCAGAGCCATGTCCGTTGGAGCTGGGATGGCTGAAAATGACGATCCATCCTCTGTATCCAGTATGGGGTTAGTTGGAATAGCCCCAACCAGCGTTAAAATACGTTTAAATAGGGATATAGACATAGTGTCTCCTGTTATTCAACAATAGAATAAATAACGCTAAACGGTATGTTTCTTGCTGCGCCTTCGTCTATACTTTCGGTATAGCTTACTTTGAAGTCATTTGTTATTCCCATATTAAGGGGGATATACATGCCCACGCTATCAACGCCCTGAGCATAAGGTATTACATCTACCTCGGCATAGTTAGACCCATCAATTTTATATTCGAGGGTAACATTGCCGCTCTGAGTAAGAGTAGTCATGTCTAGCCAAATGCCCTGAATTATAATCCTTGTAGTAGTCGTAATGGTAACTACAGTCTGCTTGCCGCCAGCATCAAGGTACGAGAACACGCCAGAGGAGTCATCAGAAATAGAAGCCAGTGGCGCGATAGCGGAAATCAAAGTAACGAGGTCTGATACGCCCGGATCACCAATAATCGCCGCAAGACTGGAAGCAGCAGCTGATTTCAGAGGTGCGCCGATGGCATCGGCCATAAATCTAGCAACCATGCCAAGTCTCTGGTTGTCAGCAATACTGCCATCGCCCGCGTCAAGACTTGCTGTTTCAGCTTCGTTGTTACCAGTAGCAATACCCAGAACCGTATTCTTGGCATATGACATTAAGCTTGATCCGAGGATTGTGTCGGTTTTCTTGCCGATTACATCCCTCATCGTAACATCGTCGGCTATATCTTCACCGGGAACATCGAAATACCCGTCAATGGTCGTCAGCCTAGTTACTAGGTCTGTGTCGTCGAAATCACCTAACGTGGCAGCAAGGGTATCAGCTAGAGTCGTATTACTTATGACTCCAATATTAGATTGAATAGCAGCAACCCTAGTGGCGAAGTCTGACGTACCCGGATCGCCCAACATTAAAGCGAGAGTAGACGGAGCGGCATTAAGAAGCGGCGAGCCCAATGTAGCCGCCACGCTTCCTGCAGCTCCATACCCCAACTGAAGGTTTAATGCCTGAACACCATCACAACCAATTTGGGCTGCAATTGAATCTGTCGAGTCCGCGCCTATCTGATCTGATAGCGACTTCGTGCCCGGATTGCCCGTAATGGCCAAGATGCTTCCGAGAGTAGAAGCAGAAGCATCTCCAACATCGGCCATTAAGTCAGTAAGGTCTCCCGCCGCAGCAGCAATAGCCTCTTGATTAAACTGATCGCGCTCAAGCAACGATCCATCTGCGTTCGCTACGACCAATGACGTATCTGCTCTGTTGTCAGTGTTGTTGACGCCGATATTGACATTGGCCATGAAGTTAGGCGACATAATAACGAATGTATCAGCAACTCCGATAGCGCCTGTCAGCGGATTGTAAAGAGTAATCGTGGTAGTAGGAAGGTCCCAAGACGCGACTTCTCGTATCTGACCTGCCCGGACGCCTGAAGTTACGAGGACGCACCAGCTATTAAAATAACCAGTATCCTGAGTAAGCGCAGGACAAACAATTAAACTATCGCTGCTTCCTGCACCTGCTGCACCTGAAACAACAGAGCCTACTTCCAGCTCTGCTTTAATGTCAGTCAAGTCTTGCCATACTGACCCGCCAGCGCCATAACCTAACTGCGTATTAACCGGATTAACTCCATCGCAGCCTATCTGGACTGCTATGCTGTCTAGGCCATCAGCACCGATCTGTGTTGCTATCGGGTCTAGCCCAGAAGCACCAATTTGTGTTGCTATTGGATCAAGACCATTGGCACCAATCTGAACAGCTATACTGTCTAAGCCATTTGCTCCAATTTGAGTCGAGATAGGATCAGCGCCACTTGCACCTATTTGAGTAGCAATACTGTCAAGACCATCGGCCCCAATCTGAGCTGACAAGGAGTCTACCCCAGCAGCATCATTGCCCAACATTGCAGTAATAGTCTGTACGGGATCGCCAAGACGGCCAGTCAGAGTAGGAAGGTTTCCACCTACAAACGTGCCAACCTGATCGGTAACATATCTCAGAAGCAATGCCAAACTCGCATTGTCTCCTATTGAACCACCAGCTGCCGCTGTATGAAGAGGATCACCAATGGACCCAGAAATAGGAGCCCCTGCGGGCGGATTTCCAAGAATACCATAGACACTACCCAAAGTAGAAGCAGAGGCGTCGCCTACGTCAGCCAACAGGGAGTCGATCTTGCCCTCGATTGTGCTGAGATCGCCTATATAGCCGCTGATCGTAGGAATAGCCGGATAATAAACCGTTACGCCTACGGTATAAGTCGTGTCGCCCTGAGGGACAATCTGGTACGCATCGTCAGTAGCCCAATCAGCAGCAGCGAAAGTGACATTAGTAGAAATTCTACCATTAGCCTTCGTCCATGCAGTGACCGCGCCGATGTTTGTGCTTACCGCACCACGGACTCGGACTAGCTGGAAAGTACCGGCTACCATGCTCGCAGCAGGGACAAGGCCGACATCCTTATCAACTATGCAGACCTCGATATGGCCGACGTTGTTGACGTCCACGACTTGTGGAGCGTAGACACTAACTTCAGTCTGGGCGTTATTAATCGCCAGAACTGTAGTCAAGATGCCTTTGCAATAAGAGATTAGGCTCTTATCCAACGCAACGAGAAGGGTCTGGTCATCAGTCTTATTGCCAATGGCATCCTCAATGAAGCTATTGGCAGTCGAATTCTTGACCTGAACCTTGGTTGGTTTATTAAATTTGCTCATGATAAAACTCCTTTAATTTAGAATGCCATCAGCCGATAGCTGGCTGCATCGGAAGAGCTTTTAATCCACAGCTCTTTGTGTTTTGTGTCGTCAAGAACGATACTTTCCGACGCCAGTAGCTTTATATCTACGTCATTTTCCTGAGAGAAGGAAATACTTACGCTCTTCCCGCCAGCGACCTCGTCATTTACGATAATAAGTTTGGTACTCCAAAATGGAATCGTTATCTTCTGCCAAGCGGTTGTCGTAGCAAGGATTGCTTGATCGACATAATATCCATTTACTGAAGGGTTGCCCATAATGTCTCCTTTAAGCTTTGTATTTCCTAAGATTTTGGTCTTTAATCAAACAATCAGCGAATATCTTTTTGTCCGGGGGCATCTTCACTCCGCATCCAGAGACCCATTTACCGTCTTCTAGCTTGGCGTAGCACTTAGATACGACTCCTCGTGGCTTCGACTTCTGATCTTCGCTCCAGTTCGATGCCTCTGGAACTGTCTTACCACCACAGGATTTACAAATGACGGACATTATACCTTCTTTAATCCTGTTATGTCGGTTGTTTTGACTCCGCTCTCTCTACGAATGTCGGCCATTCCCTTAAGCTGACCGTCATGAAGCTTAATTACTTTCCAATCATTAAAACCACTTTCGCTAACCGTGTCTCCTTCTTTAATAGAAGAGGCTTCATCTTCAAAATATTTCGACTTACCGCCTATCGTAACAAATCTGCCTTTCTGTTCGCTCTTCGCCACCCACGGATTCGGCTCCCATTTATCTAGGGCGCTAGGGTCACTCTTTTTAATCTCTTCGTCGAAATCGACATAGTCAGGAGACTTTGCCTTATACAATTCGGCCGCCGCTTTATCGGCACCAGAGTCAACTACGACAGAATGTGTCTCTGTTGCCTTCATGAGCCATTGCCTTACTTTCTGCATAATGGCTTTCTTTACGGCGTCTTTAAAGTTATTCATTTTTTCCTCGCTCTTACTGACATTATATTTCTTTTTCTTAAAGTTTGCGCTAAAATTGGATAGAGCCTCTTCTGCCGTCTTGCCGCTACCAAATATATTGCCAACAGAAGTCTCAAAAGAATTTTTAGCCCTGTACGGCCTCATTGTGCCATGTATGGAAGAAGTGACGTAGTGGAATTTACCCTCACGACCGCTAGTCTCTCCGCTATGATAGACATCCCTGAATTTAGGAGTAAAATGATCCTTGCCGACATCGTAGTCTTCCGCGTCTATTGTTCCATGCCAGTGGCTGTCTTTGGGGCTCGACCCTTCTGTGCGTTTAAATCCAAGCTCTTCTAGGGGGTGCCTTTTTTCTGCCTTTTTAACATCTTCCGATTTCATAGTTTCAAACCATCCGGCTTTGTGTGACGGGTTTGTTTCAGGTTTTTCTTCTTTTATTGGATTTTCTTTTTCAACGAAATGACCATTTTTAAGCTTAAGCCACACCTTGTTGTTGTTTTCATGGAGATCGGCACCCACAACATCCTTATGCCAAGCGCTCCCTTTGAAATAATAATCCGTTCCTTTGGGATGAGCAGAGGCTGAAGTAACCTCCCAGTTTTTAGACATACCAAGAGCTTTCTGTGGGTCTATCGCGGTGGTAGAATAGCCTTTTTTTACGACTTCATGCTCTGCCTTTTTCACATCGGACTTAGGTTCTTCTGAGATTATTTGAGCTAGGGTTCTTTGTGCACTTTCAATTTTTCCACTCAAGCGAGCCTTCTCTTTTTCATCGCCACGATTGTGAGCTTCGTGATGCAGGACTTTCCATGTGTTAATAAACCTCTTCAGCTTGCCAGCCTCGTCTTCTGTCTTTTTCACATTACCCTCCAATGATTCGACTGCCGATCCTATCGCCTGACCTCTGCTACGTCCAAATCCTACTTTTTTGCCGCTCTCTAGATGCGTTGCTTCCCAGTGCGTATCTATCTTCTCTTTCCGCTTCCTGCCCTTCTCTCCGGGGAGCATCGCAGGAACCAGTGAAATATGATCCTTACCATCCTTTGTATAAATGAATTCATCCTTATTCTTCCCTGTGTCCAGAATTTTCCAATCTTTTAGCGCCATACGGATATGAATGATTTATGCATTTGTGCATAAAAATTGCTATTAGTCTTTATATTTCCGACCCTTAGAGTCTTCAGCTGCCAGACTTTCAAGCATCTTAGCAACGATCTCGTCTAGCTTTACTGCCAAGATGACGCTATGGACATTGTCGTCTCTCTTGCTGCACATCGCTCCGGGGACGGCGAATGAAGCCTCCTCAGAAGCAGCACGAAGATCGCTGACAAAAGAAGAGATGATTTCTTTCTCATTTTTATTCATAAAGCCTCCATCATCATATTTGCAAAACTGAAAACTCAGTAATATCAAGAACTTATTTATTTACTACGCCTATCATCATTTTTGCAACATATGTTGCAAATTTGGTACATAGACTCAAGCTACCACTTAACAAAGCTCTTCCCGAATTTGCCTTCCTTGTCGTCTTCCTCAGCCTTATCCATTACCTCTAAGTCCTTCTCAGACCAGTTACGAGGAAGCCTATGCTGATACGAGACGATCTTTTTATTCAGGTCAGCTTCTACGTCCTCGCCCTTAGTCATTCTCTCTTCTATCTGCTTCGCTATCGCTTCAGGCATGTTCAGGGGTCTCTCACCAGTCCAATCGTTTACGAACTTGACCCCTGACTGCTTCTCTATAAAGGCTTTCCTGATATCATTAGGATTAGGACCGGAAGAGACTGTAGCAGGGTCAATATCCCCATTCTCATCTCTCTCGAAGCCAGCTCCGCCAGTTGGCCCCATCGCGCTGGCGAGTTGATCAATTGTAGTCTTTGCTTTTGCGTATGCCATTATTCCCCCTTATTGCGCCCTTGGTTTCCTGCCGTCGTGTAATCTGACTTTATGAGATCGTCCTCAGTAAATAATGACTTATGTGTATCTCCTCCGCCATTGGCCTCAATCGGAACGGCCTCTGTCTTAAGCTCGCTCAGAGGAGCGCCGTCGTGGATATTGACTGAAACCTCACTGCTAGGAAGGCCAGCGATTTCCTCAAACGCATCTGCTGACAAGAACTGGGGGGCAACGCCATCCCTAAAAGCCTTACTGCCCTCTTCTCTCTGATGAGCCTCAGCAATTTGAATACTCCGTTTAAACATATTGCGCAGTTCGTGGCTATTGAGTGGAGTGCCGGGATTACTATTGCCTGCCTCTCCTATAACCTTGTCCTTGTGTAGGACAGAAAAACCAGCCTGCGATAATTTCATCGAGTAGCCAGAAGCCTGAATAGTATTCCATAAGGCGATATCTGCGCTGTCGTAGGGCACGCCTGTAGACAGGGAAGAGGCTTTTTGATCTAGTTCGCCGCCCATAATGTCAGATTTAACTAAAATGTCTTCTGGCTGAACGACGAAGTCGGTCTTTTCATTCTCGAATTTAATAGACATAATTCTCCTTACTTATTAGCTAGTTAGCTGCTCAATTATCATCAAGCCTAGACAGAAACAAACAATATAAGATTCAGTTGGCATAAGAGCCTATATAATTATATCAAAAACCTTGGCTTTTCTTTGGCCTTCTCCAGTTGTCCGGTAATACCGGATGACTCAACTGCCTCAGAGCGGTACATCTGGGTTTTAGATGGCTTCTTAAAGATACCCTTCTCTGCAAGATGGCGGGGGACAGCATAGAAAGCTCCCTCAGCCGCTTTTGAGTCTCGATCCTCTATCTCTATAGAGGAGTCTGACGCAGGTAGCTCTTTAATTCGCTCCGCCATTGTTCTAACTGCTGGATGAGAGGGGTCTAAATGCACAGACGAGCGTATTCTAATCGTCGCACACCCTGCATGCCCACCTGTTATGCTCTCCTTGATGTTTTCATGTTTCCAGCTAAGCTCTGCCAGCTTTTCCTTATGCTCCTCATTCGGCCCCATTTCGTGCCATGAACCGTCGGGAGCCGCAACTCCATGTATGGGCATTCTCTTGTGGACGTCTTCTATGGCAAACATCTCTCCGCCACTCACCGCCTTCATCATCTCCGGCGTCACCCTGTATCCAGCTTCAGCAGCTTTAATCAGGAGGGCTTTCTTAATCGCTTTTTCTATTACCTTCCGATTATAAATCGTGCCCAAATCTTTCTCTCCCGTATTTGGCAAATCCCGATACGGCATAGGCTTGAATCCAGCGGGCTTAGGGGCCTTTTCATACATCTCGGTCTGGGTAGAGCTTGGCTTTGAAGAGGTCGTTGGCATCTTCATACTTAGACAAATGACTCTTCTCTCTGTCGTGCAGCGTGTCATTAAAATTCATCCTAAACTTCTTCCCGCCTAGTTCTGAATAGTCATGGTATTTTATATCAGGGTCAGACAATAGCTCGTGGCCTATGCCCTGCTTATGCTTGCCCGCGTGCTCGCCTGTAATATAATGCATCTCATGGCTGCTACCAGTAGAATGGATAACGCTCTCCTTCTCATACTTCTGACCCAAGCGCTCGATTTCTTTCTGATGTGGTCCGAATACAATAAAAGAGTTTTCGTCATAATCCTTTTTGTCAGGGTATTGCCAATTGCCCTTAATCGGAATATGATAATGGCCTAATGATTCGAGTTCGCTTTTTAGCTGGGCTGTCCTATTTTTATTCTCTTCGTCGGTCTTCTCATGTCTCTCTGCTGATAGGATAGAGAAATGACCATGCCTACCGTCCATGAGAGAATCGACATCTACTTCAGGCTTGTCATGGCCAAAGCTGGATTGGTCTGATTTTTTAATATTTTTTTCCCCGATTTCATCACCGTCAATAACAACCTTTGCAGGGAATGACTTGGCACCTAATATTTTTAATGCATCAAACCTATGACCGCCCTCTAATACATAGGGGCCTTTTCTGTCATGCACAATAATCAGCGGGTCAACTCTTCCTGATTCTTTTATTTGATTCGCCAGCTCATGCGTTCTTTTTTCTTCGGTGCTACTGTAAAAGCTAGGCTGAGACTGATCTTCAAAATGAGACATCTGAATCTCTCTAATCCCCTTGAGATGAATCGGATTATATATTGATCCCTCAATAGAAGATAGATTGTCAATCCGCTTGCCAACGGATCGACCATCAACGGTATCTCCAGCAAGCTTGTGTAAAGAGTCTATCTTACTTATATCCTCTTCGCTCTTATCCAACTGTTCGGTATCTCCGTACAGTTCGCTTTTATTCACTCTCTCAGGATGGAACATGAGATAGACATGCCCTTTACCCTCTTCCGTGACTCCACCTTGCCTGCCCAGATATGCCCCCCTGTAGCCAGCATTGCGCACGAGCTTCTCTGTATGATTAAGCCTCTGCAGATACGGATGCTCAGGATTAGTCTTCTCAAAGTAATGGTCCGGGTCCTTGCTGAGGTCATACATATGATGCTTCGGTACTTTAATATTATACTTAAATGGTCCTAATCCATGCTCTCTCTTCGCCCCCTTGGAATAGAAATAGCTCCTGTTTACCCACTCATCGGGGAAGGCGGCTTTTCTCTCGGACTCTTGGCCTCTGATGCCCTTGCCGTGATTGTCTGGGTTGATAGTTGATATCAGTGGATTACCAGACCAATGCTCAAGTTCGATAGCGTCTTCTTCATCTTCGGCTTTATAAAGGCTATTCTGAGCAAGAGATGGTTCGGTAGGTTCGGTAGACTCTCCCCTATAGAACGACTGAACACCTGAAGGTTGCTTGAAGACGCCTTTCTCTGCTAGACGTCGCGGTATCTTATATACATCATAGCTGCCCACCGTATTAACATTAATTTCATCTATGCCTGCAGGTAATTTCTTTATCTGCTTGGCCATTGTCATGACTGCGGGGTGACGGCTATTGAGATGATGCTCTGGATTAATTGTAATGGTTGGCGTGCCGCCTCGTCCGCCCGGAAGATGGCCTTGCTTTAGCGCATCTTGCCAAGCATCCGTGTCGCCTCCTTCACCAAAACCGGAATCTTCAGCTTCGTCATTATGAGAGTCGTGATCCTGCATCTGATTCCATGTCCCGTCATTGGATGCCCAGCCATGAATAGGTCTGATATTATCTCGCTCGAATTTGTCTCTACTCCACATCTCTCCGCCGCCAAGAGCTTTCCTCAACGAAAAATCCTCTAGTTGAGACGCCCTCAATAGTCCATGCTCCTTAATCTTCTCTTCCGGGGTCAGGTCGTGGGCTATTCTGTCCAGCTCCTCCTCGATGTCCCTAGTCCACGTGACGCATTTATTCTTCCCGTTGAGCTTCCCATATAACATCGCGTGTCCAGCAGAAGGAATATTATTGCCTATTCCAATCGTAACAGTATGTCCTGTCGTTTCCTGATAGAGGAGGCGAAGCTTATCCAGACCATCGGCGTATTTCTGGTCTATCACGAATGAGACATCGTCCCCGCCATCAATATAAATCTTCCCATCCCGGCTGAGTGCCCACGATCTTATTACTTCGTTGCCAGCCTTGATCTTGGCTGACTGGGCAATAATAGTATCCATGTCATTCGCCATCGCAGCGCGCTCTACTGAGGCACCAATATTATCACCATCAGTGGCGACGTAGATGACTGGCGAGTCGTCGGATTTATTTAAATCTCCATCTTCTTCACTCTTGCTGTGGAACTCCTGAACTTTTGAAGGTTTCTTAAAAATGCCTTTTTCTGCTAAGTGGCGAGGGACGGACCATATCTGTTGACCCCCAGCATTGGTAGTCTCTCCGGCGTAGTCAATAGATATGGCCTCTATTTTATCAATAGACGGATGAAGCTTTTTTATTTGATTAGCCATTTGCTGGACTGCTGGATGATTTGGGTTTTCAAGCGTTTTTCTGTCTCCCTGTACGTTGACTCCCCAGCCATGACCGCCAGACAGCCATCCGTGAGCGTAGTGATAGTCGCCAATATTGTGCCAGCGATTCTTATCCACTTTATTAATTTCGCCTTCTGGAGATATTTCGCTGCGAATATTGGAGATGCTTAATTCATCTGTCGCCGGATCATAAGCTTTTTTAATTCCCATCGCCTTCTTAAACTCTTCCGGCGTAGGCGCAAGCTCTGGGTGGGTGGCGATGAGCTTGTGGATTGCGGCTTTGGTGAGGGATTTCTTGGCCTCCATCTCCTTCAGCTTCTTGTAATAATCCTTGTCCTCTTTCAGGTGCCGCCACGCCACTTTTATTACATCAACAGGATCACTTATAACCTTAGTCTCAGGATCGTCTGTATGTTCTAGTTCAATTTTGTACCCATTTGTCAAGTCCTGCTTGTCAAACTCGACCTTTTCTAAATCAATACCGGCCTCAGAGGCGAGTGCGGATATGTCAGGGTTAGTGTCTACTTCTTCTGATTTCTTCATCCCAATAGCTTTTTTATTAATATGGTCATAGGTCAGCTGCTTCAGTCCTTCATCGTCTAGACTATGTGTCCACTTGGCTGCGGCCTGTACTGATCGTCGAACCCGCTTCATGCCCAAAAGGCCAGCAGTGGCCTGAGTGCCTGCCGAGTCTTTAAGAGCGGTCCTGCTTCCTTCTCTGCCAATTAAAGTATGTGCTGTAAGTATCGCTTCTTCATCAGGGTGTGGCGCTCCCCCCCATCTCTTCTTTATTGCGGCAACGTCATCGGGGTGGAAGAAAGATGTTATTTTATTGACAACAGCATCACGAGAGGCTTGACCGTAATGGCTTTTTATTTTGTGCAGGGCC
>Ga0265297_10011014_pt1 | contig 11188 bp, 11 predicted proteins | sample Munlanlwell13791_FD_192502 | JGI IMG/M metagenome (GOLD analysis project Ga0265297, IMG submission 192502) | Leachate microbial communities from a municipal landfill in Southern Ontario, Canada - Leachate well 137-91 | ecosystem: Engineered > Solid waste > Landfill > Unclassified | place...
ACGGGCACAGTGCCTGATGGTTTTGAATTAAAGTATTCCGAGGAAGATAATGAGCCTATGTTATTAGAGAATCAAGCCGTTCTCACGGGCGATTCCCTGACTAACGCGTCGGTGCATTTCAGCCAAAGCGAATTCAACGAGCCGGCAGTTGGTTTGCAGTTTAACGCGGATGGCGCGAAGAAATTCGCCGAAATCACTGCCGCAAACGTAGGCCGCAGGCTGGCTATTGTTTTAGACGGCAAGGTGCAATCCGCGCCCCGTATCAGAGAGGCCATACCATCGGGAGAAGCGATAATCAGCGGCCGTTTCAGCGTCGAGCAAGCCCAGGATTTGGCTCTAGTATTAAGGGTGGGAGCTTTACCTGCGCCTATGATCATTGAAGAAGAAAGGACTATCGGGCCGCTGCTCGGCCAGGATTCAATCAATAGAGGGTTTAAGGCCACGCTCATCGGCGTCTCTTTAGTGCTTATTTTTATGGCAGGTTACTATCTTCTTGCCGGCCTGATCAGCGATATAGCCCTTTCCATGAACCTGCTGATGATCTTAGGAGGCATGGGCATCTTGCCGCTTTTATTCCCGGGAGTTTCGGCGACTTTAACCTTACCGGGTATTGCCGGTATTGCTCTATCATTAGGTATGGCTGTGGATGCCAACGTCTTGATTAATGAACGCATTAGAGAGGAGCTGGCCAGCGGCAGGTCCTTGCGTTCGGCTATCAGTAATGGTTACTCACGGGCGTTCACCGCTATCTTTGACTCAAATTTCACTACTTTGATCGCCGCGTTTCTGCTTTTTCAGTTTGGCACCGGCCCGATAAGGGGTTTTGCCGTAACTTTGACCATCGGCCTTATCTCCAGTATGTTCACAGCGATAGTGGTTACCCGCACTATTTTTGAGATCCTGCTTAATTTAGGCATACTGAAGAATTCCCTGCCTATGCTTAGGATTATAAAGGAAACCAAATTTGACTTTATCGGGAAAAGGAAGATATTTTATGCGCTATCGCTTATCGTTATAGTGATCGGCATGGCATTCTTTTTTAAAAAAGGAAAGGATGTTTACGGGATTGACTTTGCCGGCGGCCAACTCCAGGAATATAGTTTTAAAACCGCTCCGGCCTTAGACGATGTGCGCAAGGTGTTGAAGGAGATAGGCCTTGCCGATGCCTCTATCCAGCAATTTAAGGAAAACCCGCGCGCTATCTTGATCAGGACAGCAGAGGACAAAAGCCAGGAACTCACGGATAAATTAAAGGAGAGCTTTCCTGAGCAGGATATCCAGATCTTAAGAATTGAACGCGTAGGCCCGGTCGCGGGAAAATACCTTAAAGGCAAGGCGCTTTCCGCGTTGACCTGGGCGCTTATCGGTATATTGATCTACGTTGCCTTTCGTTTTAAGCATGTGAATTTTGCTATAGCAGGCGTAATCGCGCTGCTGCACGATGTATTAGTAACTTTGGGGGCCTTAGCAATCACCGGAAGGCCCATAGACCTGTTAAGCGTCACCGCGTTTTTAACTATCGCCGGTTTCTCAATAAACGATACCATTGTCATTTATGACCGCGTAAGGGAGAATATGCGCTTAAACAGGAAACTGAATTTGAAAGAACTTATCAATCTAAGCGTTAACCAGACGCTGGCTAGGACCATTTTGACTAGCGGCGTGACTTTATTGGTAGTAATGGCGATTTTATTTTACGGCGGTGAAGTATTAAATAATTTCGCCTTCGCGTTATTAGTAGGTTTTATCTCAGGTATCTACTCTACGGTGTTTATTGCTTCTCCGTTAATGCTTGCCTGGACACGTAAGCGGTAATGTTTAAGAGCCTTAAAATCTATACGCAAGGCATCCTGGATTTAGAGGCAGTTGCGTATACCCTGGCTGGTTTTGGCTACAAAAGACAGGAAGGCGTCTTGGAAGAAGGCGACTTTTCCCGCCGGGGCGCGATTTTAGATATTTTTCCATTCACCTTCGAATTACCCATCCGCATTGAATTAGACCACGATAAAGTTTCTTCCATCAAGACCTATAATCCTCAAACCGGCGTTCCTCTGTGGGAACATCAGATCGTAATTATCCTGCCGGTTAAAAAGGCCGGCCGCTTAAAGACAGCTTCATTTAGCGAAGAGTTCCCCTTAAGCAATTTTATTGACCTGAATCCCGGTGATTATGTAGTGCATAATCAGCACGGGATAGGCAGGTTCTTGGGGTTTGACAAGATCAGGGTGCAGGATAAGCTTAAGGACCACCTGGTTATTGAATACGACCGCCAGGAAAAGCTGTATGTTCCGGTTGATTCCATGCACCTGGTGCAAAAATACATTGCCTTTCATGTCCGAAAACCTAAACTTTACCGTTTAGGCAATAAAGAGTGGCAACGGACCAAGGAAAGGACCAGAAAAGCGATACAAAAATTAGCCTGGGAGCTGTTGGGCCTTCAGGCAATGCGCTTAAGCGCTTCGGGATTCCGTTATTCTGTTGATAGCGAATGGCAAAAACAGTTTGAGGCCACTTTTCCCTATAAAGAAACCCCTGACCAGGTAAAGGCGGCTGGGGATGTAAAATCTGATATGGAGTCAGCTAAGCCTATGGATAGGCTTTTATGCGGCGATGTGGGCTATGGAAAAACCGAAGTAGCGATGCGCGCTGCCTTTAAGGCTGTAGTAGATAATAAACAGGTGGCGTATCTGGTCCCCACAACTATATTAGCTGAACAGCATTTTCAGAATTTTAGTTTGCGCCTGAAAGAGTTCCCGTTAAATATCGAGATGCTTTGCCGTTTTAAAACCGCTAGCGAACAAAGAAATATCATCAAGGGCCTTGCCGAAGGCGGGGTAGATATTATCATAGGCACGCATAGGCTTATTTCCGACGATGTAGTTTTTAAGGACCTGGGGCTTGTGATCATTGATGAAGAACAGCGTTTTGGAGTAAAGGCTAAAGAGAAGCTAAAAAAATTAAGGCTTACTACGGATGTTTTGACTCTTACGGCCACGCCGATACCCAGGACCCTGTATATGAGCCTGATGGGGGCAAAGGATTTATCCGTGATCAACACCCCGCCGCAAAATAGGTTGCCTATTAAAACGATTGTGGTAGAATATGACGAAGACTTGATCGCGCAGGCGGTCTTAAGGGAAATCAAGCGAAAGGGACAGGTCTTTTTCCTGCATAACCGCGTTGAGGACATTGAAAAGATAAAAGAAAAATTGTCCCGGATATTGCCCGCGCATATCAAAATCGGCATCGGCCACGGCCAGATGCACCCAAAACTGCTTGAGCAGACTATGGGCGAGTTTTTAAAGGGCAATATTGATATCTTGCTTTGCACGATGATCATAGAAAGCGGTATTGATATACCTAATGTAAATACCATCATCGTGAATAACGCGCATACCTTTGGTTTATCTGATTTACACCAATTGCGCGGCAGGGTAGGCCGGTTTGACCGGCCTGCCTATGCCTACCTCTTGCTTCCTAAAAACGGGGTTTTAGAGCAAACGGCCAGGAAAAGATTAGACGCCATACAGGAGCACTCGCAATTGGGAGCAGGTTTCAACATCGCTATGGAAGATCTGGAGATTCGCGGCGCAGGCAACCTCTTGGGGATCGAACAGCACGGTTTTATTGCCGCAGTCGGATTTGACCTTTACTGCCGCCTCTTAAAAGAGGCGATCAGCAACTTTAAGAAAGTAGGAATTCCTCATGGTTAGAAAAATATTCATTATTAAGGTGTTTTTTTTGTTGGCCGTTATTTCTACCTATGAGCTAGGAGCTATGAGCTCCGAGCTGTTATACGCCCAGGATAAGATCATTGCTATAGTCAATAACGATGTTATTACTCAGAAAGACTTGGATGACTTTATGCATTTCACGCGCATGCAGCTTTCTCGCGAATACAAAGGCAAGAAACTTGAAGAAAAGCTGCAATCTCTAAGAATGAACCTGCTGGACAGGTTGATCGAAGACCGTTTGATTTTACAGGAAGCAAAGAAGAGCGATATCAGAATAGAAGAAGCTATGATCAAAGGCAGGATCAATGACATAAAAAAGCGCTATAGTTCGGATTCGGATTTTCAAAATGATTTGGCTAAACAGGGCCTGGTACAGGCAGATTTGGAAAATAAAATCAGGGAACAGCTGTTTATGTATAATATCGTTGAATTTAAAGTAAAATCCAAAATACAGATCAAGCCGGATGAAATCACGCAGTTTTACCGTAATAACAAGAATGATTTCATGTCTCCTGAAGAGCGCCAGATTACGGTCGTGTCCCTGGAGAACAGCGACCAGGCACAAAGTTTTTCTTATGGCTTAAAGACTGGGCAAGAAATAACGGACCTGGCAGCGCGTTACCCGGTGACGATAGATACGATCATGGTAGGTGAGGGCGGTACGCTAAGGCAGGAGATAGAGCAAGTAGTAATGAAGTTAAGCCTGCGCGAAATTTCAAACCCCGTGGAAATCGAAGGGAAGTATTATATTTTTATACTAGAAAATATCATTCCTCCCCGTCAGCTTATCCTGCAAGAGGTACAAACCAAAATCCACGATTTTCTTTCGGAACAGAAGATGCAGCAAGAGTTAGATAAATGGCTAGATGAGCTTAAAAAACAATCCTATATTAAAATCTCCTAAGATCAAAGTAGGCATTACTATCGGCGACCCTTCAGGCATAGGGCCAAGCATTACCCTAAAGGCTATGCAAAGGCTTAAGGGTTTGGCAGACTTTGTGCTTATCGGTGATAAGTGGGTATTAAGTAAAGCTATGAGCTCAGAGCTCATAGCTCATAGCTTTAAAATAATTGACTTAAATAATGTAAATCATAGCAGTTTTACGTTCGGCAAGGTGAAAGCAGAATATGGAAGGGCATCGATAGAATATCTGGATTGCGCGCTAGATTTGATAAAGAACAAGCAAATAGACTGTTTGGTGACTTGCCCTATTTCTAAAGAAGCGATAAACTTAGCCGGGTATCACTATAGCGGGCATACAGAATACCTGGCTCATAATACCGGTACTAAGGATTTTGCAATGATGCTTTTGAACAAAGAATTAAAATTTTCTCTTGTCAGCCGCCATATACCCTTAAAGAAAGTCGCTTCTATAATCAATGCGCGCGACTTTTCTATGACCGTAGCCTTGACTTACAAAAGCCTGCAAGAAATGTTTTCTGTTAGAAAACCGCGCATTGTTATTTGCGGGCTTAATCCTCACGCCTCAGACAACGGGCTTATCGGCGGCGAAGAGAATAGGATAATTCGTCCGGTGATTAAGCGCCTTAAGAAAAACCTAAAAGCCGATATAGACGGCCCGATCTCTGCTGATATTGCGATTCAAAAAGCCAAGAACCATCATTATGACGCAGTAGTCGCCATGTACCATGACCAGGCGTTGATCCCTTTAAAGTTGACGGGTAACGACACCGGGGTCAATATTACTTTGGGCCTGCCTTTTGTGCGTACTTCCCCTTTGCACGGCACCGCGTTTGATATTGCGAGAAAACCGGTTCTTGCCGGTCCCGATTCCCTGATTGAAGCGATTCGCGTGGCTATAAAATGTACGACAAACCTAAAAAAAGACTAGGCCAGAATTTTCTTGTTGATAAGAATATCCAGCGTAAGATTATCGAAGCCTGCGATATCCATGCGTCTGACATTGTCTTAGAGGTCGGCGCAGGAAAGGGAGAGCTGACTGCGGCGCTTGCACGGGCAGCTAAAAAAGTTTTTGCCTTAGAAATTGATGTAGATTTACACGGCCCGTTAAAAGAAAATCTTAAACACCTGCCTAATGGAAATAATCAAAGGGGATGTGCTGCAATTTAACCTTAATAAGCATTTGGGCAACAGGAAAGATAAAATTAAGGTGATCGGAAACATTCCTTATTACATATCTAGCCCTATCATCGAACACTTATTGAAATATAAAGAGAAGATAAGCGCCATATTTATTACCGTGCAAAAAGAATTTGCCAGAAGACTAGCGAGTCCCCCGGGTTCAAAAGAGTACGGGTCATTTAGTTGTTTTGTGCAATATTATACCGTACCAAAGATTTTGTTGAATATTAATAAAGGTTGCTTCCGCCCGGTGCCCAAAGTAGATTCATCTTTAGTAAGGTTATCTGTAAGATTAAACCCGGCAGTTCGCGTTGAAGATGAGGGGCTATTTTTTAAGCTGATAAGAAGCGCTTTTTCGCAAAGAAGAAAGACCCTAAGAAACAGCCTTAAAGGGGTTATCCCCGAGAAGCAGCTGGAGGAGCTGTTGGCTAGGCACAATTTGGATATTAATATACGCCCCGAAATGTTAAGTTTGGAAGATTTCTCCCGCCTTACAGAATCCGCTATAAAAAATCAGAAAAAAAACTTGACAAAATTAAAATCCTAATATATACTCATAATCTCTATAAAATCCCTAAATAACATTTCCACCAAAGGGTTACAGCTTAGAGTAAAACCTAAAAAGAATTATATCAATTCTTAAGGGAGGTTTTTTGTATTTTCAGACTTACGCGATATAAGCATTCTGCGATTGGGCCCTGCTGGAGTAGCTCAGTCGGCAGAGCACGTCCTTGGTAAGGACGGGGTCACGGGTTCGATTCCCGTCTCCAGCTTAAAATTTGCATTTAGGATTTATAAACTATGCGCGAAACAATTACTTTAGAGTGTACGGTTTGCAAAAATAGAAATTATACGACGACAAGAAACAAGAAAAAGCATCAGGACAGATTAGAGATCAGCAAATTTTGCAGGTCCTGTCATAAGCACACCCCGCACAAGGAAACTAAATAATATTATTAGGGGCGTCGGTTAATGGCAAACCAACGGTCTCCAAAACCGTGACTGCAGGTTCAAGTCCTGCCGCTCCTGAAGTTTTGGAGAGATTGAGAAATGAAGTTTTTCAGCAAAATAGGAAAATTTTTAATCGAGGTAAAACAGGAGTTAGGCAAGGTATCATGGTCAACCCGTCAGGAATTGCTCAGTTCTACATTTGTGGTGATAGGGACAACATTCATGTTGGCCGTATTTATCGGCATAATCGATATTTTGCTTTCTCGTTTCTTGACATTGGTATTTAAATGAAAAATTGGTACGTAGTCCATACTCAGACCGGCTCAGAAGAAAAAGTCAAAACGACTTTAGAAAATAAGATTGTCTCTGAAAACCTAGGAGAACTTATTACCAAGGTGATTATTCCAACAGAACAGGTTTCGGAAGTACGCGCCGGCAAAAAACGGGTTTCCGCCAGGAAATTCTTCCCCGGATACCTTTTAGTCGAGATGGACCTTGATGAAAAGACTTACCTGTTTGTAAAGACTACTCCGGGAGTAACCGGATTTATCGGCTTAGGTAGAAAGCCTATGCCCCTGCCGCAGCAAGAAGTAGACAATATTTTAAAACGAACTGAAGAGACCCAAGCGAAACCCAGCCCGAAGATCGTCTTTGAAAAAGGCGAACAGGTCAGAGTTAACGAGGGGCCTTTTTTAAATTTTAACGGTACTATCGACGAAGTTTACCCGGAAAAAGGCAAAATCAAGGTAAGCGTTTCCATATTCGGCCGCTCTACTCCGGTTGAGCTGGAATATTGGCAAGTAGAAAAAATTTAAAATATGGCAAAAAAGATCACCGCGCAAATTAAATTACACGTTCCCGCAGCACAGGCTAACCCTGCTCCTCCGGTAGGCCCGGCATTAGGCCAGCACGGGGTGAATATCATGCAGTTCTGCAAGCAGTTTAATGACCAGACCAAGGGAAGGGACGGGCTCATTTTACCTGTAGTCATCAGCGTATATGAAGATAAGACCTTTACTTTTATAATCAAGAGCCCTCCATCTTCGGTCCTTCTTAAACGCGCGGCAAATCTGGCTAAGGCTTCCGGGATAAGCGGCAAGGAAATTATCGGCAAGGTCACCAAGAAGCAGGTTGAAGAGATCGCAAAACAAAAAATGCACGATTTAAATACCGCCGATTTATCGCAGGCGATGAAAATCATAGAGGGTACCGCCCGAAGCATGGGTATTGTGGTTGAGGGTTAATATATGAAAGAACGCAGCAAGAGATATAAAGAATCTAAGAAGCAGGTTGAGGAAACCAAGGTTTACCAGTTGAAAGAGGCCATTGGTTTGTTAAAGAAAATGGCCCCCACTAAATTTGACAGTTCCGTAGACCTGCATTTCCACTTAAACGTAGATACAAAGAAATCGGACCAGATGGTACGCGGAACAGTTGTCCTGCCGCACGGGACCGGTAAAAAGGTGAGGGTGGCGGTTTTTTGTAAGGGAGAGCATGAGAAGGTCGCCCGCGATGCCAAGGCAGATTTAGTCGGTGGTATAGAGTTGATCGATAAAGTGGCCGGCGGATTCTTGGATTTTGATTGCGCTATCGCTACTCCGGAGATGATGAAAGATTTGAGCAAGTTAGGCAAGGTACTCGGGCCGCGCGGCCTGATGCCAAGCCCTAAGACCGGCACAGTGACCAATGATATCGCCAAGGCAATAGATGACGTCAGAAAAGGTAAAGTAGAATTCCGCGTGGATAAACAGTCCGGCATACATTTATCAGTAGGAAAGGTTTCTTTCAGTGAAGACAAGATCTATGATAATGCCATCCGCGTGATCGAGGCATTAAACGAAGCGAAACCGGCATCAATAAAGGGGAAATTCATACGCAGCCTTTCCTTGACAAGCTCAATGAACCCGGGATTCATGATCTCGGCATAAAAAATGAAAAAAATCGGCTTAGTAGTTAAAGAGACATCGGAAAAAGAGATTAAAAATACGTTTAAAGATTCCAACTCTCTTTTTGTGATTAAATATTCCGGGTTATCCAGCCCTGACCTTAGCGCTTTAAGGCAGAACCTGAAGAACTCCCGCGCTAAGCTTTTGGTAGTCAAGAACAGCGTCGCCCGCAGGGCGTTGAAGGATACACCTCAGGTAGAATCGCTTATCAAGGCTATCGAAGGGCCGTGCGGATTAGTTTTTGCCAAGGATGAGCCGGTAGAGATTTCCAAGGTTTTATGTAATTTTACCAAAGACCACGAAAAGTTAAAGTTGGAAGGCGCCTTTTTAGACGATAAGGTTATAGAGACTAAAGACATAGAGACTATCGCGAAACTTCCCTCAAAAGACGTATTGCGGGCACAAGTTGTAATGACATTAAATTCGCCAATATCCGGGTTGGTGATGACTTTAAACCAGGTGTTGGCGAAATTTGTATACTGTTTAGAGCAAATAAAAAATAAAAAAGGAAGTTAAGTCAAAGGAGGAAGAAATGGCTACAGCAAAACTTGATGAATTAATTAAGTCTATTGAAAGCATGACGGTTTTAGAACTTGCGGATTTGGTTAAGGCCTTAGAAGAGAAGTTCGGTGTTAAGGCAAATATGCCGATGATGGCAATGCCTGCTGGCGGTGCCAGCGCGGGTGCAGCGCCTGCTGCCGAAGAAAAGAGCACCTTTAGCGTAGTTTTGACATCTGCCGGAGCAAACAAGATTGCCGTGATCAAAGAGGTCAGGACTATGACCAGCCTTGGATTAAAAGAAGCCAAGGACCTGGTAGACGCGGCTCCTAAGCCCGTCAAAGAAGGTGTTAACAAAGAAGAAGCAGAAGATATGAAGAAGAAGCTGGAAGCAGCCGGGGCAACCGTAGAACTAAAATAAGCTTCACTTTGGAGATAAGCAATAATGATTAAGCGCAAGAACTTTGCCAAGATTAAAGAGGTTTATGACCTTCCAAATCTTCTGGATGTGCAGTTGGAGGCTTATCGGGAGTTTCTGCAGATAGATATTCCGAATTCCCAGAGAAAGAGGCAGGGCCTACAGGAAGTTTTTGAAGAGATCTTCCCAATAGAGAATGCTAACCGGTCGGTTAAGCTGGAGTTTTTAAGCTATACATTGGGAAAACCTAAATACGATATCGGCGAATGTAAACGCAGGGCCTTGAGTTTCGCGGCCCCCCTAAAGGTGAAATTCCGCCTGACTACTCCGCAGGAGGCCAAGGAGCAGGACGCGTATTTCGGCGAAATCCCCCTAATGACGGATACCGGCACGTTTATTATCAACGGCGACGAGCGCGTCGTGGTCAGCCAGTTACAGCGTTCACCGGGAGTTTCTTTTGAAGAAGAAGAGCATCCTACCGGCAAGAAAATCTTCTACGGAAGGGTCATTCCTTACCGCGGAGCATGGCTTGAGTTTAAATATGACCTTACCGAAACAATACTCGCTTATGTCGACCGCCGCAGAAATTTCCCCGCTACTCAATTATTAAGGATACTCGGATTTTCCACGGACCAGGAGATCATCGCCGCTTTCGGCAAGGAATATCCCGAGATCACAAATACCCTGAAGAAAGACTACACCAAAAATAAAGAAGAGGCATACCTGGATTTTTACCGCAAGATGCGCCCCACCGAGCCGATCACTAAAGACGCGGCAGAGGCATTATTTTATAGATTATTCTTTGATCCGGCAAGGTACGACCTTGAAAGGGCAGGTAGGTTCATCCTGAATAGAAAATTGGGCATGGATGTCTCTTTGGATAAACGTATTTTAGATTCCGCTACTATTATTAAGGTAATGGAGTATTTGATCCATCTTAAGGAGGGCGTCGGCAAGATCGATGATATCGACCATTTAGGCAACCGACGCGTCAAAACCGTCGGCGAGCTTGTGCAGAATCAGGTAAGAATCGGCCTTTCCCGCGTTGAGCGCTCCATCATCGAAAGATTAAGCATTTTGGGAGATTTTGATAATCTCAACGTCCATTATTTAATCAATTCCAAATTATTATCTAACCAGATCCGTGATTTCTTTGCCCGCAGCCAGTTATCGCAGTTTATGGACCAGGTAAATCCTTTAGCCGAGATGACGCATAAGAGAAGGCTCAGCGCCCTTGGCCCGGGAGGCCTGTCGCGTGAACGCGCGGGTTTTGAAGTAAGAGACATCCATCCCTCGCATTACGGCCGCGTATGCCCCATTGAAACCCCTGAAGGCCCGAACATCGGTTTGATCGCTTCTTTAAGCAGCTACGCGCGGGTAAACACGTTAGGGCTTCTGGAAACTCCGTACAGAAAAGTAGAAGGCGGGCGCGTCACCAAAAAGATCGATTATCTTACCGCGGATATAGAGGAAGATAAGGTCATTGCCCAGGCTAACGTTCCTTTGGATGCGGACGGGTATTTTACCGAAAGAGAGA
>Ga0265297_10011015_pt1 | contig 11187 bp, 10 predicted proteins | sample Munlanlwell13791_FD_192502 | JGI IMG/M metagenome (GOLD analysis project Ga0265297, IMG submission 192502) | Leachate microbial communities from a municipal landfill in Southern Ontario, Canada - Leachate well 137-91 | ecosystem: Engineered > Solid waste > Landfill > Unclassified | place...
TTTTAAGATATTCGTCTCTTTCTTCCGGGGATATTATGCCGAATATCTCCATAGTGGCCCTCTTCCTCTTCTCGTTCATATCCCCGACCATCTTGGCGCCTCTGGCCGTAATCTTTACCTTTATTATGCGCCTGTCTTTCTCGCTATGGCGCCTGGTAACAAACCCTTCTTTTGAAAGCCTGTCGATAAGCCCGGTAACTGCGGCCGTAGTGACATTCAAAAGATGCGACAGGTCCGTCATCTTCAACTCCCCGCTTCTATGCAGTATATCCAGCACTATAAACTGCGGCATCGTTATCTTCGTCTTATAGAACCCCTGCGGTATGCCCTTAAGAGACGCCTTCATCAGGACAGGCATTATCTCCAGGAGCCTCTCAGCAAAATCGGATAGCGAATTGCCGGACATATTTAACCTCCTTGATAGTTAGCTATGTTAAATATCAACATAGCTAATATACCATACGATGCGCACGCTGTCAAGGTTTTCAAGGATTTTTCAACCGGTAGGAACTACATCCACATCCTCGTGTTGGAGTACCACTTGACGGAGGCTTCGGCAAGCGACATATCCACCCCCATCTCTTTGGAATACTGCCTTTGATAGATCATGATGCTCTCGAGTTCTTCATATAGCTTGCGCACAAAGAAAAACGGTTTTTCGAGAAATTCCACCCCGACGTTGTACGAGTCATCTTCGCTGCCCTTTTCGATGCGCACCGCCCTGGACCTTATAAAGAATTCCTCACCTTTAAAGACCATTCTCAGCAGGAGGTGGGCCGATATGTTTATGAACGATTTTGCAGCGATGAGCGCACCGATCTCACTTATGTTCAGGGTTACGGAATAGGCACGCGGCCTTTCCTCATCGCCCTTATACTCAATCGGGCAATAGACTGAATATCGCGGGAACCTTCTCCTCTCCTCCATGGAGTTCATCTTTCTTTGCTCATTTTAGCCATAAAAAAAATGCTCTCGCCAAGCATTTTTTTGATTCCTCCATTATGTCGATTTGAGTATATCATCTCTTATCAAAAAATACAAGGCCATCATTTCTTTATTTTGTATTCCTAACACCGGACCGGGCGCGCCCTGCCTTCCGGAAGCAGTCTTAGCCCCCCTGTTCACATTCCGAATATCGAACAAAATCCTTTGCATTCTGTATTTCGAATAACGTCTTCATACTACCATATACCGGATCCAGCGTAGTCAGGGCAGTGGGCTTTCCGGTCGAAAGGTCTATATCCTGTATGACTATGATCTTGCTTATGAGATGCCGCTTGAATCGGGTCAGGACAAAATCTTTATTATGATTCGCAAACCTGAAATCGCAGGCGCCTAATCTATATATTGTATACAAATTCGGTCTTTTCGAAATGACAAAGATATTGTCTTCGCCGGCAAATTTTTCCAGAAAGTTCAGGTTGAGCAGGTTCCAGCGGTAAGTGACATATATTTGACCAAGCATATCTTTTACGGCAATCGGATGAAAGAAGCTAAAAATAGCCAGCATCGCCGCTATAAGATAGCTGTATAATTTCGCATTCTTTGTGAGGGAATCAACTAAAAATGAGGCAAAGAACGCAAATAATGGCACAAGGATCAATAAGAGACGTGAGCTAGAGGGATTATCGACCATCTTGCCCCATATACCGCACAATAAGATGCCGATATAATAGGCATAAGCCGCCAGGCATACGAATATCGAATATCTGAGTTGTATTGACATAGATTTGATATTACGAAAAAGTAGCATACCACCATAGATCACTCCGCCCGCGGCAAGATAGTTTATTGCAAACGCAACGGATTGATCGGCCATTGGCTGGAATAGTATTTTGACGAATTTTAACAGATTCGGAAACAGATAGTTGATACTGAAAAACACCGGTATATATTTAGAAGGATTGTTCGCAAGGGTTTGAGTCACAAGAGCCGAGCGCTGCCATAATACCGGAATATACAATATGGGCAATATCACAATAAACGCGCCTATTGCGGCGAATCTGTTTTTAGACTCGATCCAGAAGAGAAGAACCATAAGAAATACCACGATGCCGAGCATCTCATAGCGGCACTGAGACAGGAGCAGTATGGTCAAAAGAAGTTTGTTCAGTTTGAGAGGCTGCCTGTTGCCCAGATAATCGTTAAAATACCGAAAGGTCAATATCAGAAAAAATAGATTGAGCATTTCGTAGTTTGCCGAAGTGGCACATAGGGCAAATATGGGATATGACGCGGCCATAAAAATCGTGATGATGGCCAATTTCCCGGAAGATATCTGCCTGATCAATAGGTACAGGTTAAACAGACATAGGAACGAAACTATAAAATTCAGGACGAAAACGTTGTGCGCGTTGTAACCTAATACCGTATGGACCAGCGATATCAGGAACGGAAAGAGTACCGGTCTCTTATCCACGACGCTCAAGAGCGAATGATAGCCGTTATAATACCACATGCCCATAAGGCTATTTTCCGCTGTCTTATCGAAAAACAGCGACCTGGAAACCGAGACCTGTGTCGTCTCATCCGCGAGGACCCTGAACTGCGGCTTAACCGAGATGAAGAAGATCGCCACAAAGACGACCGAAAGGCAGATTGCAAGGAAATTGGACCTGATAAAATTTACGAAAGATTCTTTTTTGAAATCGAGATCCTTGATCACGAATGCCAGCCACGCGAAGAATGAAAAAAATATGAAGTAATAGCTGGCCAGGCGGAATGCCGCTATTTTATGATCACTGTCGAATAGCACCATCCCTGTCAGAACGGCAAAAAGGCACGAGACCACGAAAAATATCAGGATGATCTTTGTGGTCATGCGGCATCCTCCTTTTGAGTGGTCCGGACATCACGAAGCTCCAGCTGGATAGACTGCAGCCCCTGCCAGTTATTGATAGACGGTATATACGCAAGATCTATGCCTTCGCCGAGCCGGGGAATATCGATATTGGATTTACCAAAGCTCACCGCTTCGCATGTGATCTTATCATCCGTGACCCACACCTTGAACCCGTTCTTCCCTATCTGGCGCGGCCCGTCCTTCACTGTCAGATTACGGGATGCGAGCACCGGCCTCGGATTATCCGCGCCGAACGGCGAAAGGCTCTCTATTTCGCTCAATACGTCCTCTGTCAGGGAATTCAGCGGTATATCCATATCTATATCGAGTTTTGGGCTGAAGATGCTCTCCTCCGTATTCTTGGCCGCTTCGTCATTTATCTTCTGCCTGAAGTCATCGATCTTATCTTTTTCAATAGTTATGCCGCAGGCCGATTCATGGCCGCCGAATCCGACAAGGTGATCTTTACACCGTAACAGATATTCGAAGAGATGAAAATTCTCTACGCTCCTGCCCGAGCCCTTGGCCAATTTTCCATCCAGCGAGATCATTATCGTCGGCCTGTAGAATCTATCCGCTATCCTCGAGGCTACTATTCCTATGACGCCGGGATGCCAGCCTTCGCCGGCGAGCACGATCACGCGGTGATGCTTGAAATTTACCTCGCGCTCGACCTTGGCAAGCGCCTCATCGAGGATGCCGGCCTCTATCTTCTGCCGGTTCCTGTTCTCTTTATCGAGTATCTTCGCAAGCCTTGCAGCCTCCAGGCTGTCTTCGGTCAACAATAGCTCAAGCGCCAGGTGCGGGGCGCCTGTTCTGCCCATGGCATTGATGCGCGGCCCAAGTATAAATCCTATATGACCGCTCGACACGTCTTTTCCGTCCAATCCACCGACCTGCATCAATGCCTTCAGGCCGACACGCTCCCTTTTATTCATCTCGCCAAGGCCATGCCTGGCAAGGACCCGGTTCTCTCCGATAAGCGGCGCGATGTCGGCGACGGTGCCGAGACTGACAAGGTCCAGAAAATCCTCGGCGAAAAACGGCGTATCTTCATAAAGGGCCTTCGCAAGCTTATACGCTACCCCGACTCCTGCCAGATGTTTAAACGGATATCTGCAACCCTCCTGAAGGGGATTCACGACGGCATAAGCTGCCGGGATGCGGGAATCCAGTATCTCATGGTGGTCCGTAACGATTACATCTATCCCGAGCGAAGCGGCGTATTCTACCTCTTTGAATGAGGCTATACCGCAATCCACAGTAATTATAAGAGACGCGCCGTTATTATGGGCCTTCTTTATTGCCTGCATATTAAGGCCATAGCCCTCTTCTACCCTGTTCGGGATATAGCTTGAGAAATTGGCGCCGAGATTCTTAAGCGTCAGGCATAATATGGCGACCCCCGTAAGGCCGTCGGCATCATAGTCGCCGTAGACGAGCACCTTCTCGCCTTCTTTTATCGCTTTCTTTATCCTGTATACCGCCTTATCCATATCCTTCAATAAAAATGGGTCATGGCATGAGGAGAGCGAACACTTCAAAAAATCTGCGGCGGATTTCAGGTCGGTGACACCCCGGTTTGTCAAAAGCTGCGCGGTTACTCTTGAAATGTTCAATGCCGAAGACAAGTCCTTCTGTGCGGCAGGATCGGAATCTTTTACTCGCCATATCTTTCTCATATAGCCCGATCGAGAAAAGGTTCGACGTGAATAAAAACTTCTTTTGCCGTCGGAATCTTTTCCAGTATATCGTTCCTTACGATATCCGTGATCTCATGGCCTCTGTCAACCGTCATCTTTCTATCAACGGCTATCGTCATATCGATCATAAGGTCAAGCCCCATCTTCCTCACTTTTATGTCATTTATCGCCTTCACGTCTTTATTCATAATAACGATATTCTTGATACCTTCGATAACCGGCTTGGCGGGGGCGCCGTCCATAAGCTCGTCGTATGCCCTGTGAAATCCCTCGATGCCGGTTCGTATTACCAATATCGATAACATAAACGCGGCTATCGGGTCGAGCAATGGAAAGCCGAGCCGCGCGCCTGCTATCCCGACCAGGGCTGCGAAAGACGAGAATACGTCTGATGCGATATTCCAGGAGTAGATGGTCATCGCCGTGCTTGATATCTTTTTTCCGAGAAGATTTGTATACTGAAAGAGGCCGAGCTTTACGATTATCGAGACTACGGCGGCGACCAGGGCTATCTTCCCCGGCACATAGGTCTTATGGGACATCATCACGTGGATGGAACTGTACGCGACTTTTACACCTAGCACGATGAGAAAGACGGCAAGCAGCTTCGCAATTATCGATTCCGCCTTACCGTGTCCGTAGGGATGCTCCTGGTCCGCCGGTCTTTTGGCGATCTTGAACCCCACGAGCATACCGGCCGATGTCATGGTATCACCCAGGGTATCGAGCGCGTCTGCGATCATCGCATTAGAATGGCCGACGACGCCTGCGAATATCTTGAAGACGAAAAGGATACCGTTAACTATGGTGCTTATTATCGATCCCTTTTCTGCGTACGCATATCCCTGGTGGGCTGCCATCTTAAAGATTTCCCGCTATCTTTTTTTCCCGGCTATTTTTGTCCGGTGCCATGATATAATCATAGGACTTGCTATATAAACGGTCGAATAGACACCGGCCAGGAAACCTACAAATATACAGAAGGAGAATCCATTCAGGACCTCCCCTCCCCATAATAATAATGCTACGACGACCAGCATCGTAACACCTGTAGTCAGTATGGTCCTTCCGAGCATCTGATTAACGCTCAAATTCACTATATCGCTGAAGCTTCCTTTTTTGACAAGACGCAGGTTTTCGCGTATCCTGTCATATATGACCACAGTATCGTTGATCGAATAACCGGCTATCGTAAGAAGGGCCGCCACTATCGTCAGATCGAACTGCCTGTGGGTCAAGGCCATGGCGCCTACCGCGATGATGACATCGTGGAGCAATGCTATGACACCGGCTATCCCGTATTTAAGGTCAAACCTGAACATGACATAGATCGCTATTCCGGCCAGGCCGAGCGCCAGGCTCATAAGGGCATTCTGCCGCAGGTTCTTTCCTACCGCCGGACCGACGGTCTCGACCCTCATCACCTGGAATGTATTATCCGGCAGTTTCTTTCTGAACGCAACGCTCAGTTCTGTAGCCACATTGCTTTGCGTCCTGACTATGACCTCTTTCGGATCACCGTATTGTTGTATCGAGGCATTACCCTGGCCTATCTCCTTCAGGACATTCCTTACATCATCCGTCCTGATAGGTTTCTCGAACATATACTGCTGGAGGGTACCGCCGGAGAAATCGACGCCGTAATTCTTCTCTCCGCGGAATACGAAGAGCGCTACACCGGCAACTATGATCACGGCCGATATCATATAACAGATCCTTCTCTTTCCGATAAAATCGAAATTTGTCTGCGGGAAGAGCGTCATAAAGTTTAATTTCGAAAGATTAAACTGATCGCACATTATTTCAAATATTACCCGTGTGCACGTAACGGCCGTGAAAAGGTTGGCCAGTAGACCTATGGTCAATGTGACCGCGAAACCCCGTATGGGGCCGGTCCCGAATTTGAATATGAGCACGGCCGCCACTATCGTAGTCAGGTTAGAATCAACTATGGCCGAGCGCGCCCTGTGATAGCCTGCCGCTATCGATGCGCGCAGAGATTTGCCGAGTTTCATCTCCTCGCGCATCCTCTCATATATAAGCACGTTCGCGTCCACAGACATACCTATCGTCAATATAAGACCGGCTATGCCGGGCAGTGTGAGCGTGCCTTTAAATATGGCAAGGCACGCCAGTATAATCAGAATATTCAGTATAAGAGCGATATTTGCGACAACCCCCGCCAGCCGATAGTAGCCTATCATAAAGATCACGACGAGTATGCCGCCCAGGATGGTCGCGCGCATGCCGCTTCTTATGGAATCGGCTCCGAGGAGCGGCCCGACGGTCCTTTCCTCTTCCACGATGACCGGCGCAGGCAGGGCGCCTGCCCGCAATATTACAGAGAGGTCGTTGGCCTGATCGACCGTAAAAGATCCGGAGATCTGCGCCTGCCCCGACGGGATCGCTTCGCGGATCACAGGCGCCGATACCACCTTGCCGTCGAGGACTATAGCCAGCCTCTTGCCGACATTCGTTGCCGTGACGTTGGCAAAAATCTGAGCGCCCTTAGCATTAAGTGTCAACGAAACATACGGCTCACCGAAACCACTCGAGCTGAATTCGGTTTTGGCATTAACAAGAAGATCTCCGGTCAAACTCGCCTCTTTGGCAACCAAGAGAGGCTCGCGTCCGGCGCGTTCGCCTTCCATATATTTCAGCTCATAGCCCTCAACCGGTTCATTATTGATGGCCTTCTTGAGATCCTCGACATTATCCGACACGAGCTTGAACTCAAGATGAGCAGTCTTGCCTATTATATCCAGCGCCCTTTCCCTGTCGGTTATGCCGGGAAGCTGGACTATTATATTCTCCTTGCCTTGCCGCTGAATGGCCATTTCGCCTACGCCGAACTGGTCTATCCTGTTACGGATGATCTCCATGGCGCGGTCGATCGCGTCCTTCCTGGCCTCCAGCGGGATTTTAGCGGTGTCTACTTTTAAAACGACATGCATGCCGCCCTGGAGGTCGAGCCCCAGATTGATCTTACCCTTCTGGACGACCTTACCTTCCTTGTCTTTGATGGTAAACGGCGGCCATATCAACCATATACATGCTGCTATAATAGCTATTATCCCCAATAGCTTCCATTGCAGACCTTTGTTCATCTTGACCCCTTTCGATTATTCCGATGCCTTACGCTTCATCGTCGATATACTGCCCTTCTGCACTTCCACTTTCACATTATCGTCGACCTTCAGCGTAACGCTATGATCCTTGACATTAACGATAGTACCGTGAATACCGCCGGCGGTTATCACCTCGTCGTTCTTCTTAAGGGACGCGATCATCTTTTTGTGGGCGTCCTGTGTCTTTTTCTGCGGCCTGATAAGAAGAAAATAGAACACAATAAATATCAATATTACTGGCATGAGATTCAAGAGTGGGCTCGAACCCGAATTCATAACTACCTTCCTTTCCTGTTATTATACTCTTTTACGAAATCATCCTTAAAGGCACTAAAATTGTCCGCCTTTATCGCGTTACGCGATAATTCTATAAGTTTAACATAAAAATGCAGATTATGCAATGAGACAAGGCGCAGTCCCAGCAGTTCTTCGGTATTGAAGAGATGACGGATATAGGCTCGTGTGTACGTCCTGCATGTATAGCATTCGCACTTATCGTCGATAGGCCGAAAATCCTCTTTATATTCCGCATTCCTCAGCTGAAGATCGCCGTACCATGTAAATGTCTGGCCGTTCCTCCCATTCCTGGTGGGAACTACGCAATCAAACATATCTACGCCGCCGGCTATGGCCTCAAGCATATCCGGCGGCGTACCCAGCCCCATCAGATACCGCGCCTTCCCCTCCGGAAGGAGCGCTGCCGCATACCCCGCTACTTCATATATCAATTCTTGAGGTTCGCCGACGCTGACCCCGCCGATAGCATATCCGTCAAAGCCTATCGCGAGCAGGTCTTCGACAGCCTTTTTGCGCAGATCAAGATAGGTACTTCCCTGCACGATACCAAAGAGAAGCCGGCCTTCCCCGGCTTGTGACTTCGCGAAATATTCCTTCGACCTCTTCGCCCATCTCGTCGTGAGCGCAAGCGACTGTTCGACATAGTCGCGCGCGGCAGGATAATGGACGCATTCATCGAGCGTCATCATTATGTCGCTTCCGAGGATCTCCTGGATCTCAATAGCCTTCTCAGGCGTGAGGAAATGCCTTGACCCGTCAATGTGCGATGAGAATTCGGCCCCCTCATCGCTGAGCTTCCTGAGCTTTGCCAGGCTAAATACCTGGTATCCGCCGCTATCGGTAAGTATCGGCTTGTCCCAGCCCATGAATTTATGCAAGCCCCCCGCCTTCTTTATTATGTCGAGTCCGGGCCTGAGATAAAGATGGTAGGCATTCCCAAGGATTATTTGGGCGCCGCAGGTTTCCAGCTCGGCATTCGAGATCGTCTTCACCGTGCCTTGCGTGCCGACGGGCATGAATACGGGCGTATCGACCTCGCCATGAGCGGTTGTCAATTTCCCCTGCCTCGCCTTCGAACTCTTATCTTTGTGCAATAGTTTAAACATCTTATAATATCAACATGGCATCGCCATAACTGAAGAAGCGGTAACGCATCTCGATCGCCTGGCGGTATGCTTCGAAGATAAAATCTTTGCCCGCAAAAGCGCTGACCAGCAGCATGAGCGTCGACTTCGGCAGATGAAAATTTGTAATTAGGATATCTACGACTTTGAACTTATACCCGGGATATATATAAAAATCGGTATATCCTTTTGCCGCCCGCATTGCGTCAGCGCATGTTTCGAGAACACGCGTCGCGGTAGTGCCGACCGCAAAGACTTTCCCTCCGCCCTTCTTTGTCTGTGCTACGGCTCTGGCTGTCTCTTCGGGCAATTCAAAATACTCCTTGTGCATCCTGTGCGACTCGACATCTTCAGACTTTACCGGAGCGAAGGTTCCGTAATTGGTATGTAGCGTCACATAGCCGATCCTTGCCCCTCGACCCTTCACCCGCCCTATCAGCTCTTCCGTGAAGTGCAACCCCGCTGTCGGACTCGCGGTCGCGCCCTCGATCTTGCCGTAAACCGTCTGGTAATCATGCCTATCGGACTCTTCATCATCTCTATCGATATAGGGCGGGAGAGGAACATGACCCGCTTTCTCTAAAATACCCTCAAGCGGGCTGTTGAATCTTACAAATCTGCCGACCTCGCCTCTATTCAATATTTCTGCCTCATCACCGGATTCGAGAGCTATCTTCTCACCTTCTTTGACACGACCCGATGGCCTGACAAGCGCCTCGCATACGGGGTTCTTTTTTTCCAAAAGGAATAATTCCACCCTGCCGCCGGTCTTGCGCTTCCCGAATAGCCTCGCCGGCATCACTTTTGTATCGTTCAGAACGACGAGATCGCCCTCATTGAAATACCCGGTAATGTCTTCAAAGGTTTTATGAGCGATCGACCGTTTTGATCTGTCAAGCACCATGAGCCGGCACTTCTGACGCTCGCGTACCGGATACTGCGCGATCAGCTCTTTCGGCAAACTGTAATCGAACTCTGAAAGTTTCATAGATTTGCGATCTCTGCGCCGGGATAATAATATTTAAGGATCTCCTCGGCCTTCTTTCCCTGGCGCGCCATGCCATATGCCCCCCATTGACACATGCCGACCCCATGACCCCACCCGAGGCCGTCGACAACCAGGGCCGCAGCCCGCAGCGATACTTCAAATTTTGCGCTCCTTATATCATTGGGACCGATCATCTGCCTAAAGTCCTTGCCGCTTAGAACTACGGCTTCGTCTCCCGCACCTTTTATCTCGAGCTTGTCGACCCGTCCCGAGGCGTTCCGGGACAACACAGTAATGGATGAGATATCAGAAATTTTATATCCATTATCCTTCAATCTATTCTCCAGCTCCACAAGCTTTATCTTCTTGGACCATCTGTAATGAGGCGACCCTTTGCAGAAATCGCACGCCACGCCTTTAAGCGGCTCCATGTCCACTTTCCACAGGTTCGACGCATCCTCTGTATGGCCGGCGCATGTCGCATGATAATAAGCGGGCAGGACCTCGCCTTTATATTTTAAAATCTTACCTTTCGTAAGATTCACGGCCCTTGTCGTAGACCATTTTTCGGAAGTTCTGCCGCCGTACATCTGCGAATAGACATCGCTCCTGAGGTCGTAGGGCTGGGACTTGCTCTGCCTGACCTGGTAAACGGCAAATGTTCGGGCCGCTATCGCCTGTACCTTAAGAACTTCCATGGGCCAGCGGTGCGACACCTCATGGTACAGCACGCCATAGAGATAATCATCCAGCCCGATACGGTTTATGACCATGACCTTGCCGTTATCTTTTTTTATGACGTCTACTGCGCCCCTGAACCTGCGGCCGTTCACATATGTGCTGCCATCCCAATGCCTCTTTGTGTAAACCGAATCCCTGTCATCCATTATCAATACCCGGAGAATGATATTTGGACCTCCCGCATAGGCCATTCCCCGCATAGGATTCAATAAAGATATCCCGAGCGCAACCGCAAGAATTATATAAAGGATCTTTTTCATTTTCGGTTAAAGAAGACCAGTAGTATTGAAAGGATGATGGAGATAAGGATGGATGTTGTTATCGGAAAGAAGAACGAAAAACCTTTCTTCTGGATACAGATGTC
>Ga0265297_10011016_pt1 | contig 11186 bp, 14 predicted proteins | sample Munlanlwell13791_FD_192502 | JGI IMG/M metagenome (GOLD analysis project Ga0265297, IMG submission 192502) | Leachate microbial communities from a municipal landfill in Southern Ontario, Canada - Leachate well 137-91 | ecosystem: Engineered > Solid waste > Landfill > Unclassified | place...
TGCTAAATTTATTTGGCATAAGCTGGCTCGTTAAAGGCAAAGCATTGGTGGATTTCGGAATTCAAAAGGAGGAGTAGGGGGGTGAAATGAAAATAGGAAATTGTGTAACCGTAAAGAATGGAATAAAATCTTCTGATAGTGAAAAGCAATTAAAAGAAGGATGGACTGGAAGAATCGTTAAGATAGAAGGAAGTATCTTGACCATTGAACTTGATAGCATAACTCTTTCTGAATTAAAAGAGGATTACATAATTGATAGTTTAATGAATGGTTTCGAATACAAATTAATCTGTCGAAAAACGGATGAAGTTGAAATTGTCAATCCAAGAGATTCGCAAGAGGACACATTAAGAAAACAAATAGAAATAAATGCTCAATACTCTATTGATGAAGAGGAAAAGAGAATCTATCATATTTTAAATTCTGAAGATTTATCTGTGAATGATGAAAATCTGCTTAAGTATTTGGATTACTTGAAAGTTAACCTAAAAATTCCTTGTATTTTAACTGGTTCTGAAGATTTTGATTGGGAAGAACCATACATTTTAGGCGGTTGGAATAAAAAGGAATATGAAAAATTAAAGAAAACAAACCCTTCATATACTGATGATTTTGAATTTATTAAATTAGAAGAAGAGTATGATGATTGGAAAGGAATTCATGCAAATGTTAAAAGAATCTCAGACAAAAAAGTATTTGCAATTCCACTTTGGGATTTGAAAGTAATAGATAAAAAGGATTCAAATTTTCAAATTGTCTCTGATTATTCATCTTGGATGACAAATTACAGATAACAACTTGATATTCCGGAGCATGCTGACCCCTTAAAATCCGGGTAAAAAAGATTAAGTTTTAAAGATTTTTTTGCTTCCGGCAATAAAAAATAGGGTGGTCAATTAGGTTCGGCCTGAAATGGTCAGTTTGTCTGGCTTTTGCAGTTTTAAGTGCTGAAAATAGAGCATATTTATGTGACCTCAAAGGGAATCGAACCCCCATCTAAGGAACCGGAATCCTTCGTTTTATCCATTAAACTATGAGGCCTTAGCGGGTGCGAAATTAGTATTTAAATGTGGATATTTTCAGCTTTCCTGATTGACTTTATCATTTTTCTTACTTTTGTTGCCGAAATGAAAAAGAAATGCAAGCATAGAATTGCTATTTTAGCTTCCGGAAGCGGCACCAATACCGAAAACCTGATGAAGTATTTCGCCAATGACCCTTGTATTTCCATAAGCCTTGTGATGAGTAATAAAGCCGATGCCTTGGTTCTCGAGAGAGCCCGTAAGTTTAATGTGCCAGCCTTTGCTTTCAACAAAGCGGACTTATATCAAAACAAATCGGTTTTTGATGTATTAAAAGCTCATGAAATTGATTTTATTGTTCTTGCAGGCTTTTTATGGAAAATACCTGACGATCTGCTTCAAGCCTATCCAAAGAAAATCGTTAATATACATCCTGCCTTGCTTCCGAAATATGGTGGTCCGAATATGTATGGCGACAGGGTACATAAAGCTGTTAAAGAATATGGTGAAAAGCATACAGGGATTAGCATTCATTATGTGAATGAACATTATGATGAAGGAGAACTCATTTTTCAAGCGACCTGCGATATTGATCCGGAAAAGGAGAGCATTGAAGAAATTGCTGCCAAAGTGCACCAGCTGGAGTACATCCATTATCCCGAAGTGATAAAAAAAATCCTGGATCAAAGGGAATAAACCAGAATTATGCATCTAAATATAGTAATAAAAATCAAACGTAGAAAATGAAACTTAAACTTACAAAACCCCTGGCTTTTATTGACCTTGAAACCACCGGATTAAACGTAGGCAACGACAGGATCGTTGAAATTGCCATTCTTAAAGTTTTTCCTGACGGATCATCAGAAACTTATTTGCAAAGGATCAATCCTGAAATCCCGATTTCTGCTGAAAGCATTTCCATTCATGGTATCACGGAGGAAGATTTGAAAGATAAACCCACCTTCGCTAAATTGGGGAAAAATATATTGAATTTTATTGGCAATGCCGATCTGTCCGGTTTCAATATCCTGCGTTTTGATTTGCCTATGCTTGTGGAGGAATTCATGCGCAATGGCATGGAGCTTTACCTCGAAGGAAGAAAAGTTATTGATGTGCAGCAGATTTATCATAAAAAGGAAAAACGCGATTTGGCCAGTGCCTATAAGTTTTATTGCGACAAGGTAATTGAAAACCAGCATTCGGCTGAAGCTGATATTATTGCGACCAAAGATGTTTTATTGGAACAACTTAACCGCTATGACGATATCGGGGAGGATGTTGAAAGTCTTTATGAATTTACGGGCAGGCAACTTGAAAATATGGTGGATCTGGCAGGTCGCATCGTTCGAAATGAAGAAGGGGAAATTGTTTTTAATTTTGGGAAACACAAAGGAAGAAAGGTTTTTGAAATTTTTGAAAAAGACCCGGCTTACTATGGATGGATACTGAAAAATGACTTTCCTGAATACACAAAAAAGAAAATGACGGAACTTTTATTCAAATGGAAGCAGAAGAGAGGATGATTTTTGAAAGCAGCCTGGATTTCAGGAAATAGGAGAAATAAGTAATACAAATCACAAAAATCACGATAATGGATATCAAATCACGCAAAGAATTAAAAGAGTCGTATAAGCAACAAAAATTCAGGTCAGGCGTGTTCCGGATTATGAACAGGAAAAACGGAAAATTTTTTATAGGTAGTTCCCGGGATTTGGAAGCCAAATGGAGAGCTCAGGAATTTCAGTTGAATATGGGCTCTCATCAAAATACCTTATTACAGCAGGAATGGAAAGTATATGGTCCTGAAAACTTTGTTTATGAGATATTGGAAGAGATTAAAAAGGACGATGTCATTGCCATGGATGAACAAAGAATGTTAAAAAATCTGGAGAAAAAATATCTTGATCAATTTCAGCCATTTCATCCTATTGGTTATCATATCAGGAAGTTATGACATTGGCCGGAAAAATGTTTATGTACTGCATAATATCAATACAAGTCGAATCCTCAGTGCGATCCAAAATAAAACACAATACGTAATTAGGGAGTTATTTAAATCTGATCGGCTTTAAAAAATATAGCGGATCGAAACAGCGGTCATATCCATATTAAAACCGGAATGTGTCCATAAATTCAACGAAGGTTTGCAGTCCATACTGATATTAAAAGGAGCATTTTTAAAAGAGTACTCCAGCCCGACAATGCCATCGAGTCCAATAACTGGAAGATTATTTTCTTCATGGTAAGTGCTTTCACCGTCCGGATTTCCTATATGCATTCCTCCTCCGTAATAAAAGTACAAACGCTCCACATCAAATGCCTGGATATGATTTTCCAGTAAAACGGTCATGTCCACATGAAAAAGTTGCCATTTGAAGATGCCTTCAATTGCTGTATAATCTTTTATAAAACCTTTTACGCTGATTCCGCTGTTTTGACCTAGACGTAATCCTGCACTGGTTTTATAATCCTGACTGTAGGTTTTGATCCCAACTGCAGTAACAAGAAAGAGGAGGATAAATATCTTTTTCATGAATTTCAATTTTTAAACAACATCGAAATATTCTGAATATAATTTTACAAACACTATACCATGCAAAATTTAAAGTTGATTTCTGTTTGTGTTTTTGATAAAAATATTGAAAATCAGATTTATGAAGAAAAGAAAGTCAGAATATGAATCTGGATAATAGATGATGTTGGAAAACGGATCAGGACTATGGGAAGCATTGCATTTTGTCAGGGTATATGTAACTTTGCGTTCTTATATTTGCATGGATGTTTAAAAAAATAATCAGTCAGGACAATCTTCTTATAAAGCATATCCTTACTCTGGAAAAAGCACGGGAACGAAAAACTCATCAGCAGTTTACCGTGGAGGGAAAAAGAGAAATAAGTTTGGCGATTCAGTCAGGTTGGGAGATTCAAAACCTGTTATTTTGCCCCGATTATTTTACAACGGATGAAATGGAGGCTTTTATCAATAAACATCACTTGCAGAAGGCAGATATTACAGAAGTCAGCGAAAAAATTTTTTACAAGCTAACCTATAGGGCACAATATGCCGGGATGCTCGCTGTTGTCAGTAGCAGGGAATTACGAATTCAATCACTGCAATTATCAGGGAATCCTTTGATTTTGATTCTTGAAAATGTGGAGAAACCGGGGAATATAGGTGCCATTTTGCGTACTTGTGATGCTGCTGCTGTTGATGCTCTTCTCATTTGCGATGCACAAACGGATATTTATAATCCTAATATTTGCCGTTCCAGCTTGGGTGCACTTTTTACAGTACCCATTGCTCTTTGCTCCAGCGAGGAAGCCATTCGTTTTTGCAGGAACAATCGTATGGAAATAGTTGGATCCAGTTTGCAAACAAAAGCAATTTATTCTGAAATTGATTATACCCATCCCGTTGCACTTGTAATGGGAGCGGAGGCCGAGGGATTGTCTTCCGAATGGACAGAGCATGCTGATCATCTTGTCAAAATTCCAATGAAAGGGAAGGTGGATTCCCTTAATGTGTCAAATGCCGCTGCAATTCTTATCTTTGAAGTAGTAAGACAAAGGGGTTGAAGTGAATTCTATCCATAAAATAACGATCATTGGGTCCGGATGTGTGGCAAATGCATTTGCCGAGGTAATTTATTCCAAAGGTTATGAAATTAAAGAAATCGTAGGACGCAGGGAAATGGCGGTAAATACGCTTGCTGAAAAAGTACATGCGAAAGCGAACCTGAATGATTTTTCTTCCATGAATAAGGAATCTGATCTGTATATCCTTGCGATTAAGGATGACGCTATACCTTTGGTATGTGAAGAGTTACGTCTGGATAAAGGGATACTGGTGCATACTTCGGGATCTATGGAAATTCAAGTGTTGTCGAAATCGTCAAGTCAATATGGGGTGCTCTATCCGCTTCAGACTTTTGCTCGTGAGCGCCATTTGGATTTTTCGAAGATTCCTCTTTTTGTTCTGGCCAATAATGCTGAACCGGAGCAAATGCTGTTTGCTTTTGCCTCCATGCTGTCGGGTAAGGTTGCAAAAATGACGGATGATACTAGAACCACGATTCATTTATCCGCTGTTTTTGCCAATAATTTTACCAATTTTTTACTTACACAATCAAAGTCTATCATGGATGAGCGTCAGCTTGATTTTCAAATCTTGAAACCCCTGGTAGAGGAAACTGTGGAAAAGGCTTTTGATATTGGACCCGAATTCTCTCAAACAGGACCTGCAAAACGTAATGACCGAAACATAATTAAAAAGCATTTATCAATGCTTAACAGGGATAAAAAAAAACTATATTCATTAATCAGTGAAATGATCAGAAAAGGGTATAATAAATAAGAACATGACATTTTTTGATTTTATGAAATTAGTCAGGTACAAGAACCTGGTGATCATTTTCATGACTCAGGTGCTGGTGTATTATACACTGATTGAGGGGCGTGTGTTTTTTATTCCTGATCCGGTGATATTTGCTTTGATCATAGGCACTGTATTATTGACCGCAGCCGGTTATGTGATCAATGATTATTATGATGTGGAAGCCGATCGCATCAACCGTCAGGATAAAATTGTGGTTGAAAGGATCATTGCTCCGCGGAAAGCACTTTATATTTGGATGATCCTGAATATCCTGGCTTTTCTTTTCGCATGGATTGCCGGTTGGAAATTTTTGGTGTTTTTTATCATCGTTGCCTTCCTCTTATATATTTATGCCTTGAAAATCAAAAGGACGCCATTGCTTGGAAATATTCTGGTGTCCGTGCTTCTTGCAATGACTATTGTCATTCTTTGGTTATATAAAAAAGGAGATTATTTCGAACTTATGGTACTCTATGCCGTTTTTGCATTTCTGACCGGACTGATCAGGGAAGTATTAAAAGATCTTGAAGACATGGAGGGAGATCAAATTGCCGGTTTCGCAACTTTCCCCGTTATTTTTGGAATTCAAAAGACAATAAATCTGGTAAAAATACTTATTCTTGCTCTGGTTGCTTCACTAATCATTTTTGCCATCTTCATCATGTATATGTACTACCATTATTGGGTGATGATGGTTTATCTTCTGATTTTTGTCCTTGTTCCGGCTTCCCTTTCCTTGTATCTGCTTCAGAATGCGAAAGAAAAAAATGATTTTGAACAGTTGACCCGCTATATGAAGTTTATCGTATTTATGGGCTCATTTTCAATGTTTCTTTTATTGCTATAGTCGTTTTTTTCCTGCATGTATTCCTTTCCATTTCCTATTTTTGCCTTTAAAACGACCTATGATTTTAGTATCCCAATCACCGAGAAGGCAAGAGATCATGAACAAGATGGGCTATAAATTTGATATAGTAATTCCTGATGTTGATGAAAGTTTTCCTGAAGATATGCCTGTTTTGCGAATACCCGAATACCTGGCGGAAAAGAAAGTACTGGCTGTCAGTGATCAGTATCCGGACAATATGCTTATTGCAGCGGATACTATTGTGGTCCTTGACGGAGAGGTGATCAACAAACCGGCTGATGATAGCGAGGCTTTTATGATGCTAAGAAAGCTCTCCGGAAGGGAACATATGGTCATTTCCGGTGTTTGCGTGCTCAGGGGAGAAGATATGATCTGTTTTACCGATGAATCCAAAGTGCAGTTTATGGAGCTGACAGATGATGAGATCTTGTATTATATTGAGCATTATAAACCTTACGACAAAGCAGGTGCTTATGGTGTGCAAGACTTTATCGGTATGATCGGCATTGAGCGCATTGAAGGTTCATTTTACAATGTCATGGGCTTGCCGATACACAAGTTATACCGGGCAATTGAGATGCTCAGAAACAAATAAAAAAACGCTGTTCAGCAAATCAAGTCATTCATTTATGGAAAAGCGCCATGCACAAAACCACTCTTCGGGATGTTTGTCAGGCGGGCATCCGATGCATTCTGTTTTAATCCGGGGATCAATACTTTCCGCAAAGCTGGTATATTCCACCAATCCCCCTGATTTGCATGGATAATCATCAAGTCCCTTTCGATTTCTTGCAGCCTGAACACGGCATTTTTTCATACGGAATATAAAACTGTGATCCGTTTCGTTTGTGATTTCCTGTTCATTAACAAAGGCATAGAGCCGATCTGACAAGGCTTTTTTTAATCCTTCGAGGCCGCTATTTTCTCCCAGATTTAAATTTGTTTTTATGGTATAAGCTTCGAAAGGGGAGAAATGACCCCAGCAACTGTCATTACATCTCTTTGCGTCATTCATGCCATATTTAAATTCGACAGCCTGAAACCACAATCCATCATTAGCAAGCCAGTTTACTGCAGCAGCATCACGAAGTTCTTTCAATTTATCAACATTGAGTTCCAGTAATGGTTGAGGTAAATCATCCGACATCTCAAATCCCATTACTTTTGCCAACCTGTTCATTTGCACGGAATAGGTCTGTTTGAATACAGAATTCAAAATTTCCAATGCCTTTTGTTCCCCTTTCTGATGTTGAACTTCCGAAAACCATAATGCATAGTGCATGATAGTTCTGTGCCAAAAATCCATGACCTGTACTAAAACTTCTTTTTTTTCATCCATTTGATGTTTTTTACTCATTAGTTATCAATTGTTTTTTCCGATTCAAAGTTTGATAAAATTTTTTATCCACAATCTTTTTTTATCAGATTTAATTAGAAGTTAAAATTTTTATACTTTTGACCTGTAAAAAATGTGTCAAGGAATAGACAAATATTATTTTATGAATATATGGGTTAACATATTCCGTAACATTAAGGACAGGGACTCTTTCGCTATGCGTTAGTAATTGCAATTTTTTAATCATCAAAAAAAATCGAAATGACGAAGTTACCATACGCAGAACCATATAAAATTAAGATGGTTGAAACCATCAGAAAGAGTACCTTTAAAGAAAGGGAAAAGTGGATTTCTGAAGCCAAATACAATCTGTTCAACCTACGGAGTGAGCAGGTTTTTATTGATTTGCTCACGGATTCAGGTACAGGAGCCATGAGCGATAAGCAATGGTCGGAGATCATGTTGGGTGATGAAAGCTATGCAGGAGCATCTTCTTATTGGAAATTGAAAAACGCCATCAAGGATATTACGGGATTTGATTATTTTTTACCTACCCATCAGGGGAGAGCTGCGGAAAATGTTTTATTTTCGACATTAATTAAGAAAGGAGATCTTATTCCGGGAAATGCACATTTTGATACCACAAAAGGACATATTGAATTCCGTGAAGCTCATGCTGTTGATTGCACCGTGGATGAAGCTTACAACCTTCAGTCGGGCTATCCCTTCAAGGGTAATGTGGATTTAATAAAGCTTGAAAAGGTGCTGAGAATGGAGAAAAGGGAAAAGATTCCCATGATCGTTATTACAGCTACCTGCAATTCATCGGGAGGGCAACCCATTTCACTGCAGAACCTCAAAGACGTATATACACTGGGACAGAAATATGGGGTTCCTGTTTTTATTGATGCTGCCCGATTTGCCGAGAATGCTTATTTTATTAAAACGAGAGAGGACGCATATCGTGAAAAATCCATTCGTGAAATTGCCAGGGAAATGTTTTCCTATGCAGATGGAATGACAATGAGCAGTAAGAAGGATGCGATCGTTAATATTGGAGGTTTTATTGGAATGAGAGATGAACGTTTGTTTCATCAGGCTAGTACCTACAACATTTTATTTGAAGGCTATATCACATACGGGGGTATGTCGGGACGTGATATGAACGCTTTGGCGCAGGGTCTTTATGAAGGAACAGAATTTGAATATCTTGAGTCAAGAATTGATCAGGTGGCTTATCTCGGAAAACAGTTGGCAGATTATGGAATACAGGTACAAATGCCTATTGGAGGGCATGCAGTATTTGTGGATGCACTTCACTTTTTACCCCATATTCCCCAATCGGAATATACGGCTCAGGTTTTGGGAGTCGAATTGTACCTGGAATCAGGTGTTAGGGCCGTTGAGATTGGAACTTTGCTTGCAGACAGAGATCCCGTGACCCGTGAAAACAGATATCCCAAACTCGAACTCCTGAGGCTTGCTGTTCCAAGAAGAACATATACTTATAAACATATGGATTATGTGGCACAAGCCTTGAAAAACATTTTTGATCGCAGGGATCAAATAACTAATGGCTTCAAAATAACCAAAGAAGCCCCTATCATGAGACATTTTACCGTTGAACTTGAAAAAATTTGTTAGTTTTTTATGAATATTTTATTACAGTTTTTATTGTTATTTCTGTTTTTAACGACATCATTTGCACAAACTACCTCGTTTTTTGATTATAAAGTTAAGAACATCGTTGGAGACTCTGTGGATTTGTCTGTTTTTAAAGGGAAAAAGATCATGGTGGTCAATACAGCATCAGCCTGTGGATATACTTCGCAATATGCCGAACTTCAGCAACTATATGATCAGTATAAAAATATTGGATTTGAAGTAATAGCCTTTCCTTCCAATGATTTTAATCAGGAACAAGGTTCGGATGAAGATATTCTTGGATTTTGTCAATCAACCTATCATGTCACTTTCCCTTTGATGTCGAAAGTAAAAGTGGTAGGCACCGATGCTGTTCCTGTTTTTAAATGGCTTACTCAAAAAAGCCTGAACGGACAGAAAGATATTCCCATTCAGTGGAATTTTTACAAGTTTCTGATCAATGAAGATGGAACTTTGTATGATTTTATTGCTACTGCCGGATCTCCTTTGGCACCGAAGGTCACACAATGGCTTGATCAGGGTACCCCGGTTCCGGAACAATTGGCAAGGCTGGATGTATTTAATGTGTACCCTTCACCTGCAACAACAGAGTTTACTATTGACCTTGCCGTACAAAATCCCACTTTTATCCGTCTTTCTCTGATGACAGCCAGTGGGCAACAAATTGATTGTCTGTATGAAGGAATGCTCGAAAAGGAATTGACCACCACTTATTTTACTGATAAACTGAAAGCAGGTTTTTATATTCTTATGCTGGATATTGAAGGAGTAAAACACAGCAAACAATTCAGGGTGGATAAATAGAACGCAGGGACTTTCTGTATTTTTCGAGATAGAAATTCAATCCCAATTAATAATTATTTCTTGTAATGACCTTTTAGGGACATGATGCTGTTGCATTTCGTCACGGTAATAGCAAATATTATCGTTCTTCACATCTTCCAGTATTATTATTTCTTTTGGTTTTCCCAATGCGATGGTGAAAATAATATCAAGATGGGAGGGCAGATTCAATAACTTCGCCAGTTCCTTTTTATTTACAGCAGCAAGTGTACATCCTCCATACCCTTGTTCAGTGGCTCCAAGCAGAATGCTTTGTGCAGCTATTCCCTGATCATTCCACGCATTGGTACTAATTGTAGTATCATGCAAAAGAGTGATGTATGCCACAGGACGTTCTCCTTTTTCAGGTCCGGGCCATTCTTTCAGATAGCCTGCCCATCCTGTTAATGGAAATATCTGTTCACATAATTCAGTAGTACAGGAAATATGATATTTGAAATGCTGAAGGTTTTTCGCTGATGGGGAAAGTCTGGCCAGATCAATCCATTCTTCCAGCAGCTTACGATCAATCTTCATTTCTTCAAAAAAACGCCTGTAGCTTCTGTTTTTCAATATCAGTTCCCTTAAATTCATAGTTATTGCACTGTGAATGTTTTGAATACCTTTTTGTCCTTGGACACGATTTCCAGAAGATAGACACCTTTCTTTAGTATTAGATTTTGAATATCCAAAGATGGTGGAACAACATTTTTTTGTATTTCTTCGACAATCCGGCCATCCATACTGATAATCCGGATACGGATCAACTCATCCTTCGGAAAGACATTTTCTCCAATTTCTATGGTAAAATGTCCCTTATTGGGATTGGGAAACAAATTGAGCGCTGCTGAATTCTGATCTTCATAAAGGGAGCCGCAAATAACAAATGTAATATAAATGGAATCAGTGGCAGGACATTCGTTTTTGGTTACCATGACCCAGTAAAGGAATTTTCCTAGGCCATTTTTGTTGGTATCAACCAGTATTACGGCATCGGTAGAATCATTCGACCACAGGTAGTCGTCAAAATCAAATCCGGGGATCAGCAATATTTTTTTACCGGCACAAAGGGTTGTGTCGGGGCCGAGATCTACACGT
>Ga0265297_10011017_pt1 | contig 11185 bp, 10 predicted proteins | sample Munlanlwell13791_FD_192502 | JGI IMG/M metagenome (GOLD analysis project Ga0265297, IMG submission 192502) | Leachate microbial communities from a municipal landfill in Southern Ontario, Canada - Leachate well 137-91 | ecosystem: Engineered > Solid waste > Landfill > Unclassified | place...
AATTTTTAGGTAAAAATGGTGAAGAGCGCATATTGTATCCAATTAAATAAGGATCCAAGGATTGAATGGCCCGAGGAAAAACTGTCTATAAGCACCAATCCGATAACAATCATTGGTCCGTAGTGTTCTAAATATATCTGAAATCGAAGTGCTTTCGGCGTGCGTGGAAGCGCAGAAAACAAGAGTTTTGACCCGTCCAACGGTGGAATCGGGATAAGGTTAAACACAGCCAAAATTGTGTTGAGCAAAATAAGCCATTCCAGAAAAATAACTAGGTAATTCGTTGATGGAAACACGCCCGTTATCGAAATAACTTTTAGTATCAGGCCAAAAAAGACAACGCTCAACAAATTGGAAATTGGACCTGCAAGCGAAATAAGAGCCGGCCCCCATCTCCGATGTTTAATAAAAGTAGGGTTAAATGGCACTGGACGGCCCCACCCAAAGCCCACAAAAAGCATAAGCAAAAACCCCCACGGATCCAAGTGTGATAGCGGATTCAGCGTGAGGCGACCAAGAGATTCTGCCGTTCTGTCCCCTTCAAGCTTCCCAGCATACGCATGCGAAAACTCATGAATAGTAATCGCATACACGATTGCGACTATTCCTATAAAAAATAAAATTGGTTGCGAGAATAAAAGATTAATCAACATGCGTCTTGCAAAACTTTATTGCCTATGTTAGCCTTCTTTCAGTAATCAGTAGTATATACCATATGGCTCGAACGTGCGAAGTATGTGGACGCGGAAGCTTAAAGTCTAAGTCCCGCAGCCACTCCCACATTGGAACAATCCGTCGGCAGAAAGTTAATCTGCAGTCATTGCTGATCAAAGGCAAGCGGGTTCAGGCGTGCGCTGGCTGCATTCGGACAGCGACAAAGCATTTGCGTGAAGCGGCACAAAAACAAGCCAAAGCGTAAAAACCCGCGAAGAATATGAGAATGACACTTGCGGGCTTTTTTATTTCTTAAAATTATGATGCTCGCTATTCATCGGGGGCGTACACGTGCTGCATATCTGTTTTATGCCAATCAAAGAGTTCGTCAGTTTTGAAAAATCGTTTTACCTCTTCTTGCGCATTTTCAACCGTATCAGATCCATGAACGATATTCCGGCTCATACTGTTTGAAAGGTCCCCGCGAATAGTTCCAATATCTGCTTTTCGCCCCGATGTCGCGCCAATGAGTTGCCGAGAAATTCGAACTGCTTCAACGCCCTGCCAAACCATCACAATAACAGGAGTCGATTGCATAAACGTCTTTAAATCATTGAAAAATGGTTTGTCCACATGATGCGCATAGTGCTCCCGGATAAGCGTATCTTCAATTGACATCATTTTCATTGCGACAAGTTCTAAACCCTTGAGCTCAAATCGTGCAACAATATTCGAAATGAGATTCCGCTGAATCGCGTCAGGTTTTATGATAATAAGTGTGCGTTCGTGTGTTGATGCCATACGGATAATTAATAATTATTTTAAAACAGTGCGGACCTTCGCGACAATCGCATCAGGCGTAAAATTTGATTTGACAAAGTAATCTGTTGCGCCAAGCTCGCGTCCCTTTTTTATATCTTCTTCTTGGCCCAAATTCGTGAGCAGAATTACTGGACTTTTCACGCCGCGCGTCCTGAGTTCTTGCAGTGTTTGAAAGCCATCCATCCGAGGCATAATAACATCAAGCAAAATGACGTCTGGATTTTCTTTTTGCACAAGTTCAAGTCCTTCGACGCCATCGACAGCTATGACAATAGCAAAACCTTCTTTTTCGAATTTGATTTTGTACATCTCAGACAACATGTGGTCGTCTTCGATTAATGCAACTTTGATTGGTTGTTTGTCCGCCATACGTTTAGTGTATTGAAAAATAAAAAGAAAATCAACTTACTGGCTTGAGACTCTTGGCTGGTTGCGCTTTCCCGAACAGATCCTCACACGCTGACGCGAGACTCAACAATTCAGCGTCACCGAAACGTTTGCCCATCATTTGAAAACCAACCGGAAGATGCTCACTCAGCAACGGAAGCGAAATCGCTGGAAGATTTGCAATATTAGCTGAAACGGTGAATAAATCCGATAAATACATCGTCAGTGGATCTTCAAATTTTTCGCCAAGTTTAAACGGAGATGTAGGCGACGTCAGAGAAATAAGCGCATCACACCCCGCAAGCCCTTTATCAAACTGTGCACCAATCGCCTCTTTCACAGCCAATGCTTGCTTGTAATACTTATCTCTATATCCTTTTGAAAGCGTAAACGTTCCGAGCAAAATGCGGCGCTTTGCCTCTTCACCAAATCCTTGTGTTCTCGCGGCAATGTATTGCCCAATCAAATCCTGCACGTCGACACGCGTCCCATAGCGGATGCCGTCATAGCGAGCAAGGTTCGAAGAAATCTCGCTGGTTACCATTAGATAGTAAACGGCGAGACTCATACGCGACAACGGAATGTCAATCTCGCAAATTTCTGCTCCAGCTGAACGAAGATCTGCTAGCGCGCGATCAAACACCGCTTGAACCGATTTCTCAATCTCAAAACCTACAAACGATTTTGGGATGCCAAATCGCTTTCCCTTGAGCGATGATTTCTTTTGAAGATTCACTGATCCGCATTTTATTGTTGAAGATGTTGGATCACACTTGTCCTCTCCCGAAATTATTGAATACACCAATGCAGCGTCCTCGACTGTTTTGGTAATTGGCCCGATTTGATCAAGAGAAGAACTCATGGCAATAAGTCCATATCGCGACACCCGACCGTATGTCGGCTTAAAACCGACGACTCCGCAAAAACTTGCCGGTTGACGGATCGAACCGCCCGTATCGCTCCCAAGCGCAGCCGTGCAAAAATCTGCAGCAATGGCTGCAGCTGAACCGCCCGATGATCCACCTGGAACGCGAGACATGTCGTGAGGATTTTTTGTAGGTCCAAAGGCAGAATACTCTGTTGAGGATCCCATTGCGAATTCGTCCATGTTCGTCTTACCAAGAATAATCGCGCCAACATCAAGAAGTTTCTGAACTGCCGTCGCAGTATACACGGCTGAATAATCCTTAAGAATATTGGAACCCGCTGTAGTGCATCCTCCTTTCAGCATCAAATTGTCTTTGATTGCAAATGGAACTCCTTCTAAGACGCGGGTCTTACCCTCACGAATGCGTTTGTCCGCAATGTCCGCTTCTGCTTGCACCTCTTCTTCACGAACAGAAATAAAACTATTAATCTTTGAATCCAAAGTTGCGATACGTTCAAGATACGTGCTTGTAAGCTCTGAAACCGAAAACAATTTTTTTTGTAGCCCCTCTCGTATATCAGTGATTGTCAGCCATTCCATTTATTTCACACTTAACACACTAATATGGCCTTCTTCAACGCATGGCGCAGCGGCAAGAAGCTCTTTCTGCGTTGCAGCACTCTTTGTGGGCTTATCGACGCGCATACGCGAATCGTCAACAGAGATGGATGTTGCTCCGTCAAGATTAACGGTCCCAACCTGTTCAACGTATGCCAAAACGCTTGTGAGCTGATCACGAAACTTTTCGCATTCATGCGGTGTTAGTGTGATGCGCGAAAGTGCCGCCAGCTTTTGAATATCCTCATCTTGGAACTGCATGAGTGTACTTTATCACGAGTTTTTTGTTTTACCAAGAAGTTGCCAAAATCGACTTTCGTCAATTATTGTAACCCCAAATTCACGAGCTTTTTTAATTTTTGATCCTGGATTTTCACCCGCCACAACATAATCTGTTTTTTTACTTACTGATGAAGACCACCTACCCCCATTTTCAATAATAGCCTCTTTTGCTTGTTCCCTTGAAAAATTATTTAACGTTCCGGTCACCACGACACTTTTTCCCTTCAGACCAGTCTTAACAATTATAGGCCCTCTTTTGTGAAAAATCCTTAGATGCTTTTCGAGCTTCTTAAGAAGCTCTCGCGATTCTTTTGTTTTGAAATAATTCCAAACAGATTCTGCAACGACACCACCAATATCTGGAATAGTTTCTAAATCTTCTTTGGAGGCATCGGCAAGCTTTCCAAGTGACTCAAATCGAACAGCTAGTGCCCGTGCGGTTTGCTCACCGACATGCCGGATCCCAAGCGCATAAATAAAACGATACAACTCAATCCGTGTTTTTTCCTGAATCGATTTGACGAGGTTGTCGGCGGATTTTTCTGCAAATCGTTCAAGCGGCTCAAGATCATTTTTTGTCAGATCAAAAAGGTCAGATGGATCTTTTACAAGATCAGCAGCACGAAGCTGCTCAAGTATTTTTGGTCCCAAGCCTTCGATGTCGAATGCTCCGCGCGAAACAAAATGCTCAAGTCCTTGCTGTTGAACCGCAAAACATTTTTTGTTTGAGCAATAGGTATTCACTTCACCGACTTTTTTCACAACGGATGATCCGCACATCGGACATCGCACGGGCATATGGAATTTTTTTTCTTTTCCCGTTCGCAAATTCACCAACACTTTTACCACATCAGGAATAATATCTCCGGCTTTTTCGACAATCACCGTGTCACCAATTTTTAATCCTAAACGTTTGATTTCGTCTTCATTGTGCAGTGTCGCACGAGAAACGGTTGAACCGGCAACACGGACCGGCTGCAAATGTGCAACCGGAGTTAACACACCTGTCCGTCCGACCTGAATACCAATATCTTCAACGATAGTCGTCGCTTGTTCCGCTGGATATTTGTATGCGATTGCACCACGGGGTGCTTTTCCGATAAATCCTAACTTGGCAAAATCCGCTATAGAATTCACGTTGGCCACAATACCGTCAACCCAAAAATCAAGAGAATCTCTGACACGCGTCGCATGCGCATGAAACGTCTCAACATCTTGAAGGGTTTTACATACGCGGTTAAACGGCACGCCGCTCGGAAAACCGATAGCTTGCAAGAATTCATGAACGTCTGAATGATTCTTGAACCCGATGTCTGTTGCGCACTCATACGCAAGAAACGAAAGTTTTCGTGAAGCTGTGACGCGCGGATCAAGTTGGCGAATTGTTCCTGCGGCCGCATTACGCGGATTTGCAAATGGTTCTTCTCCTTTTTTCTTCTGTTCGCGATTTAAGCTTTCAAACTGTTTTTTTGACATGTAGACTTCCCCACGCACTTCAATATTCTTTGGCGCGTTCGGATATTTTTTTGCATAGTCTTCAAGTATTAGTGGAATCGCTTCGATGGTTTTAACGTTTGTTGTTACATTTTCACCAGTTTGACCATCGCCACGGGTTGCGGCACGAACAAGTGTGCCGTCTTCATACGTCAGACTCATTGCGAGTCCATCGACTTTCAGTTCCGCATAATACTCCGGAGTTTTTCCTAAAAGTTTTACAACACGCGCCTCCCATTCGGACAATTCTTCAAAACTAAAAATGTCATTAAGCGACATCATTCGTCGAACATGTGGGGCTTTCTCAAATTTTTCCAAAGGCTCGCCCCCAATGCGCTGAGTTGGAGAATCTGGAGTAATGAATTTCGGGTACTCCTGCTCAAGACTTTGCAGCTCATGTTTCAAGGAATCCAGTGCGGCGTCAGAAATTTCCTGTCGATCAAGCACATGATACAAATATCGATGGTGATCGATTTCTTTCCGTAATTTCTCGATTCGCGTTCGTACCTCTTTTTCTGTCATAGTGAATTTGGTATCCTTAAAGCTCGGTATGAAAAAAATCCTCCTTATCTCTATTATAGCGCTTTTTGCCCTCACTGGCTGTACATTCAACTTTTTTCAAAATGAAAAAGGGATGGATTCATCTGGCGTTACGTTTGCAGTTATTGGCGACAACGAGGGCATGAACACCTACTACGATACATTCATGACACAGATCGCCAAAGACCCAGACGTTCAATTTGTGCTGCACGTCGGTGATATCGTTGAAAACGGTGGCCAAACAGAATTGAACGAAATTATCGCTCATCAGAAAACTCTTGGATTAGATGTGCCAATGTATGTTGTCCCAGGAAACCACGATATATACGACGACCCTGAGCTCACAGCTTTCAATAATACCTTTGGCGAAATCCCGCGTAGTATCGACATCGGAGATGTCCATTTAGTTTTGCTTAATAATGCAGATCGAAAAATTGGATTCACGGACGCAGAGCTCGACTGGCTAAACAAGGATTTGAGTGAAAACGCAAAAAAGAATATTGTGCTTGCCTATCATCGTCCATTCAATTATCCGCTCGCAAACACGTTAGGCGATGATGAAACCGCCAAATCAGAAAAATCAAATGAACGGTTTCAAGAAATAATCGCAAAATACAACATTCTTGCAATGTTCAACGGGCACATCCATACATATTTGAAATTTCCTTTTATTGTCCACGACGATACGAATGCGACAAAAAGTATACCCGTTTACATAAGCGGCGGCGGCGGACAAATTCCACAAGATATTTTCGCTTCGCTCTTTTCTTCGGATTATCACTGGCTGAAAGTCACTATAAAAAACGGAGAGTTCACTGCAGTAAAACAAAAATAATTGACCTGGGATAAACGAGACAAGCGGAATCCTAGTAATAAAACACTGTTTGGGTATTACCAGCTCGGTCTACTGCAGTTACTTGGAACTGATGCCCGTTCCACGGAAGAACCGTCGGCGTAAAAGACATATTGCAGGTAAATGGTGTTAGATATGCAGGAGAACAACTCTTAATTACTCTTTTTTCTCCTGCGGAATACACATACACATATGAAATTCCGTTTGAATCAGTCGCTGTGGCTGCTATACTAATTACTCCACCGTTTTCAGTAAATGTCGCGCTTACATTTGGTTTCACGGTATCAATGGTTACGTCGGTGACTGTCGTCGGCGGATACGTTGAAAGTCCATCTGCGTCTACTGCAACTGCAGTGAATTTATACACACCATCTGCGTTCGTCGGATTCCATGAGGCATCATGCGGCCACTCAAATGTGAATGGATTTATACCCACGTCACTACCAAGCGATATGTCTGTTCCTGTCGACTGATTTATTGCGTGCACTTCGACATGATCGATTTCTGTCGAACCTTGCGACGCTTCAGCATTGACTTTGATGTAATTTGCATTCCCTGGAGAAATAATTGGCGCAAAATATTCTCCAGTCAACGGTTGCACAAATTGCGCGGAGGGGGTTCCGCTTAACATCGGACATAATGGCAGATTACTTCCAGAAGCGTCTTTCGGATAGGTATGTGAAAGCGTGAACGAATCAATGGTTAATGTTGGCACCAGACCACTGTTTGAATCACTCACTGAAATCGACGCCGCATTTCCCGAAAGCACACGCATTTGCTTTGGCAGCACACAATTAATTGCGATACCAGCTCCTCCACCAATCGGAAACGGTCCTTGAGCTCGATACATATTCAAATAATTGGTGTTTGGTAGATATGTTGTTGAATACGTTGTATATGAACCAGCATTCTCATTAAAATTTCCAATATCAAAAATAAAATTATCATTCTGGTTTACCGACCCAGCATTAAGCCTCAGTAAGGGGGCGTTAACTGTGACATAATAATCCCCTTCAGCAATTTTTGGTGAATATACTCCTGATGACACCTCATATTGGAGCGGATAAGTAAAGCCCACTTCTGGACCAAGCGACGAATTGCTACTTTGCATAGAACAGGAACCTGCTGTTTTATCACACGAAAAAGTAGTGGTAATAAGAGCGCCACTGAACGCGAGGCGGTGATAGCCAAGCCATTTAAGTTGATTATCGCATAGTACACCATTGCATGTTTCGCCAGCGGCCATTTTGGCTTCAACTTCAAATTTATAAGAGTCTGTGCTATATACCCATGGCGCGAAGGTACAATTATTTTGTCCAACAAACGCAATTGTCGAAATATTAAACCAGTCAAGTCGGGGAGTAACTTCATCTTCGGCGGTAAGATAGTCTGGATTTGCCCTAAACTGAAGCGTGTCATCAGAACTTAAATACATAAGCGAACTGCAAGTCAGCCACCCGTCAGCGCCTCTGTTTAAGTATGCGGGTGTATTTGAACCTCCGTATAACGTGCTTGCCTCATCGATATTAGACCCATCCAAATTGGTGCAGGTGTCATCAGAGTCACACGCATACACACCCATCGCTTCGTCTGTGGATTGTGACGTAACACGAACGCGATAATTCAAATAATATGCCTTCCTGGTCTTTACAACACCAACCATTGGGTCATCGCCCAAATCGTATGAGCTTAGATCGTACGCTATGCGACCATCCTGACCGTCGTCAAAACCACACGTTGCCCCATTCGACGCGTCCAGATCAGGTTCAAGCTGGCATCGAACATTTTGCGTTGCGTTATTTGTTCCGGAATTCTGATTCACTACAGCCCATCCAGTGCAGAGTGTTGGCGCACCATTGCACTGAAATGGAGTATTTGGTGGCGTATTAGGGGTTGCCGATGCAGAATATGATGCTGCGGATATTCCTTGTTCAGCCTGAATCGTTCCCGTGCTGTAAAATCCTGGGTTCACGCTTACTTCTTTGGTTAAACTACTTTCTGAAAGTAACGCATAATCGTACAAACCGGCAAGCGAATACTTCCAGGGAATCGATAATTGGATTGCCTGCAACACTTTATCTGTTCTGCCAATCACTTTCACCGCCACGCGAGCGGGAAGTGCAACGCTCGTTGGACTTGTACATCCTTCCTTAGCAATGCAATCCGTGTATGCTACAACATTAAGATCCGGCACATTGCCAAATAATGCTTTAATCCTCACGATATAATTAATTGGAGTTGCGCTGGTTGTCGTAAAACATCCTTCAGACTCTAACGGATCAGATGTGCATTGTCCGACATCTGTCGTGCCTGTTACAAACGGATTATTTAAATAATATACACTAGAATACTCGCCAGTCGGTAACAAGTCATACGTCTTCTTAAAAATTATTTTTTTTAGCGGGTCTGATGGGTTTGATGGATTGATTTCGCTCGCCTTGAAATACTCTTTTGTTGTCGAAGCGATATAAGAAAAAGACTCATCCTCAACAGTCCACCCCACCCACGATACCTCAAGCCAGGCGTCTGCGTCCGCGGATCCAGACAATTGTATTGCAGTTACTTCGGTTCCACTCGGATCACTCGGATCATATAAATCAAGCGCTACGGTTTCATTTTCTTTTAATGATGTCTGAAGCTCGGTTTCATATTCGAATGATGCCTCTTGATCAACACAAAATTCACCATTTTCAAGAATGCCGTCATTGCTTGGATCATCACACACATATCTGGTCTTCAAACCATTCACAAAAAGATTCGCAGAATCAGAACGCGCCGACTTCACTTCGTACAAAATTTTTTCAACACCCGTGTCTGCGATATCTTGTGCTTCTATTGCTTTTCGGACGTCAGTCCCTTGCTCAAATTGCCTCACTATTAAAAATGTCACCGCCAAAGCAACGCTGGATACGATCGATAGAATCAGCATCACCAAAAGCAAGGTAACGCCGCTGGGTTGAGTTGTCTTTATTTTATCGATCATATATACGTGATGTTGCTGTAAACTGCATCGGAACACGAACACTCCCCACAGACAGACCGCTTCCTTCAATTTCTAGTGATGTGGTTACGGTAGGCTGCGCATTTGGCACGGCGCAATATCCTCCACCGTCTGGACAATATCCGCTTGTCCAATCAGGACATCCCTCAGATGCAGAGGCTTGGTGTCCACTTTCTGGCGCTGCTGAATCATTAAAACACGTGCATGCATCACTGTTTGAGCACTCAATAATGTCTCCTCTATACCCTGGATCAGACACTGGGTTAATATAAAATTGAACGCGAGTAAATTTGACAGAATCAGGCGTCACGCTAACATAATTTCCAGAATTATATTTACAATCTCGAGGTGTAACGCTCGGATTATCGCTACACACGAGCAAATCTTGATTCGCCTCGTCAAACCAGTAGCGTGTTCGTTCTCCCCGATCATTAATAAGCGCAAGAACATTCACAGGCTCCTTCAAGTTGCATTCATCGCCATACGAAAACGTCACACAACTCGCATCAGTCGGAACATCTTCGCCATTATCATATACACTCTTCCCTTTATAAAAATTGTAATCGATGCGCTGGGTGTTGACCTGTTGAGCGAGCGTGTTCAGCAACTGCCTGGCGTCGCCCAACGCTTTTTGAGAAACTGCTTGTCTGCGCTGGGAACTCGATGCGTTTGTAAAAATGGTCACAACCAAAAGCACGGCAACAGAAAAAACGGTCAATACAACAATCGCCTCAAACAAAGAAAAACCTCTTGGATGTTTACCTCCAGTCATACATATCGTGCGTTAATGTAATGTCTTCAGTCACATTATTCTTGCCAAGCCATGTCACAACAGAAATGATGTGGATGCCAATTTGTTCGTTTCCAACCGGACATCCGCCCGAAGCTGATAAATCTTCTGCCTCATGCCCCAATTCATGTGTTAAATAATTCCCAGTACCACAAATAGGCTCCAGTGTGATAAGTCGGGAGAATTCTGTCGAACTTATTGTAACGCCATCAGGGGTTTGCGTGAAATCTTGAAAAAATAATCCTGTAAAATCCCCGGTAAGGTGCTGCATGATTTGTGCGCTATTGTCTGTAATAGAATCCACTTTAAAATCAATAGTCCAAGGACCGTCAACTACATTTCCTGGAAACGTATCATAATCATAATCAACGACCGGCACGCCCGTATAATCAAATACGTCACCTGGTTCCGTATCAAATAGATTTTCGTTCCATTCAGATACCGCTCCATCATCTGCTTCAATCGCTAAACTGTTACTGTCACGAATGGCGCGAACCGCTTCAATGCCTTCTTGCGCGAACCCAAGCGCCACAATTTCATTTTTTGACCTTGTCCCGACGTCAATTGAACGAACGATAAGCCCGACCACCGTTAAAAGACCGGTGATGATAATCCCCAATGCGACGACCAGCTCGATGATTGTAGTTCCTTTTTTCATTCTGGAATTGTGCATGAAGAATCTGATTTCTCATCAACGAGTCCACTCGCACCGTTGATGGTTACTAATCGGCATGTATTAGCTTTGGCGTGTTTCAATAAAATATTAATCACATAATCCGGACATATTCCGTGCAACGAGTCCGCGATTGCAACTGCATACATTTTAGCATTTGGTGGAATCCACGCTATTGAGAGATCGGAATTTATTGGTGCCTG
>Ga0265297_10011018_pt1 | contig 11185 bp, 8 predicted proteins | sample Munlanlwell13791_FD_192502 | JGI IMG/M metagenome (GOLD analysis project Ga0265297, IMG submission 192502) | Leachate microbial communities from a municipal landfill in Southern Ontario, Canada - Leachate well 137-91 | ecosystem: Engineered > Solid waste > Landfill > Unclassified | place...
CGAACCTGTTGAAAAAGCAGAAACTAAGCCGGAAGAAATATCACCAAAAGAAAATGTTGATGAAACAAAATTAGTAGGACCCGTAACAACGGCAAAAAACGTACTTTTAGGCAAAGCAACTCCGCTCGTTTTAGCCCCGATAAACGCGGATAAAAAAACCGAAATTACAAACTCATGCGCAAAGCTTATTGAAGCGCATAATAAGTTCTCGGATATTTTAAATCAGAAAAGGAGATATTAAAATTGCGGTCCAAAAAAAAATTGCAGACGGCAAGAAGGTGTAGAAAAAATTCAATTTTTTAATAAAAAGCAATAGCGAGGTGATTACACACTCACCTCTGATTTTGTCATGATATTTTTTGCAGCTGATCTTGATTATTGCTTATTATAAGCTATTATTTTTATATTCAATTTATTACTTTTTAACCCTTTATTAATGATAAATTATAAAAACACATTTGACTATACTACGAAAAACATTTCTGGTAATTCGCCGGTTGAATTCGAAAAGTTTTCCGACAAAGATCTGTATAAATATTGCAAAATGGTCGGATTTAACGCGAGAAAATGGCATAGAAGATTTATCGCCGCTCTGCCGGAGGTTGCAAAAAGAAGGTTGTATAAGAAATACGGTTATTGTTCGATCCACGAATTTGCAGCAAAAATGGCCGGAGTAAGCCGAGATAACGTTGATGATGTTTTAAGAGTGAGCGAAAAATTAGCAGAAATGCCGATGCTCAAAACTTTAATAGCGGAAATAGGATTAAATAAAGTTCGTTTAATTGCAAATATTGCCAAACCGGAAACTGAAAACTATTGGGCGGAAAAAATACAGAATATGACAAAATCATCTCTGCGAATTTTTATAAATGAATATTTCCGTTCCGGAACGGAAGACAAGAAAACTGCCAAAATTCCGCAGGGAGAAGGACAGAGTGACCTGTTCAATTCGGAATCTTTTAGGTCACAAACAATAGATACGTCAAATAGCGAAACCACTGATGCAAGCTTACAAATTAGAAGCAAAAAGACGTTCACAATCAAGATAGACGATGAAACCGAATTTGAGCTTCGAAAATTCAAAAAACATTTAGAAAGAGACCGTAAAGAACCGGTTGATTGGAACTTCACGCTTAAAGAAATGGTGAAACGTGCTAACAACGATCAAAAAGTTTTGCAAAAACTTCCAGACCAAAAATACATATCAACTTCAAAACCATGCACAAAAACAGTTTCACGCGCTATTCCGGCAAAAATCAAACACGAACTTAAACAAAAATATAACGGCTGTTGTGCGTATAGCGGTTGCAATAAGCCGGCAGAACAAATTCACCATCCCGAAAGTTTTGCATCGCGGCCAAACCACGATAACCTTACGCCGCTGTGCAAAGAGCATCACGACTTTGTGCATCAAAATGCCAACAGATGGACGGATAACAAATTCAAAATGTTCAAACTGGAAAAACGTGTCGCGAGCGGATAACGTAATAAAAGCTCTAAACTTGACAAGACCCGTATTTCATGTAAGAATCGTATCTTGTATTATTTTTAATATGGAACAGGAAACAAAAACAGCAGTTACACCCGAATCTATTCCTGATGAATTGGTTGATCCTTATGAGATTATTAATGCTGAATTTGCAGTATCGGTTGATAATGAAAGCATGGAATCAAGACGCATAAATCTTGTATCAAATTTATTTAATACTGAATGTGCAAAAAAACTTATATCAAAAATGAAACCATTCCCCGGTTCAGCAGAAAAATTATTTGATAAGTCTGATTTAGATGAATTACACGCCCTTTTACACAACCAGACCGTAAAGGATCTAGATTATCTTCTATTAACCGGAGAACTGGATCCAATGGAATTCGATCAGTATGTGAGCGTTATGCCGGATATAAGAACTTTACGGGCAAAAATAAAAGAAATTGTAAAAAGATTGGGTGAAACTAATTTTTATCAGCGCGTTTCTTATTTGTTGCAGACCTCATACGAACCAAAACCCGATTCATATCTTCAGATTTCTGAAATGATGAAAATAATCATTGATTTATGCTCTTCGCAGAAAAAAGACTGCACACTGCCCTTGCTTTATAATGATTTGGTTGAGTTTTTGTTTATATCTTTATGTAATGAACTTTTTCTAACAAATATTAATTTCGTAAGGGAAAGATTTTTCAATAAAACTATTGTTAAAGATTCTTTGATAAATACTTTTGATTTTCTGCAAATATATATTAAACGTTACAGAATATCTAAATCGCAAAGAATGCAGTATTTTTTTGCACATGCGGCCACTTTGATTGAAAGTTTTTACGCTTCAACAAACTTTTTTCATAAATTTGGCATCCAAGTAATAAATGATATTTCCGAGGAAACGGCAAAAAGTACTCAAACCCACCAGCAAAAGATTAATTTTACAAGAATAAATGAGCTCGCTGAAACTAAAAAAGCGAAATCAGACACACTTGAATTCGGTAATATAAAAATTTGTTTTTTAGGTAGTCCGGATTATGAATACTCCAATGAGGAAAGAAAATTTTATCTGTTTAGGTTAATAATGCAGGTTCAAAACAAATATATAAATATATTTATTGAAAAAAATTCAGGGGAGCTTGAGCTGAATTATTCAGGTCTTTCACTAAAAGAATTCTTGCCTTCTTTTGCATACGAGGAATTAAAAACACTAATTTATAATTTTGTTTATGCGAATCTGCAAGCCGGTGAAAATATCGATATTTCAGGAATTATTAAACCGACTCAGGTTAAAACAGAGGTCGAAAACAGGGCTTTGTTAATTAATCATCAATTGAAAACAATACATGAAAAACTCGAAAATATTACAAGAATATTTCAAGAAATTTCAAAAAGACCGGATGAACTTTTAAAATTAATAGAAATGGAAAAGGAGATAGAACAGGAATGGAAAAGGGAACTAAATAAACTGTCCGGCAGACTTCAGGGAATAAAAAGCAACCAGGTAATCGCCGCTTTTACTAAATTGCTCGGAAATCCGGTAAGAATAAGAGGGAGTCATATGATTTTTAGAGCAAAAGAAGATAAAAAAATCACTTTCCCGGTACCAAATCACGGTGATAAAGATTTTGGCATAGGATTGTTGAAAAAATGCCTTAAAAAACTCCAGATTCCTATTGATGAGTTTCTTGTGTCTATTTAATTAGACATAAAAGATTAGCTATGTGCTGAACTATTCCTCCCCACTCAATTTCCTATTTATCTCGTTAACTCTATCTACGGTTTTCCAGAAGTCGGGAACGTTTTTAAAAAATATTCTGTAGCTTTTCTGTTCTTCGGGAGTTTTTTCCGAGAGCGTATCTCTCCATTTCCAAAATTCGGGTACAGCTTCTAAATATTTGTCATAAAGAAAAAGCGCATTCGGCAGATCACCGTTTTTATATAGCATATCGGCAAAAGCGCGTATCCAGTTTGGATAAAGAGGATTTTTTTCCAGAGCTTTTATAAAATATTCAGACGATTTTTGCGGATCGGAAGATGAATACAAATTCCCTTTCCATGCCAGAACATTTCCGGATTCACCCTCTATTATAGGCAAAAACGTGAGGGCTCGTGCCATACTACTGGAGTCAATCATCATTAGTTCGTACCATAACTCGCTGTAATAAGGTGTGTAAGAAATGGTTTTTTTCAAAGATAGAACAGCAATATCATAACTTGTAGAATAATTATTTTTTGATTTTGTATAATAAACCTGCGACATTACAGGATTAAATATCGTGTTATATCCGATTAAAAAAGCCAGCAATAAGGATAACAATATTAGCGGAATACTTACAAATTTCTTTATTTTAAATACTTTTTCCTTAAATTTATCAGCTTCAATGGCAATTAATCCTCCAAAACTAAACGCAATTAAAACTGAGATGGTGATATCAGCAAACGAAAACTGATCTTGAATGAAATTCGCGATAATCAACAAAGCTAAAACAGATGCAACCTTATCTTTTGACTTAAAATAAAGCCGAACGACATATAAAAATATCAAAATATATAAGAGTCCTGCAATTACGCCGTATGAAAAAGTAAATTCCAAAAATTCATTATGAATCCTATCAATATTCAAACTTAAATTTTCCTCAAGAGTTAAAAATGTTTTGGTAATAATTTCAGGTGCATAAATATAAAAAGTATCGCCTCCGTATCCAAAAATAGGCCTCTCGGAAATTAACTGAATAGCCCCAGACCATGTTTGAAAACGTGAATTCAAAGATCTTACAGAATTTTCAGATAATGAAAATCTGTCTTTTGGCAAAGCAAAAACTATAACTGCCAAAGAAAGACAGATTATTAAACCTGCAATAATTTTCTTTTTAAAATCGATATTTGAAATCGTTTTAAATATTTTCCTGAAATTTTTTATAATAATCATCAACAAACATATAAACAAGCCTAAAAGTGCTGTACGGGTCTGTGTGAAATATAATGCTGCAAAATTAGCCGCGAGCGCTATCCCGTAAAAAATTCTGATTCGATTTTTTGAAATATTTAACAGGTAACAACCAATGATTATTTCCAAAATTAAAAACTGCCCCAAATACCCCGGATTTCCCAAAAAGCTGAAGACTCTGCCGACAAAAACATCAGTATCAAAATTCGAAAAAAACAAATCATACCCTTTTTGCTGAAGCAGTGCGTAAATACTAACAATTAAACCGCTTACAAAAATAAATTTAAGCAGAAAAACAATGTTTTTTTTATTTAATTTTAAAGCGCAAATCAGGGCAAAAACAGCAATAAACAGCTGAATAATAAGTCCAAATCCTCTTGTGTATATTCCGTAAATTGAAACAATGGGAGTCGGAGATGCAGCATCGGCAATAAGCACAATAAATGCCAACGCCGATAAAAGCTGAAATAATTTTGAATTTAATAGCGGTTTAAACCGAAACTCTCCTCTGATAATTAAAAGAATAACAGATGTTAACCCCCATAGAAGCAAAATAATCTTAAAGAATATTTCTTTCCCCTGTGTGAAAGAAAGAACAAAAAACGGATTAAAAAATATCGGTAAAAAAAAGAGACATACTATCATTGGTATTAAATATGTCTCCTTTTTAAATAATTTAATTATACGATGCATTGAAAAAAGCAAAATTCATTTATCTCATTGTAGCTTTATAATATGCTTCCATCAATCTTTGTTTGTCTTTTTCATTTAAATTAAACTTTGGTTTGTTTTTCTTATAATATTCTTTTGCAGCATCTTTTAAATGTTCACGTGTTAGAACCTTTAATTTTTCTATATCATATTTAGGACCATACTTATCCGGCATCGGAACTCCCGAAGCTACAGCCGAAGTAGTTGCAGAAGGCACTTCCGAAGTTACCTCTGAAGGAACCTCCGAAGTTACAGTTGATGGAACTTCCGATGTTACTGTTGAAGGAACCTGAGAAACACCACCAGGAGATGTTACATCTGAAGTTACCGTAGAAGGAACCACTGATGTTACCGTTGAAGGAACATCTGACGGAACTTCCGAAGTAACCGGAGACGGGACAACTGTTGGTACAACACTAACAACTATAGATACCGGTTTATTATTCCATCTGTAAATTTGAGGAACCGGCTTAATAAAATACGTAATTACCTTTGAAGTAAGTGCTCCCTGAAGAAGAGTCGCATCAACAACAAGTGTACCCGCAGATACAACCACAACGGCAGCAAGAATTATTGATACAAGCTTTTTTCGAGTCATGTTTTTAAACATTTTTTTTGGTTTTAATTTTTTATTTTTTGTTTGTGAGAAAACTCACTTATAAATTATACCATTTTTAAGCCTTCAAAACAACTGTTTTATTAGGTTTTTGCCTTTCTCTCGACAATTAATGCAGCAATTGCGGTAGTAACCGGCACAGCTAAAATCAATCCGATGCTTCCAACTAGTGTTCTTATTATTTCAGTTGCAACTATTTCGTAATTCATAACCTCGTTAAACGACGCGTTTGTGTTAACAAAGAGCATTAAAAGAGGTGTTGCAGCTCCTGCGTAAACCAAAACCAGAGTGTTTACCATTGATGCAATATGATCGCGTCCTACGCGCATTGCGCTTGTGTATAAATGCCAAAAACTTAATTTTGGATTGGCTTTTTTGAGTTCCAGAACAATTGCCGACTGAGAAATTGTTATGTCATCAAGAACGCCCAGCGATCCGATAATTATTCCGGCAAGAAGCAGTCCTTTCATATTTATCAGAGAGCTAATTTCGCTCAATACAAAGCCGGATTCTTCGGATGCAAGACCGGTTAATTTTGAAATATTCACAAATATTACTGCAAGAATGCCGGTAATTATTAACGAAACTATTGTTCCTGTAATAGCAATTGATGTCTTTTTATTCAGTCCGTGCGAAAGATAAAAAGTCGCGGGAATTATTATTGCCGAACCCATAATCGCAACTCCAACAGGATCCATTCCCTGAACAATCAGCGGAATAATCATCATAAAAATTATCGCAAACGAAATCACAAGTCCGATAATTGAACTCAGCCCGTACCATCTTCCGATAATCACGGTAACAATTACAAAAATCGCAAAAAGCCAATAAATTGGAGCGGACCGAACAAAATCGAGCACAAAAAAATACCTGGTGCCATCCTGGCCTTTATCAAAATTTATCAACATCACATCTCCCTTTTTCATTTCCGGCTTTCCTATCATAGAGCCTGGCTCTATATTAATTTTTATTTTTTCTCCCTTAATAGAGCCTTCCGTAACCTCAAATTCAAAAGTCTGGATCAAATGTTTTTCACCTGTCGGACTGATCGTTTCTTTTTCCGATGCAATGCCTAAAACTTTAGCGCGCAGAACTTCGGTTGCAGCAGGTGCTTTTGCATCCATAACCTGCGGCGTGTCGGTTGAAGCGTTGTTAATGCCGTCGGTGCCGCCGTCAGACTGTGCAAAAGCATTCCCGCTTAATCCGCATGACAGAACAAATAAAAAAATTATTGAAAAATTTTTCAGAATTTTATTAATCATAAACTGTTCATTTGAACTTAAATAATGTGGTTTCGATTATATCATACAGTGAAAGAAAATTATTTTATTTACGTATTAATAAATAGCTATATGTGAAAAAAGGCTTTTTAGAAATGTTTATCGATTAAATTAATTTATACCAATGGATACTCCTATTACACAGGTTATTAAAACGAATAAATTCTTTGAATTATTCAAAAAAATCACAAAACACAAATTCTTATCTGCAATAATAATTATTGTCGTTCTTGCAGTTGCCTTTTTTGGCTTTCAGAGCATTAAAGGAGCGGCAACAGGGACAGCTTATGCAACCTCCTCGGTTATCAAAGGCACGCTAATTGTTACAACAACAGGTACGGGACAGGTTGATGTTACAAAACAGATAGAAGTAAAATCAAAAGCTTCGGGAGAAGTTTTATCAATAAATGTTGCCGGAGGTGACCAGATTCCGGCGGGCACGGTTATCGCACAGATAGACACAGAAGACGCCGAAAAAACAATCAGGGATGCATCGTTAAGTCTGGAAAATGCACGTATTTCTTTAGCCAAAATTACCGAACCCACGGATGAATACACAATTTCACAGAAAAGACTTGAACTTGAACAAGCCATAACGGATCTTAAAGATATTCAGGACCCGGCTGATTCGGCCGAATTAATTTCCGCACAAAATGCGGTTGCTCAGGCAAAACGCGATCTTGAACAGGCTGAAGATAATTTTGAAAAAATAACCCTTGATACAGCGCAAACACTTGAAAAAGCTTACGACGAAGGATACACGGCTGTCTCAAATGCATATCTTGATCTGCCGGATTTAATGGATGACGCTTATGATGTCGAATCATATGATAAAACAAATTACACGGATGATAATATCGGCTCGTATAAAATAATTTTAGGTGAAAGTTCTACGTTTATTTCAGCCTTCCTTTCTGAATATGAATCGGCAAAAAAACTTTTTGATGCCAGTTTTAAATATTTTAAAACGGTTCAGAGGAGTGAAGATGCCGAAATTGCTTACCGGCTTATCAGCGACACTTATGACACGGTAAAAGCTGCCGGTAATGCGCTCGAAAGTGCGAGAAATCTGCTTGATGCAATAGTAAATGAAGATAATTATGAAGACTTTGTGATATCTGAAACAGTGGATATATTAAGGCCGATAATATTGGACGATCTGCCTACTATCAACAAACACATTTCCACTCTTCAGTCGGCAAAAGATACTATTGATTCAACCAATCTTGATTCACCGGTCAACCTTAAAAACGCACAGGATTCAATTGATTCCTCAAAAGAAAAACTTGAAGAAAAAGAGACCGCTTTGATAGATATTAAAGACGGTCCGACAGAAACCGAACTTGCAACCGCACAGCTTAAGGTAAAACAATTACAGGCTGATCTGGATGATCTTATAGCGGGGTCCGATCCACTTGATATCAGAACTCAGGAATTAAACGTACAGCAAAAATTAAACGATCTGAACGATGCAAAACTGGCGCTTGCGGATTATTCAATTAGCGTTCCATTTGATGCAATTGTTGCGGATGTTAGTATTGATGAAGGCGATGATGTTTCTTCGGGAACGTCGGTTGCAACTGCGATAACAAATCAGATGATCGCAACTGTATCTCTTAATGAAGTTGATGTTGCAAAAATTGAAGTAGGTGATAAATCTACTTTGACTTTTGATGCAATCGAAGATTTAAGCATATCCGGAAAAGTTATTGAAATTGATACGCTTGGAACTGTAAGCCAGGGTGTTGTTACCTATAATGTTAATATTGCTTTTGACACACAAGATGAAAGAATCAAGCCAAGTATGAGTGTAAGCGCAGCAATAATTACGGATGCTTTGCAGGATATCCTTATGGTTCCCAACAGCGCTGTTAAGACACAGGGGGATATTTCTTATGTTGAAGTGCTTGAGAATATTGATACGGCGGGAGCGGCAAATTTATCAACAATCACAACATTAATTCAGCCTAAACAGGTTGTTGTTGAAGCGGGGCTTTCAAATGATTCTGAAACCGAAGTGTCGGGAGATGAATTAAAAGAAGGAGATTTGGTAATCACAAGAACCGTTACAGCCGGCAAAACTTCAACAAGCACAACAAAGACGCAGTCCGGCGGTCCGTCCGCATTGGGCGGTATGTTCCATTAACCAAATTTATGATTGAAATTAAAAATATTACAAAAGATTATGTAACCGGCGACATAGTAACTCCGGTTTTAAAAGGACTTTCATTTAAAATAAATGACGGTGAGTTTGTGGCTATTATGGGGCCTTCAGGATCGGGCAAATCCACACTTATGCATATTCTCGGGGCACTGGATTCTCCAACAGGAGGACAATATTTTTTAGACAAACAGGATGTTTCAAAACTTACCGATGACGAACTGGCCGATATAAGAAGAAATAAAATCGGATTTGTTTTTCAGTCGTTTAATCTTCTGCCGCGTGCAACTGTTTTCAGAAATGTTATGCTTCCTCTTATTTATGCTGAAGTGCCCAAAGAACAAAGAGACAAAAAAACCAGGGAAGCTCTTACTGCGGCCAGCATGCCGGAAGACCGCTGGTTTCACCTTACAAATCAAATATCAGGTGGGCAGATGCAGCGTGTTGCAATTGCACGTTCGCTTGTAAATAATCCAAAAATTATTCTTGCAGATGAACCGACCGGAAATCTGGATACCGTAACCGGACAAATAGTAATGGGAGCTTTTCAGCAGTTAAACGATGAGCTGGGCCATACAATCGTAATTATCACTCACGAACTGGATGTTGCAGAACATGCCGACCGAATAATACACATAAGGGACGGGAATATTATTGAAGACGGAAACGGTCATACTAAAAGAATTATTCATCATAAAAAATTATGAAAATAGCGGATCTTTTATTCGAAACATATTCGGCGGTTACAGTAAATAAAGCCAGATCCGCTCTTACAATATTGGGTATTGTTATCGGCATCGGTTCGGTTATTGCAATGGTGGCTATAGGTCAGGGCGCGCAAAATAGCATTCAATCAAGCATTGAGACCATCGGATCAAATTTAATTATTGTTTCACCGGGCACACAGAGCGGAGTCGGCATGATGGTAAGCGGAGGAAGAGGCTCGGCAAAATCTCTTACTATGGACGATTCAACTGCCATATATGATGAGCTAACCGGCGTACTGGCTGTTGCTCCGGACATTTCTAGCAGATATCAGGTTACCGCCAAAGGAACAAATACCAACACAAGTGTTATAGGTACAACTCAGGATTATACAACTGTCCGCAATGTTGAGATAGAAGAAGGAAATTTTATAACGGAACAGAATATTAAAAGTATGGATAAAGTGGCCGTTATAGGTCCTACTACGCGAGATGATCTTTTTGGAGAAGACGCAAGTGTTGTCGGAAGTACAATACGTATTAACAGTATAAATTTTAAAATTATCGGAGTGACCGTTTCAAAAGGAAGCAGCGGCATGAGCAATTCGGATGATGTTATCTATATACCGATCACAACCGCAAGCAAATACCTGTCCGGCAGCGAGTATGTATCCTCCATTTACGTTCAGGCAACCGACTCAACATTACTGGCCGATGTACAGCAGCAAATAACGGATCTTCTTTTAGTGCGCCATAATATCGCCAGTGCCGATTCCGCGGATTTTAGCACCACTAATCAGGCTGATATAGTCGCTACTGCATCGTCGGTAACGGGAACTTTTACCGTTCTACTCAGTGCTATTGCAAGTATTTCTCTGCTTGTGGGGGGAATAGGAATTATGAATATGATGCTTACAACCGTTACCGAAAGAACGCGTGAAATCGGACTTCGAAAAGCAATTGGCGCAAAGAAAAAAGATATCAGCATGCAGTTTTTAACCGAATCCGTAATGCTTACGTTTATCGGCGGTGCAATAGGAATTATTTTGGGATGGCTTATTTCCCTCGGAGTAACTCAATTCGCAGGTATTACCACGAGCATCTCAATGTACTCGGTTATTTTGGCCTTCGGAGTTTCAGCCGGGATTGGAATTGTTTTCGGATACTATCCGGCTCGCCGCGCTGCAGGTTTAAATCCGATTGAGGCGCTGCGATATGAATAATTATATTAAATATTTTTAACCAAATTTATATGAAAAAACTACTTCCGACAATTATCACAG
>Ga0265297_10011019_pt1 | contig 11185 bp, 1 predicted proteins | sample Munlanlwell13791_FD_192502 | JGI IMG/M metagenome (GOLD analysis project Ga0265297, IMG submission 192502) | Leachate microbial communities from a municipal landfill in Southern Ontario, Canada - Leachate well 137-91 | ecosystem: Engineered > Solid waste > Landfill > Unclassified | place...
AACTGCCCCGCTTTATTACGAGGAGTATTTGCTAGCACAGACGGCTCTTGTAAATATGATAGATACGAATCAGCCGGTTATAATAGCAGGGCGGAGTTCGGATACAGGAAGATCCACAGCAGAGATAGCAATATTAGAAGATGAGTTAAATGTTCTGGTTAAAAACTATTATGTTTCTATAGATAAATATCTGTCTCAAATATATAAAGATTATAGGGTCGTGAATGGGGAAGAGTTTATTTACCCCCCTATTTATTTGGAAAATGATTATGTTAAAATTAATATCGTTACAGGAGAATTTGTTTTTAATAGTAATTATTCTAAAAAAGACAATATTCACGTTAATATATCTGGAAATTCATTAAAGAATATAGGGAATTATAGTCATAGTGAAATTGAAAACAGAATAGAGAGTGTTAACTCAGGGCTGTCCAGCCACCTATCCAGTGTGCAGCAATCTAATATTTTAAATTTAGGTGTTTTTTCTGAGGCAATGTGGGCAGGACAATATGAGAGCCTTGTTAGTGGATACCAGAATAGACATATTGTTACCGGAAAACATGACTGGTATAATAAGCTGGACTCAACCGTTGATTATGTGGAACAGTGTGCCTATGATAATAGGGGAATTGGTATTCCAAATATTTCAGATGCGATTTATTTGAACGATATTGGTAAGGTTTTTATTTGTGGTTACGGGGTAATATTAAGTATAGATATTAACACTTTAAATATAAATAAAATCAATATAAATTTGGAAAATAACGCATATGTTAAAAGGATGTTATACACCGGAGGCTATATTTATGTGCTTAGTGGATATAACATTTATGTTTCTTCAGATTTTGGATTATCATGGAGTACTGTTCCAAGGATTGGACTCCCTAATGTTCTTTATGATTTCAATATTATAAATAATAATATGGTAATAGCCTCGGAGAATGGGCTATACTATATGAACCGCGGACGATTATCGTGGAAGATATGTGATGGGGGCTTATCAGATGGCAGCTATTTCAGCATTTTATCTAAAACAGACTTATTGTTTGCGGTATCGGACAGGAGGATCTATAGGGCAGTAGACGGTAGAGCGTTTGTTAATAATATAGACATGAGGTCCATTCTTGGCGATAATAATATCAATGTTATTAAAAAATTTAGGGCAGATATTTATGCGGGAACAACAGCTGGGCTGTATCGTGGTAACGGAACGTTCTACAGCGCTAAGTCCTGGGCTTCATTGGTATATATTGATGCGTTAGATAGTGAGAATTTGGATATGGAAATAAATGATTTAGAAGTTGTTGACGATAACTTATATATAGGGCTGTCGGACGGATCCTACTACATCTATGATGGATCAGATGCTGTTCTATACGACAGTGGCATGGCTACTATACATAAAATTATTAAGGTTGACGATTCCGTTTGGTTTTTTGGATCCAATTCTTTAAAAATAAGTAACTTGGACTATATTGTTCAACTGTGTAGTGGAGTTCCTATTTAATGAATAATAAAATAAAAATAGCACAGATATTTGATATTGCAGATGGGGCTGTGGACTATTCCCCCAGTAAGGCATCTTTATATTTAAAAAGATTTGGTGTTAATATGGACGAGCAATATGCGCTCGATGAAAGATGCTGTATTGATGCATCTAATTTTAAGAATATAGAAAATCGATATAACCAATTAATATTTGATGACTCTCTTGGATCGTATTCTGGAACCGGGGCAATGAGGTCTGTTGAAATCGATCCATTAAGGAGTTCGTCTGTCATGAAATACCCGATAAGATGTAGTCTCGCCGCACAGTATTATTTTAATTTTAGAGTTTACTCTGTGGATATATTGGGGAGTTTAGATATATATATTGACCAGTTATTAATTTCTAATATTAATATTGCAACAGTGGGGAGTTGGACATGGGTACAGCTGCCATTTGTTATTCCCGATGAAGATTTGCATTTATTGGGGATAAGTATTAAAGGAGATAAAATTTATATAGATAAAATTTATATAGATATATTGCCAGAGTTACAGTCTGGCGAAGGACCGCCCAACGATAGCTGTCCATACTTAACAGCACATTTTAATGTATACTCATTGGAACCCGGATACGTTCCTAACCAGTTGCTTGATGTGTATGATTACAAGTGCAGTATTGGGGATATGAATATCGAAGATTGGTATAATTTTAGTATGCATCCACTGACAGATAGCGTTGCTTATAATGATAATTTTTATGCGATGGCTTTGACTGTGACAGGGAGCACTAGTGAGAATTTTATTATTTGGGACATTAGCGATAGCGACGAATATTTTGGACTGCCACTTTTGATAAAGGCTCAGAGTTAACATTGATATGAATTTAATAGATTATTATAATTTGAAATTTGGAGTATACCCCACAGATACTTGGCATATAGATTACAATAGGAAATGTGCTTTTAAAATTTACAGTGACTTTGACAGTATTGATCCATATGATCAGTCTCTTATTGTGCAGCATCCCAAAGAGCAATTTTTAACTATTAATAACTTTTCTGATGAAGACAGTGTCGAATTTTATAATACCAAAATTATAGATGATCCATATGGTGGGCAAGCTGTTGTTTTAGAATTAAATGATAGAATAGTATCTATTCTTATTGATCAGAGTGGGAGCATGACATGGAACGACAGCAGGAACTTTAGATATGATATCGTGAGCGACATTGTTACTAGGCTTGACGCCACATACCCTGGAAACATATATTATAATTTGTCGTCATTTGGGGGAGCGCCTATATACATAAATATGGATGCATTCGGATCAGGCGGGGGCACAGGCGGGGGCACAGGCGGAAGCTCGGGGTCTTCGAGCTTTGCAGGTGTTCGAGTACTTAGAAAAAGCGGATCATTTTCATTAAGTCCTCTAGATGGGGATATCGTCAAGGAGGGCTTTTTTAAAAGTGTGGCGGATATAGATCTAGTGGAGGGAACGGAGTATTATTATTCTGTTTATACCTATAACAGCAGCTATGTTTTTGGAAAACCTAGTCAAATTAAGATCACCCCTAGGGACAATATTATCCCGAAGGGTGTGTCACTATTTTCTCAAACAGCTCTGGTGGGGAGCGGGGTCTTACGAGATAGTAATAGCGAATCTATTTGGCATATAGATGAGGGGATTGGAGATCATTTATATAATTTTGCGGATCGAGACTTTATTTTAAATATTTCTAATTGCATATGGAATGATAAAATAAAAAGTATTCCTAGCGGGATAGCTTCTATTAGATTTAATGGTCAAACTTCATATGCGTCATCAATAAATGCTACAGACAAGTTGTCTCTAGATAGTGCTGGCGTAAAAACAATAATGTTCTGGATTAGACCTGTCGCTATTGGACCGTCAGGAAACATGATAGTTTCAAGACAGTCGGCTTCTGGGATCAACTACATTTTATATATTAATAGTTCAGGAGGGGTATCTGTATCGTTTGATGGTGTTGACACTGTGTCTTCGGTCGGGGCTGTTATTGACATATCCTATTGGAGCCATATCGCCGTGACAATTGGACCCAGTAGCAGCCCTAATAATATATCCTTTTATATTAATGGCGTTTTTGCAGGGGAACAAACATTACCTTCGTGGAGAAATGATTCTGATATGATTTTTGATATTGGATATAATCGGACTTCGATTTTATCCATTGATCATTTCTATGGAGAGATCGCAGAGGTATCTATCCATAAAGATATTAAGGATATATCCTATATACAAAGGTACTCTAGAGAGAGGAACTCATCCGAAAATTTATATAATGCAGAATCCGCTGCTGATGGATCTATTACTAATTTATCGGATAACGGAGACAGGCTATCTCTTCTTTCTTTTATTGTAACTGATTTAGCAGACTATAGTAGGGTTAAAATTCTAAGAAAATCATTTTCAAGTCCTGTTAATTTTGATGATGGTGATGAGGTCTTTTATGGAGAGGTCGGTCCTGGAGAATATATAGTAGAGGATATATTTGAGGGGATGATTGGGTCGGTTTATTATTATAGAATTTTTACTCAAAATAGCATAGGTAACTACTGCTATAATGATAACGCAGATGTGCGTGAGTATTTAATTCCGAAAATACCAGATTCTGTTTTTGAGGATATTGACAGCGTAAATCCTCCGCTAAGCACTATAGAGAACGCAGTGGTTATAAATGGGGATAAGCAAGTTTACTTACATTGGTCCTTGCCGAATGACAGTAGGATTGCTGGGGTAAGGATATACTCTTCAACAGCCTCTTATCCTTCAATATCAGATATAAAGACAGAATCTACAAGCAGCGGAAATTTAATTTTTGAGGGGGATTTATTGGCTACAGAGTATACCCACAGGGACATACTTAATAATCAAAATTATTATTATACTATTGCATATTTTAATAGGTATGGACAAAACTCTAACGCCGTTAATTTATTGGGCTATCCGCAGGGAGGTCTTGTTGCAAATAATATTCCTATTAAACCTGTTTCCAACCTTAATGCCGAATTGATTAGCAGCACTTCAATTAAATTAACTTGGGAGACCGGCGGAAGCCTTAAGAATAGCGATAATAATTATTTTGATCAAGTGGTGTCACTATCCGCCTCTATAAATAGCGACAGCGGATACAATCTGGGGTATAATATCGATGTGGAAATGAGAGAGACTTGTCAGTTGCAGTATTTAACAGATGCCCAACCAGATGTTTTTAAAAGAGTTTTTAAACAAAAATCGCAGGAGCCTAGTTCTTTGTACTTATTTAATGTCCAAAAAACAACCCAGTCAGATATGTCCGGTACCATAATGATGGTCCCGACATATAGTCTATTGAATAATGTTGAGAAAGCAGCGTTTAGTATATATTTATATGCAAAAATTCCAAATCCTGCAAATCCCAATGTCAATTTATTCGAATATCGTTCAGACCCTATCGAAGTAATATTTATTAATCCTATTAGCTTGAGATTGGATAACAGGGATAAAAAGTATGTTACAAAAGAATGTCCAGGTTCGGAGTCCGCTGCTGTCAATGAGGTTGTTGGGGACATGATTGGTCGAACTATAAAAATAGATGGAGTTCCAGTTAGGACACCTCAGCAATTCGTGGTTAGGGCATTTTTCAATTATAAAAATGGGGGCTTTGATACGTCATCAATTAAGCCTCAAGTTGTTATATTTGACATTAGTCAACATATTGACTTTTGTGATGAAGAATTCTCTTATAATGAAATAGATGTTAGTACTTTAAAGGAAAGTAAGGATGTTAAACTTGTTTCTCAGGATATTGAACTTTTATTTAATGAGATAGAGGACGAGAACGGGGTTGTTGGTAAGGAATATTATTTTGATTTAATTTTAACTACGCCTGATTCCCCTAAAAATATTTTTATTTATGTAGGGATTAATTATGGTGGATTTTCAATTATTAAGCGAATGCTTGTTAATTATGAAAATTCATTAAAAATAAATTTGCAAGGACGAGCACCGTTATCAAATGGCATTGATGTTGCAGAGCAAACGGCTACTGTTACTTTGGGATCGGACGAGTTTGCCATTAATGTCCCTGATGGGACATTGGTTAGGTGGGAGCTTTCTGCGGACTATGTGGATGAAAATACGGTTGGCAGACCCTTTTATTCTACAGAGAGTGTCGGTAATATTTCTGAATTATATCTAAATTCAATCAGTGGGTACGCTTTCTCTACCACAGTGGGCGGACTTGCAGGAAATGTTTTTTTTGGTCCAGCAAAAAATGTGCAGTCAAGAATGGGAACAGACCCAAATACCCCCACATTAGTTGTGGGAGAGACGTATACGCTAAAGGCGTCAGTTAATTACCTTGGACTTTCCGCTTCAGCAACCACAAAGCTGACATTAGCTCCTACGAATATAGTGTATGTGGGAAAAAGGTTCTTAATGTCGTTCCCTCAGTTTAAAAGCAGTTTTTATGCAGACGGGATAGACTATGCTAAATTAACTATCGACGCTAACCCGCATGCGAGCAGTAGCGGATTCGCAGCATGTTATCTTAACTGCATGACGGAACGGAACTTGCCAGCAATAACATTGCCGCTTGGTACGATTATCTCTATTGATATCGGGAAGGATTATGAGATAATTTGGGGGAATGGTGTAGTAGAAAATATCGATGAATATAGTGGAAGAAAATATTTAACACTGAGTGAGGACTCTCACCTTGACGTTGGAGCTGCAAATATTGTGATATTTTCTGATGAGAATCCAGTTTATTTTAGATTAAATAAAAGCATTCCTAAGCCCGAACCAAAAAGTAATTCGCCGAGTCTATCAGATTTTACATCTCTTTTGACGCTGTGTGAGTGCATTTCATCTGAATCTATTAGGAATTTAGAGACAGGAGCTAAGTATGAGGCTATTGTCTCTGGAGATACTATTATTACTGTGAATGGTGTGGATACATATGTTAGTGGTGGGGGGGGTGCAAGCAACGGTATTCCTCCTACGATATTATGTCCTGTAGAACCACTATCTGTTAAATTTGTAGGAGTTGGTTCTACCCAGGGGTTTTCACAAGGTATAATTACGGATGGACTAACCGTTAATGATTTATATTTTGAGGTATCTTTTTCGGGAGGAGCTGTCCCTAATGGAACTCCATTGTATATTAATATTTTATCTTTAGGAGACGGAATTTCTTCTTCAAATATTACGTCGTCATCTAATATTATATATACTAATTTAAGCGTTATGGGGTCCGTCAGCACCGAAAGGAGTTACGCAAAGCTCTCACTGAATCCAATTAATAAAGATACAGATTTAAATGAGGCAATTATTGCCAGGTGCACTTATGATAAGGTTGGTTCAGCTGCAAGAGAGGAAGGAGTTTGTTTAAATATTGTTAAGACAATAGATAGCGAAGAGGATGGGGATGACGATAATACTGTAGAAAGCATATCTAAAGAAGCCTGGGCATATAATACGGTCTCTTCAGAGTGGATAAAATTATCAGATATGGATATCGGCAGAGTATATTCCAATAGCCATTTTTATGATGGATATATTTATGTTTTTGGAGGGATCTGCGGGTCCGGTCTTTTAAACAGGATGGACCGATACGACATTACTAATAATAGGTGGGATACTCTAGACAGGTCTCCTATTGGGTTATTCGGATCCTGTTCTGTTTTAATTGGTGATAATATCTATATATTTGGAGGAATATCGCTTACAGATGGGGGATGGACTGTCTCAAACAAAAGTTTTATGTATAGCATTGTGTCTGATGATTGGGCTGTGGTGGAAGACATGCCATTGAAAGTCGCGTTTGCAGGATGTGTATATGGAGAATCGTCTAACGGTAAGGTTTATATTCTGTCGGGAGCCCGCAGTGTCGTTAGCAGCACTTTGGATATAGGAACTTATAATGATTGTATATTAGTTTATGATATTAGCTCTGATAGTTGGGAGGTTCATGCAGTAGATGAATTATTTTTAGATGTTTATGAGAGGCTGTTCCCACTATGTATCCTAAAGTCCAACGAAATTATTGTATGCGGTGGGGCTTCTCTAAAAAGTGACAGCATCAGTAAAGATATTATTTATAATACTGATAGCTATAAAATAAATATACCTGATTTAGGCATAAATTTCGCAGACAATTACTTTAATAATATTCCATCCCCGAGGTATAAGGCTTCTATTACTTCAATTGGGAACGACTATTATATTTTTGGAGGATCTAATAAAAAGTCTCAATATTTAAAAACGTTTGAGAGGTTAGATACATCCTTATCTGAATTTACTATTAATGAGCTAAGCGCAGAGCATTCAGGGAGCTCTGTGGGCATAGCTGCCGGCACCATTGCCGGGTCAAATGTTTTTAACTATCACTACGGAGGCGTTCCGCATATATTTTTTATAGGAGGAAATTCTAGCGGCAGAGATCCTGGGTTTTTAAAAATTAATACGACACCATCAGACCTTAGTCTCAAGCTCAATGGAAAGGAAGGACTGGATATAAGGGTTGAAATGCTGGATGAGAATGGAGACCCCCCATCTAGGGACATACTTATTTTTGTGAGGGGTTTTTTGAAATTTAAAAATTCGTTTAAGGAGTCAGACTTAGAGGATACATCAGATACAGACCTGTTAGATTCTGACCAATTGCAAATAGATGCTGCTAAAAATATTAATGAAATGCTTTTAATATACCCGGTTGTTTTTGAGTCGAATAATGTTACTGTGACTGGAGGAACTGGCACTATAAGCCTAAAGCCAAGGTCGGAAGATATTTTAAATAAAATAGAAAACATATTAACCAGAACAAATATAAATATTAAGGATGTTGATATTGATTTATTGAAACAACAAGGGCTTTATGCTGACGAAGAAACCTTGTCCATAAAAATAAATGGAAAAGAGAAAAGGTATCCTTATGATATTTCTGTAGAAATAACTATTTTTGACGATTTTTATTATGGTCAAACGGTGGACACATATCTATTGGACACATTGGGACTGTCTATATCTGACACATCTACTACATCTACTACATCTACTACATCTACTACATCTACTACGCTCCCAAAAAATTATGGAAATTATACTGCTTTTTGTGAAAAAAACTCACAAACAGTGGGGATTTTGGGATCAGAGGATTATTTAAAACAAGATACATCTAAGACAGACGATTATATTAAGAAACTTATTTCGTCCAAAGATAAAGGATCATCAAATTCTGTTTCATTTTTTGACAGTTATTTAACACAGTCGTCTAGTCCCGTAGTAAAATGTTACAATGATGATGAGTGGCTCCCTATTATTAGGAACCTTTTAGATAATAGTAACTCAGATGCGACTATGTTACTTAAGATGAGTGCCGAGTTGAGAAATATTATTCCGTATGGATCGTCGATGCTCCTCGACTCGCTATCTGGAGTAGCGGGATATTTATCAAGTAATGCCTTAAATGACCTTAAAAAAAATATTTATGTTTTTACAGACAATGAATATAACGCATCAAGTGCAAATATAGAGGACTGCATTAATGACATAAATTCAATTGACGGTCCAAAGGATGTGCCGGTAGTTATCGGAAATATATCTACCGTGTATCCTATTACGTTGTCGGCTCGGGCGAATACTACGGACGCCAGTATGTTAAATAAAATATCATTACTAACTGGAGGGCAAAGTCTGACTATCTTATCAGAGGAGTTTTCTGGTCAAGTAATAAATGTTTTTACAGGATATACGATAGGATCTATTGGCTATGGGACATTTTCCTTTGTTCATACTTTCGCCGACGGCGAAAACTTAGTTAAAATAATTAATTTACAAAGCCTTTTTGATTTTTATCAAAATACCAATGCTAAAGTTGAGATAAGCGTTAGTTTTGACGGATATGTATATTATAGTATAGATGAGATTTTTAAGCCCAACAATCTAATATTATTTGAAGATTTATTTGTTTACAGTATTAAATTTAATATTTCGCTATATACAGGATTTTCTTCGAGTGATTCGATAGAGTATAATATTTTTAACGGTGGAGGTCCTATTTTTTATGGAGTAACAGTAACCTATAGTTTTAATAAGAAAACATATATATATATGAACGATCAGTTAACAGATGGATGCCCTCAACAAGTCGTTTTATCTATCAAAAGTACAGATTATGATTATAATAAAATTCGATTTGGCTCCGCCTTAAGCGCCTCTTTAAATTGGATAGACTATAACTCCGGATCTCAGCCGGCGGTATTAGCTAATAATAAATTAGTTATTTCTAAAAGAGATATTAATTTAACAGACGACAGATTGAGGGAAAAACTTATAAAGGATGATATTTTTACACATATAGCGGAACGCGGACCGTGGAATCCCCATGATAGTGTAGGGGTTTATTCTCTATCCTCTTCAGGAGAATTTGTAGAGGTTCCGGCGTCGAAATATGTTACATACCCAAGGTTGGGAATGGTTGTTTTTAGTACTAATGTGTACGGAAATTTTTATATAGAGATAGTCGGCAGCAAGAGCCTTTGTTTGGCTGTTGAGATAGATAATGACGGATCTATTCCTGAGGGATATTTTAAAGTTAACGAGTTGGGCTATATGTATACCGAAGATTATGATAGAAGCAGGGTATCTGTGGGCATAGCAGGAGGTTTTCCACTTATATCTAATATAGATTTTGTTAATAACTCACCAGAGGTATATTCCGTTATCAGCATTTCATATGACTATTCTGATCCTAACAATGTTGAGGAGGATTTATCTAAACGTAAAATAGAATGGTATATAAATGATATTCATATAGTATATTTAGATAATTTGGCAGAGTGGAATAATGTGTTAAATAGATTCGATCCATTATATGAATATATTTTTAACTTTGATACTGTGGGGGTATCAGTGAACGATGTGCTTACTCTTGCTAAAACTAACAGATCTTCAATTTTAAAATTAGGAGATAAGTTGCATTGTAAAATACAAGTTTCAAATGGAGTGTACGCCAGCCCATTTATTAAGTCTGAGTCGCTGATAGTTTCAGAGTCTTCGCCTATTGTTAATAGTATTTTAATACATGGGTCTAATTCTTTTAATGGAAGTATTACTGGCAGTCCAACGACATCGGATAACCTATTGGTCAAATACAATCTAATAGCGGATAGCAATGCTGACAATAGTATAATAGAATGGTATGTTAACGGCTCTTTGTATAAGTCGGAAAGAGCATATATTGAGGGGTCCAATACAATAACAATTGACGAGTTCAATAGGGGCGTAGTCCCTATAGTCATGAATAATGAGATATATGTGATTGTTAAACCTGAATCTGAGAGAGCAAGTGGGCAGTTGAGGCGGAGCAGCTCAGTTATAATCGGGAATAGTATACCAGCAATAGCTAATGCCATTATTTACCCAACAAATCCATCAGTTAGCCAGTCTGTAGTATTGTCCTATACTTTTGTTGACAGAGACGTTACCGCGCTGCAAGATCCATCGCAGTTTGATAATACAATAATTAAATGGTATGAACAAATTTCTGGATCGTGGGTAGAACTCTCTCAATATGAGGGGCAAAAAATTATAAATAATTTATATAAAGGTGAAAAAATTAAAGCTATACTAACACCCAATGACGGGTTAGACAGCGGTTCGGCTGTCGAGACT
>Ga0265297_10011020_pt1 | contig 11183 bp, 4 predicted proteins | sample Munlanlwell13791_FD_192502 | JGI IMG/M metagenome (GOLD analysis project Ga0265297, IMG submission 192502) | Leachate microbial communities from a municipal landfill in Southern Ontario, Canada - Leachate well 137-91 | ecosystem: Engineered > Solid waste > Landfill > Unclassified | place...
ACGCCATCCCTGGAGATAATACGCAAGGCGCTACCGGGCAATGCCTTGCTAGTCGAGGCAGAAAGCCAGTCGCAAGCCATGCGGGAAATGACCAGGGCGTTTTCGATCAATTTAAAAGCCCTGGGATTGCTTTCGCTGCTGGTGGGCATGTTCCTGATCTATAACACGATGACTTTCCTGGTCATGCAGCGCCGGGGTTTGATCGGCAGTTTGCGTTCAATCGGCGTAACCCGTAGGCAGATTTTTAAATTGATTATCGGCGAAGCTTTGTTATTGGCGGCAATCGGTACGCTGATCGGCATCGTGCTAGGCATTGCTCTCGGACAGGGACTGTTGTATCTGATTTCGGGAACCATCAACGCCATTTATTTCCGCATCGACGCAGCTTCATTAATGATCACGCCTTTACAAATAGGCAAGGGCGCATTGTTAGGCATTGCCGCTACACTGCTGTCGGTTTTGCCGCCTGCCTTTGAAGCGACGCGCATATCGCCGGTAGCGGTATTGGTCAGGTCGCAACTGGAATCGGGCATACGCCGGTTAATCAAAGCCGCGAATCTGGTTAGCGGCGTATTTATACTCGGCGGAATGGCGCTGGCGATAGGGTCTGGCAAAAGCATCGTCTTGGGTTTGGCCAGTATTTTCCTGCTGCTGTTTGGATTTGCGATGATGACGCCTGCCATGACGCTGATGTTTATGAAGTTGATTGAACGTATATTCGGGCGGCTTTCAGGCATTTTAGTCCGCCTGCCGGCACGCATGGTCTCCGCTGAAATCAGCAGAACTGGCATCGCCATCGCCGCGTTAATGATTGCCGTTTCCGCGACGATAGGCATGGATTTGATGATAGACAGCTTTCGCCAGACAGTCGCGGACTGGGTGCAAACCAGTCTCCGCGCCGATCTTTATGTTTCATTGCCGACTGAGAAGATGCCGGGTGCCAGGGCAGAGAAGGATCATCGCTTAAAGGTTAAATTGGCTGAACTTCAGGACGTGAAGATGCTCAGCAGTGTATTGCATACCAACGTTGCTATCGCCAGTAAGAGTGTGGAGACGGAAAACGATTTTACCAAAGTAGCGGTGTTCGAGCTGAATGAAGAATCCAGGCCGGGCTTTATCTTTAAACATAAGACGGATAACAAACTTTGGGATCGATTTGAGCAGCAACAGACGGTCATCGTTACCGAACCCTATGCTTATCACCATGGCGTCAAAATCGGCGATAAAATTCGGTTGCAGACCGATCGAGGCAATGAGCCTTTTGAAGTGCTGGGCATTTATGCGGATTACAGCGGCGATCAGGGACACTTGGCCATGAGCCGCCGGAATTATCGGCATTACTGGCCGGATCTGGGATATTCCGGCATCGGCGTTTATGCCAAGGACGGCGTCGACTTGCAACAATTGGAAAACCGGATCACTAAACTCCTGACAGCGCAACAGTCGGTCAAGTCCGATCAGGCGATTTATAAAGCTTCAATGGGTTTGTTTGAACAGACCTTTACGATTACTGAAACATTGCGTTGGCTGTCAGCTGCTATCGCTTTTGTCGGCGTGTTCAGCGCGTTGATGGCGTTACAGTTTGAGCGAACCCGGCAACTGGGCATTTTGCGGGCCATAGGCATCACTTCCGGGCAACTCGCTGTGCTGATTACCGGTGAAACCGCATTGATGGGACTGGTCGCCGGCCTCATTGCCGTTCCTGTCGGTTATATCGTCGCTTATATGTTGATTTTTGTGATTTACCAGCGCTCGTTCGGCTGGACGATGGCGTTTCATTTTAATTCCGGGGTGATCTACCAGGGTCTGGCTTTAGCGCTGATTGCAGCAACGCTGGCGGGCATTTTGCCCGCGCTAAAAATGGCGCAGACCAAGCCCGCAGAGGCGTTGCGGTCAGAATGAAAGGCAAGCGAATTTTTCTTGGATTGGTCATACTGCTGGTTATTCTTGCGGTGATTGTTTGGTGGCGGCCTTCGATGTTTCCATCCGATATCGAACTTGTTGCCGATCCATCTTTCAGCAAAACAGCCGCCCAAAAAGATAAATCGTTCAGCGACCTATTATCAGAAGACGATGCAGATTTCGCCAAGGCCTTAAAACCTCAAAAGTTCTTATTTCCACTCGATCACGGCGCACACAACCCCTACCGGACTGAATGGTGGTATTTCACCGGTAATTTGGAAAATCCCGAGGGTCGGAAATTCGGCTATGAACTGACTTTTTTCCGCTTTGCGCTGTCGGCAAGACCCTATTCATCCCAGTCTGTCTGGCGAAATAATCAACTGTATATGGCCCATTTGACGCTGACCGACGTCAAAGAAAACCGCTTTTATACGGATGAACGTTTCAGCAGGGCGGGCAATGAGCTTGCCGGTGCAGCCGGTAACAAGTATCAGGTTTGGCTGTACGACTGGTCGGCAACGGCAGAGGACAAGGTCGATTTTCCGTTACGCTTGCGGGCCAAAAGCGATGAATTTGCGATTGATCTGCTGTTAAACACGCAAAAAAGCCTGGTTTTACAGGGAGAACAGGGCCTAAGCCGGAAAAGCGCCGAATCCGGCAATGCCTCCTATTATTACTCCTATACCCGATTGCCGACGTTGGGCACTCTAAGCATAGCCGGCATTAATCATTCAGTGACCGGCAATAGCTGGATGGACCGGGAATGGAGCACCAGTTCCTTGTCAAAAGAACAAAGCGGCTGGGACTGGTTCGCCTTGCAGTTTTCCGATAACAGCGAATTAATGTTTTTTCAATTAAGGCGCAAAGACGGTCAACAAGACAGCAACAGCGCCGGTTCGTTCGTTTTGGCAGACAGTACGAAAGTGCCGCTGCAAGTGCAGGATGTCACGATAAAAACTCTCGATACCTGGCGCAGTCCTCATTCAAAGATTAATTATCCGTCGCGGTGGCGGCTATCCGTACCCAGCCAAAAACTTGAAGTCGATATCGTCCCGTTGATAAACGATCAGGAGCTCAATGTCAGTTACCGGTATTGGGAAGGCGCGGTCAGCATTAACGGAACCAAAAACGGTAAAGCGATTTCAGGGCAGGGCTATGTTGAATTGGTTGGGTATTAGTCAGTGCTGTAAGGTGGATTCGCGCCTCAATTGCGACAGGCTGTTATCGGCTTTGCGCATTAATCTGGCAGTTTCAAAACATTTGTTTAGATTGAACCTGACATTGATCATCTCAGTTCGGCCAGGATCTGCCCATCTGCACGATCATTCCGAGTGACAGTAGTGCTGCCAAAGCCGACTGTCACTGCAAACATCACAGAACACCTGTAACACTACTACATGTCGAAAATGCCGGGTGCGTTTTGTCGGATGAAGGAAGAAATAAGTAATAGCTATTTGCAATTCATGAGAAATTGCAACGATATCTTCGCTAAGATAATAGAATATCCGTATGACCAAAATATATGACATTCCTCCGTGGCTTCATGCCCTTCCAGATGGCCCAGCACCAAAGCCTCCTATAGAAGTTCGCGAACAAACGCTCCCGTTTAATGAATTGTCCTGGACGGACTTCGAGCGCCTGATCCTGCGAATGGTAAGACGAGAGAGCGAGATTATCGAGTGTTCGATGTATGGAGTTCCAGGACAGGCGCAAGATGGTCTCGATATTCTGGCTACTCACAAAGAGCAGTTAGTGCTACGAGTTTGCTATCAGTGTAAGAAAGTAGAGGAATTTGGGGCCTCAAACATTATCGCCGCAGTCGATAAATTTCTCGCTGGAAAATGGGCTGACAAGACTTGTGAGTTTGTGCTTTGCGTCGCTACATCCCTTGAAAGTACTCAACAGCAGGACGAATTGGATCGTCAGTGTGATCGACTTTTCGACAAAGGTATCAAACTTTCAGTGTGGGATGGTTCGGCGGCGGGTGCGCTGTGTGACCGACTGAAAAAGTTGCCAGAACTTGTCGACGATTTCTTTGGCAGACCGTGGGTCGAGAGATTTAATGGTCCCGATGTCGCAGCAAGCCTAGGGGGGCGTCTGAATGGTTACGAATTGGGAGCGCTTCGTCTCCGCCTCTTGAAACTTTATTCCGTCATCTTCGCACAGCATGATCCAGGACTCCGAACCGAAAGAGATAGAAGCATTGACTATCGTGATAGGTACGTTCCGGTCGATGTTTCTGAATGGATCGAAACAAGCATTACCTCGGCGGATTTGCCACTGAGCGCACGGACACCAAGTGCCAGTGGAACAAGTGCTGAAGGAGGAACGAGCAGTACGGAAGCGCGTTCGCTGGCTGGTAGGTTGGCGGCATACGAAGCACGCATGCCAGTACTTGAGTGGCTTCAGGTTCAGCAGGATTGCGTAGTTCTGGGTGAACCTGGTTACGGTAAGAGTGCCATGCTGAGGTACCTAGCGCTGTCAATCTTGCAACCGGAAACTACTGCAGCAGGGGTTATAAATCCATCATATTTCTCCTGCTTGCCAATATGGATTTCCTTTGCACGGCTTTCGGCGGCTGTGGATCGACAGGCAGATTTAAGTATCGAGGATTTTTTCCGGGGATGGCTTCACCAGCATAGCTTTGATGACGTCTATCCACTGTTCGTGCGCGCCCTGCGTGGAGGGCAAGTACTCCTGCTCTTGGACGGTCTTGATGAGGCAACCACCGAATCATCTGGACGCGAGGCTTTAGACCGAATAATTACATTTCTCAGTTCATGTAGTGCGAGAATCATTTGTACAAGTCGTCCACGCGGTTACCGAACGCTTGGAGTACCCAGATCATGGGTTACGGCGAAGTTGACCCCATTAAGTGACGAGAAAATTGTAGCGCTTGCGAGCCGATGGTTCGCCATTGTAGAGGGGTTTCAAGACGATATGGAAATTGGAGATCAGATAATCGCACGCGCGCACGCGTTCTTGCGTGCAGCTAGAGATAACCCAAAAACTCTTGAATTGTCACGAAGCCCGCTGCTCTGCCAAGCGTTGATCCAATTGTTCCGTTTTTCCCATCGACTTCCAGAAACGAGGGTGATGGTTTACCAGAAAATCGTGGAGCTATTACTATCCATGCATCCGGCTGCGCGTGCACAAGCGGGGGGTATTGCCCAGCCGGTAGACCGATTAGGCCTGAAAAGCCGTGATCTAATGGATATTCTTGTTCGACTGGCTTGGACAATGCAGACTCATGAGCATGCTGGTCCTCTTAGCAGAACGCAATGCGAACAATGTTGTGCGGAATTTCTTGAAGATGATACGTTTGGCCTTGGTGAGCAACGAGCTCAAGCGAGACGACATGCGACTGAAATCATTGAACAACTATTGACGTACTATGGAGTGTTAGTTGAACGAGCTCCGGATGAGTTCAATTTCGTGCACCTGAGTATTCAGGAATATCTTGCTGCCAATTCGATAGCGCGAGAATCTCCTGACGATCAGCTTAAATGGTTGTCGGATGTCTGGTTAAGCCCAGCTTGGCGTGAAAGTTTGATTAGCTGGTTTGGAATCCTTGGTGATCGTGGCGACAAAGTGCTTTCCGGCAGGGCTTCACAGCAGTTGGTCGAGCTAGGAAGTGTTGGCGAATGGCAACGGATGCAGTCATTAGAATTGCGTGCTGAAATTGCTACTGCTGACTTGGGCCTCCCAGTTAGTGAAGCACGGCGAATTATAGAACAGGCAGCGAGCGAGGCGGAAGTATCTGCGTTTCCTGAATTTCGAATGGCGCTTGGTAGAAGCATTACCTTGGGCGCATTGGGGTCGATAGTTCAAGCCGAATGCCAAGTGGCAGTCCAACGATGGATGCCAGGACAATCTGCCTATAAGCGGCTAAGACTCTTGCAGGCCTTTCGAACCTGGGAACCATCTAATACTTTGCGCGACACAGTGCTTCGAGCGTTTCATGATGAAGATGGTCGTTGCCGCCGAGCGGCTTCGGAAACATTTGCCGCCGTATTCTCTAACTCAGCGGATACTCTGTCGACATTGAAGCAGCTTTCGATTCATCATGTGCAACCGGAAATTAGAGCTGCGGCGCTGCATGGGCTAAGAACGCGCCCGGAGTGGGTAGACAGTGCGATAGAAGCTACAGCTGCGAATGTCGGCTCTTGCAACTCAGACCTTTTATTGGAAGTGTTGCACACGCGGGTTCAGCATGGGCTGCACGACGACACAGATCTTGATCTTGTCTGGCGACTGTGGAGAACCGATGCTGTGGATTTCTGGCTCAGGGATGAACTCGTCGAGCTTTTCTGCATCGGGTGGCCGACATATCCTAGGCTACGCAAAGTGTTCATTGAGGAACTTGAGAGCAGCCTAACTCCAACAAATGTGGATTTACCACTGGAATACCTTATGCGGAGCTATCCCGGCGTGGATGAAATCGCTGGAATTATCGCTAAGCTCTTAATAACATATGGGCAGCATTTTTCGGCATATCCCGAAAAACTCTGGAGGCCAATGCAGGCTGGATTCAAACGTCATCCGATTGTCGCAGCTGCGTTGAGAGAAATGCTGAAGAAGTATAGGGAGGAGTTTTCAGCTATCTTTTGGCATCCCCATACGGTTCCTGCTTTCACGGTGCTCGGTGATGAAGATGCTAGGGATGACCTGTTAACCTCTTATGAAACAGCCGATTTTCGTGGGCGATATTGGATCGCGACTGCGTTGTTCGCAGGATGGTCAGACGACGAAGTTGTACGGAGAAAGATAAAAGACTGGGTGAGTGGGCCATTTACGATGGCTGTGCCACTAGCAAGCTGGGCAGTGGATCTGGTGCCAGATGTTGAACAACGCCATGCCTGGCTCCGTCGACTTGCTTTAGAATCTGTATCTACCAGAGAAATTACTCCTTTGACGGCCCTGCTCAAAGAATTTCCGAATGCTGAGACAAAACAGTTAATCGAAGGATTTCTCGATAATCAGCAGATTTGGTATTACCACCGGATGAGTTTGCAGGGTCTTTTCGCAAGTAAATTTCCGGATGATCCGAAAAGTCTCGAAATTCTCGAACGTGCTTTGAGTGAAATCGATGGGCCGAATCCGGGCGACTTTGCTGCGTCTTTCCAACACAACTCAGAGATTGCCAGTCGCCTTCTGGCAGCAGCGGTAGCAGCTCCAACCGACGTTCGAATGACCGTGGCTTCCATACTTCGCGACCGTGTAACAGAGCACGACGTTGTTGTCGCAATGACTCCTGATCCTCTCGCTGAAGAATGTAGTGCCGTCAGGGCTAGCTGCCTGATGGCTCGGGCTCGATCAGCACTCAGATGTCCAGAAGATGCTGAGAAATTAGCAGAAACATTCTTGCTCGAGCTGGCTGCAACAGGCTCCGAGATGGACAAGCGGCGACGTTCTGCGCTGGCTGGGTTGTTGGAGCTAGGGCTTCATGAAAAAACAGTTGCCGTTCTTGCTGAACAACAGAGCCCGAAGTGGAGCTACTACCTGATTGATCGACTTGATAGCGATTCCGTGTCAATAAGTGCCGTTATTGAGCATTGGAGTGTCCTTCAACCCCTGCTAAACGAGCATGACCTGGAGTCTGATCTTCCCGTGAACGAGATCATATACGCCGGATATGATGCATTACTCGAGCAGACTTCGTGGGGACAGGCGGCTCTCGACAGGTACTTCGATACGCAATCTCGTGACTGGATCAATCCTACATACCTCGAAGTCTTCGCACGCCGGCATCCCAACAGTGTGTCATTGAGGGAGAGGTTGGTTACATTGGTAAAGCATCGGCATTCCCAAGGAATCGTGAGTTGTACTGCTGCCCGACTCTTGGCAAAACATTACTCTTTCTTGCCGGATATTTGGACAGAGCTCTCGGAACGTCTGAGAACACCTGAGCATGCTATTCATTATGTGGCATCCGGTGTACTCGGATATTTAGTTCTCGGCTGGCCTGATGGTGTCGTCGCTTCGTGGGTACATGCTGTTTCTTGTGAGCAACGCGCTCGCTGGTCAGTGAGAGATCGGTTGCTAATTGCTATCGCTCAGAAAGATGCTGCTACGGCTGAAGCTAGCGCAGTTGAAATGCTCAGTGAACCGATCGAGCCATGGAAGTACCATTCGGAAGACACTCATGCATTGCTACTGTGGGCTCAATCTGCCGAATCGTCTCCAGTGCTTGCAAGATGGCTTGAGTCAGACAACCCATCGTTTTCCTCAACTGCGTTATCACTCATAGTGAATGGACATACGCTCATCGAGCCTAATACAGAGCGGCTTATCAAGCGCTTTAACAATCAAATGGATACTAAAGGAATAGCGCCTTCTGACGGAAGGAATGCCGTGACAGGTAGACATGTGAACTGGGCAGTAAGTGTGTATTCAGATTTAAATCCTCGTCTGTCTCGTTAGCGCCAAGCTTTTAGAAACAGGCGTAATGAACAGATGGTCAACCTCTTTCACCCAGCCAGCGAACCATGCCAGGCGATGACCAAGGAGGTACGCTTCAGACCAGAATACCTTGACTGACTGGCGCTTAGACGTTAATAGTTGGTGGACCGACAGTCTGCAATGGATCGAACTGAGACAGCCAATGTCTGAAGCGATTGAGACTAATTTTGGCAATTGTCAGATCAAGTCCAGAGTTTTACAAACTAGCGTCAGGAAGTACCGTTATCTTTGACATTTCCGGCATGCGGGCCGCATTTTTTTTGGGCTCCCGCCTCCCATCACCAGCGTCCGGCTCTTTCATGTTCATGAGGCAAAATAGCGCGGGTGCAAGGCTCGCAGCTTATGCTGGTGAAGCCTTTTTCATGTAATTCGTTATACGGCACCTGATAGGCTTCAATATAATCGCCGGGCCTATGACCGCATTCGCACGGAAATCGGACGTAACATATAAAAACTGGACGATGACAGCCAGAGGTAGATTAGCTGCAAATATCCGCACCCATCGACCCGAATTTATTGCCAAAGGGATCTTCCCCCTCAGGGTCGGGGCATTGATTTATAATCGCTCAGCTTTGTATAGGGTATCTGTTGAGATATTAAGCCCATATTCGACGCCTCAATTTCTAATCTTGTACCCAGTCTTAAACACCCACCCTACAAAAGTCAGGCAGATGATAAGAAAGCCAAACGTCATACCAATACTCATGCCGATGTGCACATCGGCGACGCCGTAGAAGCACCAGCGAAAGCCGCTGATCAAATAGACCACTGGATTGAACAGGGTGATCTTCTGCCACAATGGAGGCAACATTGTGATCGAATAGAACGCGCCGCCCAAGAATGTGAGCGGGGTGACGATCAACATCGGAACCACCTGTAGTTTCTGAAAATTATCGGCCCATAGGCCGATAATGAAGCCAAACAGGCTGAAGGTAACCGCAGTGAGCAGCAGAAAAGCGATCATCCATAAGGGATGGGCGATCTCGTAGGGCACGAAAATGCGGGCGGTGCCCAGAATGAGTAGCCCCAACATCACCGATTTGGTCGCCGCCGCCCCCACATAACCAATGAGTATCTCGACCCATGAAACCGGTGCTGATAACAGTTCATAAATAGTGCCTGACCACCTAGGCATGTAAATGCCGAAAGAAGCATTGGATATGCTTTCGTTCAGTAGATTCAGCATGACCAGTCCTGGGATGATGAAGGCGCCATAACTGATGTCGTCAATGTTGCCCATACGCGAACCGATGGCCTTGCCGAATACGATGAAGTACAGCGAGGTGGTCAGTATCGGTGCGGCGATGCTTTCCCACAGAGTACGAAAGGTGCGTGCCATTTCAAAGTGGTAAATGGCGCGAATGCCATAGATGTTCATTGCAGTATCTCCTTGGGCTGATGCACCAGACTGACGAAGATGTCCTCCAGTGAACTCTCACTGGAGCGTAAGTCTTTGAATTCGATATTGTGTTCATCTAGCGTGCGCAATAGCTCGGCAATACCGGTTTCTTCTTTTTGGCTGTCGAAGCTATAAACCAGGGAGTGTCCATCGTCGGAGAGCGCTAATGGCCAAGCGCTTAGCTCGGCCGGGATGCTGTCCATGGGCTGCCGCAAAGTCAGCGTGAGCTGCTTTTTGCCTAGTTTGCGCATTAGTACATCTTTGTCTTCGACAACAATCAGTTCACCTTGGCTGATGACGCCGATCCGGTCGGCCATGTCTTCGGCTTCTTCAATATAATGTGTGGTCAGAATGATGGTGGTACCCTGCTCACGTAGTTCGCGCACCATGCGCCACATGTCGTGTCGTAACTCCACATCCACGCCGGCACTCGGCTCATCAAGGAACAATATCGTTGGCTCATGCGCGAGGGCTTTGGCAATCAGCACTCGACGTTTCATGCCGCCTGATAAGGTCATGATTTTTTGGTCGCGTTTGTCCCATAGGGACAGATCGCGCAGCACTTTTTCCAGATAGGTTGCGTTGGGCGCCTTACCGAACAGCCCCCGACTGAATTTGATCGTGGCCCAGACCGACTCAAACGAGTCCGTATAGAGTTCCTGCGGCACCAACCCGATAGTTGCCCGCGCCGCGCGGTAGTCTCGCACGGTGTCGTGACCGTCGGCGATGATGGTTCCAGAGCTAGCCTTGACGATGCCGCAGATGATGCTAATCAGTGTCGTCTTGCCCGCACCATTGGGTCCGAGCAAGGCGAATATCTCACCGCGTTTTATCTCCATGTTGATTTTTTTGAGCGCTTGGAAACCGCTTGCATACGTCTTGTTAACGTCGCGCAAGAAGATGATGGGAACGGAATTTTCGGCGGATATGGGCATTGTCTTTATGAATGATAGGCTAGGTGTAAGGATTCTTTCACAGTGCAAGTGATTGTATAAATAATTGTTTATCTTGAGCAATCATGGCTAAATCTGCCGTTTCTCCGGCAGTAGTCTAGGAGTCCAGACCTTTATTGTAATCTGATGTTTAGGTGAGTTTAAACAAACAACAGTAAAGTCTCATAGACGTGTAGTTTAATCAATTTCAGAGTCTATATTTAATAATAGGCTTTCGAATACCAAAGCAATTAATTCATCGAGTTAGTGTTATACGTTTCTATACATATTGTGTTTTTAGTTTGAAGTGTTATGGTTTTATTTACGGTTGAAATGGAATGGTGCTTTTAAACTCCAGATGACACTCAGCAGCCAATTGCGGACATTCGGTTTACATTTTGTATTATCCGCAAACTATTTTTATCCACATTGAAGTGTTAACGCCGCTCGTCGCGCCGACTGATAAGGAGGCTCGACCCTATCTTCGT
>Ga0265297_10011022_pt1 | contig 11182 bp, 9 predicted proteins | sample Munlanlwell13791_FD_192502 | JGI IMG/M metagenome (GOLD analysis project Ga0265297, IMG submission 192502) | Leachate microbial communities from a municipal landfill in Southern Ontario, Canada - Leachate well 137-91 | ecosystem: Engineered > Solid waste > Landfill > Unclassified | place...
CACCCGCAGCCGCGCCTCCTGGCTCTTCTCCGGGTGGAACTGCGTCCCGAAAATGTTCCCGCGCCTCACCGCAGCGGTGAATTCATGCCCATAATCGCATACCGCGGAAACGTCTTTTTTATCGTCGCAAACCATATGATAGCTGTGCACAAAGTAAAAGCAGGCCCCGTCCTTCAGCCCCCTGAAAAGCGGGTTCTCCCCCAGGAACCTGACCTCGTTCCATCCCACGTGCGGAACCTTCAGCCCCTGCGCCTCCAGCTCAAATTTCGCCACCTTCCCGCCTATGAAGCCAAGCCCCTTGTTCCTGCCGCGCTCAAAACCCTCCTGCGCGAGCAGTTGCATCCCTAGGCATATCCCAAGCATCGGCTTCTTCTTCCCGAGCACTTCCGCCTCCAGGAATTTGTCCAGCCCCATCCTCCTGAGGTTTGCCATCCCGTCCCCGAACGCGCCCACGCCCGGCAAAACAAGCTTTTCTGCGGCCTGGAGTTCCTCCGGCTTCCCGCTCACAATCACTTCCGCGCCCAGGAGCTCAAACGCCTTGGCCACAGAGCGCAGGTTCCCCATCCCGTAATCCACTATGCCTATCATTTTGTCCTATCCCACTTTCCCATGTCCGGGAGGGGCTCGCCCCTCTTCACCTTTGACGGGTCGTGCTTATGTGGGGCTACCACGTGGCTCAGCGCAATCTTCATGAACTCCTCCTCGCTTATGCCGAGGTATTCCAGGAACACGTCCAGGCTGGCAGGGCGCTTCCCGTCGTATTTCGCAATCAGTTCGCGCGCCTTCTCCTGGCTTATCCTATTGTTGCGCAGGTCCAGGCTCATGAGGTGGGCGGTCCTGCCGAAGCCGCGCTTTATGTACTTCAGGTAGTCCCTAATCCCCTGGAACATGCACTCCACCTTTTCATAATCATATTCCGTGGGTATGCCCTCCACTATGTTCCCCTTCCATCCCAATTCCTTCCTTATCAGCTCGGAGTTCTTCTTCGGGTCCCAGGGTATGTAGCTGCCCAGGCACACCGAGCGGTATTTTATCGCCTTCAGCTCTTTCAGGGGCGGGTATGTGAAGGGCTTCATGTCCCTCATCGTGACCCCCTTGACCATCCCGACCATGTCCTCGGCGGTTATCCCGAGGTTCACGAAGCGGTTGAACCTCTTCTCGTCCACCTCCTCCTTCTCGTCGTATCCATAATAGCTCGTGTATTCCGCGCTCGGCTCGCCCCAGAAGACCAGGGGCACGTTGTACTTTATCGCCACCTGCATCGGGTATGAGAATATCCCGGTGTGGCAATGCCAGCAGAAATCGCCCTTGCGCTTCAGCGCCTCAAGCATCAGTTTCTTCACCACCTTCCAGTTCGGGGTGAAGGAATGGTAGTCCACGCCCAGCGTCTTCATCGTCCTCTTGGTGTTCTCCAGCGTCTGCGGCCTGAGGAACCCATGGTCAAAGGTCACCACGAGCGGCTTCACATTGTAATCCCTGACCAGCTTGTAAACTGTGTATGTGCTGTCCTTCCCGCCGCTGTACGGGATTATGCAATCGTAATCGTACTTTCCCCTATACTCCTCTATCAGCGCCTTCAGCTCCTTCTCCCGCGCCACCCAGTCTATCTTCGTCTTCTTGAATTCCACCTGCCTGCAGACGTTGCAGATGCCCTCCTTGTCGTATGTGATAGTCTCCTGCGTCTCGGGAAGCAGGCACCTTGAGCAGTGCCTCACGCTGCATGTGGAGCAATCTGATTGGACTGGCATATCATCTTCTTTTTACTTCTCAGCAATAGTATAAAAGCTTTTAGCCGCCCTTAGAAGTGCAGGCGTCTTATAATGGACTTCAAGTGGCCTGAAATCAGGAAAAAAACGCTCGCGGTCTTCTCCGGGCCCCACTGGGTGCACGAGAGGTTCGCATCCGTGGTCGCCGCGGACAGCATGGCCGTCCCCTCCCGCGCCTCCAAGAGGCAGTCCGCACCATCCAAGGCGTTCAGCCTCCTCAAATCCGCCCTCTCAATCCCCGGCGGCTATGGCATCTATTTCTGCGAGGCCTGCTACTACTATCCGGCAATCGCCAAGAGATTGCACAGGATAAATGGCAAAATAATCAACCTCTGCGGCTCCCCTCTCTTCTACAACATATGGAAGGGCGTGATGGGCAAGGCGGAGTCCCGCATGCTCCTTGAGCTCTTCAAGTCCGTGGACGGCATGGTGCTGGAAGGGAATTACACCCAGGAGGTCCTTTCCGCCCTCCATCTGAAGCTCCCGACCGTAACCTCATACACCTACATAAAGCCCGGGAGGTACGAGGCCCTGGCCGCGATGAAACCGGACCTCGGAACGAAGAACATCGCCATAACCGCGACCAACGACATAGAATACAAGGGGGTGGACATCCTGCTGAAGGCGATGCCCCTCATCAACCAGCAGGACCCCGCCATAAAACTGAAGATAATCCACCGGAACCTGGACATGGACAAGATAAGCCACCTCCTCACCCCCAATGTGAGCCTGGAGGAGGACGTGGAGAAGGCGTTCCGCAGCACATCCCTTTACGTGCACCCCTCCCGCGGCGACGTTTTCCCCATAGCCCCGCTTGAGGCGATGCTTGCCGGAATCCCGACGATGGTTTCAACGGACACGGGCACGAAGGAGTTCGTGGAAAAGGTGGACAAAAAATATGTGCTCCCGCTGGAGCCAAAAGCAATCGCAGGCGCAGTCCTCAATTATTTCTCTTCTTCGGAAAGGCAAAGGAGGGAGCTCTCCTCAGAATTCCGAAAACAGGCAATCCAGTTCAACGAAAAAGAACAACTGGGCAGGCTGGAGCGGGAATACAAGGCGCTCCTCAAGTCCATCTAGGGCTCCCGTCCGAAGAGGCATGGTTTTTAAATTTGCGATGCATACAATAAAACAAGGATTTGTGGGCAGGTGTATGGATGCAGGATTCTGTCAGTGATACGTTCAAGGATAAGCTCATCCTGGTGACCGGCGGAACGGGCTCATTCGGCCAGAAATTCACCGAGATTGCGCTGAAAAAGCTGCAGCCGAAGGCGGTCAGGATATACTCGCGGAACGAGCTCAAGCAGGTGGAGATGGAGCGCAAGCTCAGCCCGGATGAATGGACAAGGGCAAGGTTCTTCATAGGCGACGTGCGCGATTCAAGGAGACTGTACCGCGCGATGGAGGGCGTGGACATAGTGATCCATGCCGCGGCCCTCAAGCACGTCCCGGTCTGCGAATACAACCCGCTTGAGGCGGTGGACACCAACATAAACGGCGCGCGGAACGTCATAGACGCCGCCCTGGACACGGGCGTGGACAAGGTGCTCGCACTCAGCACGGACAAGGCGGTGCAGCCCGTAAATCTTTATGGCGCGACCAAGCTCGTAGCTGAGAAGCTCTTCGTGCAGGCGAACGCCTACGCCGGGCAGAAGAAGACCAGGTTCGCATGCGTGCGTTATGGCAACGTGATGGGGAGCAGCGGAAGCATCGTGCCCCTCTTCCTCAAGCAGAAGGAGTCCGGCGAGGTCACGATAACGGACGAGAGGATGACGCGCTTCTGGATAACCCTCGAGCAGGGCGTTGATTTCGTGATGAACTCCATACACCGCATGAAGGGAGGCGAGATTTTCGTGCCCAAGATACCGAGCACCAAGGTCACCGACCTCGCGGACGTGATTGCGCCCGGCGCCCGCAGGAAGATAATAGGCATAAGGCCCGGGGAGAAGATACACGAGACGCTCCTGACCGCGGACGAGGCCAGGCATGCGAAGGAGTTCCCGGACCACTTCATAATAGAGCCGGAGCACCGCTTCTGGAAGTCGGACAACCACAACGAGGGCAAGAAGCTCACGGGCGACTTCAGCTATTCAAGCGACAACAACCCCGTCCGGCTCAACAACGAGCAGATAGCAAGCATGCTCAAGGCGCAGGGCTTCCTGTGAGGGGCTGCGGTGTGATGATGCCGAACGAAAAAATACCCTACGGCAAGCAGGACATTTCAGAAGAAGATGTGAAAGCCGTGGTGGAAGTGCTCAGGAGCGACCGCCTGACCACCGGGCCAAAAGTAGAACTTTTTGAGAAGGGCCTCTGCGATTACGTGGGCGCATCCCACGCAGTGGCCGTGAATTCCGGCACATCCGCCCTTGACATCGCGGTCGGCGCCCTGGAACTCCCCCCCGACAGCGAGATAATCACCACCCCCTTTACGTTCGCCGCCAGCTCCAACTGCATCCTCTATAATAATTGCAAACCGGTTTTCGCTGACATAGACCCTAAGACCTACAACATAGACCCCGCGCAGATAAGGAAGAAAATCACCGGAAAGACGAAGGCGATAATATATGTGGATTATGCGGGGCAGCCCTGCGACATAAAGGAAATCAAGGAAATAGCCGAGGAGCACGGCCTGTCCCTCATAGAGGACGCCTGCCACGCCCTCGGGGCTGAGTACGGCGGAAAGAGGGTGGGCTCGTTCGCGGACATGACCGTGTTCAGCTTCCACCCGGTCAAGCACATAACCACCGGCGAGGGAGGCGCGGTCACTACGGAAAATGAGGAGCTCCACCACAAGCTAAAGCTCCTCCGCAACCACGGCATAGACAAGACGCCGGGCGAGCGCACGGGCTACGCATACGACATGAAGATGCTCGGCAGGAATTACAGGATAACCGATTTCCAGTGCGCGCTTGGAATCTCGCAGCTGAAGCGCATAGAGGGGTTCCTCAGCAACAGGGGCAGGATAGCAAAAATATACAATGATGAATTCGGGAAACTCAGGGAATTGACAATCCCCTACGTGAAGAAGGGCGTCAGGCACGCCTGGCACCTTTACACAATCCTCCTGGATAAAAAGATGGGCCGCGACCGGTTCTTTGAGTGCATGAAGGGCCGCGGCATAGGAGTGAACGTGCATTACATCCCTATCTACAGGTTCAGCTATTACAAGCGGTTCGGAATCCGGCCCGAGGGCTATCCGGTGACCGAGGACGTCTATTCAAGGACGGTGACCCTGCCCCTTTTCCCGAAAATGGGGGATGGGGACGCGGAAAGCGTAATCTCCGCGGTCAAGGGCTGCCTCAGGAGGCTCTAAAATGAAAAAGATAAAGATTGGGAACCGCATGGCCGGGGAAGGCGAGCCATGCTTCATCATAGCCGAGGCGGGCTCCAACCACAACGGAAAGCTGGAGCAGGCGAAAAAACTCATAGACGAAGCGGCAAAGGCCGGGGCGGACGCCGTAAAGTTCCAATTGTTCAAGGCGGAAAAGCTCTACGTGAAGCCCGCCGGCAGCGCGGACTACCTCAAGGACGGCAAGTCCATATTCCAGATAATAAAGGACATGGAGCTTCCTGAGGAATGGCTGGGCACGCTCTCTTCCTACTGCGACAAGAAAGGGATATTCTTCCTTTCCAGCGTCTTTGACGAGGAAAGCGCCGACCTGCTGGATAGATATGTTCCCGCACATAAGATTGCCTCCTACGAATGCAACCACATCCCGCTCATAAGGCACGTCGCCAGGAAAGGGAAGCCGGTCATAATCTCCACAGGTGCAAGCACTATGGAGGAAATCAGGGATGCGGTTAATGCGGTCCGCTCCGAAGGCGCCCAGCTTGCGCTGATGCAGTGCACTGCCAAATACCCCGCCCCGCTCACAGCGGTGAATGTGAAGGTCGTTAAGACACTCATGGACAAGTTTGATGTTCCCGCCGGCTTCTCGGACCACAGCAGGGAGCCCTTCATAGCCCCGCTCGCCGCGGTCGCCCTCGGCGCCAGCATAATAGAGAAGCACTTCACCCTTGACAACAGCCTTCCGGGCCCGGACCACAAGTTCGCTCTTGAGCCGGGCGAGCTGAAGCTCCTCGTAGAATATATCCGCGGGACCGAGAAGGCGCTCGGCACCGAAGAGAAGTTCGTATTGCCTGAGGAGAAGGAGCTATACGATTTTGCGAAGCGCTCTATACACGCAATACGGAACATCCGCAAGGGCGAGATATTCTCAAGCGAAAATGTGGCAGCGCTGCGGCCCGGCAAGGCGGGCAGGGGGCTTCCCCCCAAATACCTTGAGCAGATTATAGGCAAAAAGGCGAAGAGGGACATCGCCGCCTGGAAAGGCATCTTGGAGGGGGATTTTGAATGACTGTCTCGCTCAGGAAGGCCGGAGAAGCCGACGTGAAACAGATATTCGGATGGATAAACGAACCCTCAACGCGGGAGCAGAGCTTCAGCCAGAAGCCGGTTTCCTTGGAGGAGCACGTTGCATACTGGAACTCCAGGCTCAAGGACGGCAAAAACCACTCATTCATAATCCATTCCGGCAAGGAGCAGGTTGGCCTCCTAAGGATGGACAAGCGGGATGGCGCATACGAGGTGAGCATCCTCATATCGGAAGGTCATCGGGGAAAGGGCCTGGCAACCGAGGCCCTGAAGGCCGCGATAGGGATGTGCAAGGAGCTTGGCATAAGGAAGCTCATCGCGAAAGTAAAGCCGTCCAACGGCGCCTCAATGAAGCTTTTTGAGGATTGCGGCTTCCAGCCGGCCCATGTTCTTTTTGAACGCGGCGCCTAGCCGGATTTTTTAATGTTTAAGGGTCAATCCAAAGCGGGAATGCAAATGCGGAAAACAAAATCCAGCTTATTTCTCCAGAGCCGATATGCGCTCGCAATCTGCATCCTCATCTATGCACTCCTCCTCATCCGCGCCTTCAGCGTTTCCTTTTATCCCGGCGGCGTGGACACCGCGACGCACCTCTTCCAAATCGGGCTCATCGCAGAGGAGGGCCTCACTTCCTGGAACCACTGGTGGTACGCGGGGCATCCCCTCCTGGACCAGTACCCGCCCCTTTCCCATCTCGCAGGGGCGGCCATATCCGGCATCGTGGGAGTGGAAAACGCATACAAGATTGTTTTCGCCATAATATTCGCATTCATTCCAGTCACGTTCTTCCTTCTCCTTAAGGAATTTGATTTCACCGAAGAACAGAGGGCGCTTGCGCTCTACCTATTCTCCTTCTCCCCTGTTTTCGCGTACGACCTAAACGGCGGGTTGCTCTCCGCGATGCTCGCCCTTCCCTTCTGCTTCCTTTTCCTGAAATACTTAATCCGTGCAATCGGCAGCAAGGAATGGCTCAGGCCAGCTGCGCTTTCCTCCATCTCGCTCGCAATCGCGGCTCTCTCCCATCTCCTCATGCCTTTCGCAGCGGCCCTTTTCGGCCTCATCTACATCGTTTCCTTCAGCCCGTCCCTACCTTCGCTGAAGCGCTTCGCATCCATAATGGTGATGTCCGCCGCACTTGCGGGCTTTTTCTGGTTCCCGCTCGCATTGAACTATTCAATAGGCGATTCCCCGCTCAACTTTTCCGAATCCTCGCTTGCGCAGGTCGCTACAATCGCCCTTGCGCCCTTCGGCAGGGCGTTCGCGGTTTATATAAATCTCGTTTCCGTCCTGTCCATCGCCATCCTTGCCCTGCTTTCGCTTGCCTCCATCCGCTTGGCATACCGTGGAAAGGACGCAGCCCCGCTTCGTTTCTTCCTCCTCAGCATTTTCGCAATCCTCCTCTGGTCCGCTTTCCTTCCGCACGGCGACCAGGCGGGGGTGAAGCTCCCGCTGTTCATACCAATGGTTTTTGCATTGTTCATCCCCAAATATCTAAGTCCGGGAAGCTCCCTCTTACCAATATCCGCCTTCTTCCTCGCCCTCCTGCTCATCTCCTCACTGCTGGTGGTGCCCTCATACGTTTCTCCGGACACATATGCAATGGCCGAGTGGGCCGCGGGCCAAACCCAGCACCGCGCCCTTCTCATCCCAGGGGGAATGGGCCTTCTCGCGCAATATGAAGACAAGCCGAACATGGGCGCCTTCCTCTACGAGACTTATATGCTTCCGCACTATTTCCATAAGGAAATATACAACGGCTGGTTCGCGGAAGCCAGCCCGCGCAGCCTCGCGGATGTGGCATTCACCTGCTCGGAAAAGAGGTCCCTTTCCGAAATCGCGGGCGGGTTCGGCATCCTCAGCACCATAAACCTCGGAAAGATGAAGGCATGCGACCTGCCCTCCCCAGAAGCGTTCTGCGATGCAATCCGCTCCGGAAGCGTTGATACCGTGATTGCAAATTCCAATTTCCCGGAGGCCGTCGCCTTTGCGGACGCCTCCCCCTGCCTCTCCCGCTCAGGCTCGCATTACCCGCTGGTTTCCTATGATGTAATCGGCAGCAGGCCATATCTCAGCCGGAACTGGAGCTACACCAAGAGTTCCGGAGCCATCTCAATAGATTTCACCGGCCCCTTCTCCGGAACGCTCTCAATCTCGGAGAGCTACTATCCATACTGGAAGGCGTACGTTGATTCCGACCCGGCCCCTGTTGAAAATGCAGGCGGCTTCCTCAGCATTCCAATACAGGCTTCCGGAGGCCCCCACGAGCTGAAGCTTTCCTATTCCCCGCCCAATTACTTCGGCATCTTTGCAGCCCTTTCAGCAATCGCGTGGCTCCTGGCGCTCATGCTGCTCGCCCACCCTACCCAAACGTCGCGAGATTAGCTTTAAATAAGTATAAAGAGAGCCTAAGGCGCTGAGAAAATGAAAATCCTCGTGACCGGAGGGGCGGGTTTCATGGGTTCCCACATCGCAGAGGAACTCGTGAAAAACAAGCACGAAGTGCGCATCCTGGACAATTTCTCCTCCGGGAAGATGGAGAACCTCAAAGGGATAGAGAAGAAGGTTGAGTTCCTTGAGGGGTCCATCACCAACAAGCAGACCGTGGACGGCGCGGTGAAGGGCTGCGATTACGTCTTCCACGAGGCGGCGATGGTCTCGGCCGAGGAATCAATCAGGAACCCGGTCAAGACCTGGGACATAAACATAAGGGGCACGCTGCTCGTGCTCGGCGCCGCACACCGCTCCGGGGTGAAGCGCGTAATCCTCGCGTCCTCCGCCGCGGTCTATGGCGACACGCTCGCCCTGCCGAAGAGGGAGGACGGCTCCCTCGCCCCCAAGTCCCCCTACGGCGAGAGCAAGCACATCAACGAGATGAACGCGCAGAAATATTTCAAGGATTACAAGCTGCAGACCGTCTGCCTACGCTACTTCAACGTATATGGCCCGCGCCAGTCGCCGTCCTCGCCCTATTCCAGCGTCATATCCAAATACATATCTGCCGCGCTGAAGAACGAGCAGCCGGTGATTTTCGGTGACGGGGAGCAGACCAGGGATTTCATTTTCGTCAAGGACGTGGTGAGGGCGAACCTCCTCGCAATGGATGAAAAGAAGGCGGCTGGCGAAATATTCAACGTCGGCAGCGGCACCGAGGTCAGCATAAACGACCTTTGGAAGCGGATTGCGAAGATGGCGAAATGCAAGGCAGTCCCAATCCACAGGCCGCCAAGGCCCGGAGACATACGCCGCTCCTTCGCGAGCACGGTGAAGGCGGAGAATGTGCTTGGCTTCAAACCGCAATATTCTTTAGAAGAAGGGCTCAAAGATACTATGGAATGGATAGTGAAGAGCTCATCCTAAGGTGAATGATTGGCAAAATATTTCGGGACGAACGGAATCCGCGGTACGCTTGAAGGGGTCGGCCCCGCGCTCGCATTGCAGGCCGCGCAGGCGATTGGCGCCCATTTCAAATGCGGAAAAATCCTCGTCGCGCGTGACCACCGCCTCACAGGGGAGATGCTCAAGAACGCGGTGCTCTCCGGATTGCAGGGCGTGGGCTGCGAGGTTGTAGACCTAGGCATAACAACCAGCCCCACCGCCGAGTTTATGCTCAAGGAACTGAAGGGCGACGGATTAATCATAATAACCGCATCCCACAACCCGCCCGAATACAACGGGCTCAAGGTGATAGACGGAAAAGGGGTTTCCGTTTCCCGGGAGAGGGGGGAGGAAATAGAGAAATTATTCGGCAAGGTGAAGCTTGCGGATTTTGATTCCATAAAGCCGGTGCAGGAGCACCGCAGCCCGGCACGCGAGCACATGGATGCGATTAAGTCCCTCCTCCACCCGGAAAGGTTCGCAAAAAGAAAGCCCTTCATTATATTGGATATAGGGAACGGCACCACCGCAACAATCGCGCCCCAGCTCTTCAAGGAACTGGGCTGCAGAATCCTCACAATCAATTCGCACATGGACGGCCATTTCCCCGGCCGCCCGTCCGAGCCGAGGGAGGAGAATATACAAGAATTGATGAAGGTGGTGAAGGAAACAAAAGCTGATTGCGGAATCGCCTGGGACGGGGACGGGGACCGCATCGTCTTCGTGGACGAGAAGGGGGATTTCGTAGTGGGCGACAAGGTGTGCGCCCTCTCGGTCCTGCTCAAGCTGAAGGAAAAGAAGGGCGACGTGGTGACCACTGTCGCGACCAGCAAAGCAGTGGAAGATGTCGCCTCCAAATTCGGGTGCAAAACCATCTATACAAAGGTGGGCGCCCCATACATGAGCGAGGAGATGGCGAAAGGAAAGGCGGCAATCGGCGGCGAGGAGGTGGGCGGTGTCATATGGCCCGGGCTTTCCCTCGCAAAGGACGGCATCCTCACCGCTGCTAAAATAGTTGAGGCGATATGCGAAAAGCCGCTCTCCGCATGGCTGAAGGAAATCCCTTCTTACTATAATGTAAAAACCCGGGTTGAATGCAGCGAGAAGGAAAAGAAGTCCGTCCTTGACGGCGTAGGGAAACACGCCAAGCAGAAAGGATACAAGACAATGGATATAGACGGCGTACGCCTCACTTTTGACGACTCATGGGTAATCGTAAGGGCATCCGGCACCGAACCCTATGTCCGCATCTTTGGCGAGGCGAAATCCCGCGACAAAGCCGAAGCTCTCGTGAAGGAATATGAAAAACTAGCGAAGAGCCTTATCTAAAGCTCGCCGACCCTTCTCTTCATCTTCTTCTTGAGCCTGCGCCTTTTTTTCTTTACCCACTTCCAGCGCATGCGGCCCTTCTTCTTCCATTTCCTAGGTCTTGCTCCCAAATGCTCACCGTTCAAAAGAGTAGAAGAGATTTCCGAGGGAACAATATTAAAATGTATTCTTCCCCATTCCTTTTGATGAGGGCCTGCATTTTCTTCGATGTGGATAATACCCTGTTCCCAACCGCGGAGTTCGCCGAGCTCGCGAGGAGGAACGCAATCCGCGCCATGATAGAGACCGGGCTGGACGCCACCGAAGGGCAGATTTACAAGGAACTGCAGAGGCTGATCAA
>Ga0265297_10011024_pt1 | contig 11180 bp, 9 predicted proteins | sample Munlanlwell13791_FD_192502 | JGI IMG/M metagenome (GOLD analysis project Ga0265297, IMG submission 192502) | Leachate microbial communities from a municipal landfill in Southern Ontario, Canada - Leachate well 137-91 | ecosystem: Engineered > Solid waste > Landfill > Unclassified | place...
CGGCCTTCAGGAACAAGTGCATGGCCAGGCTGCGCGAGCTCCGCGAGGACGGCACGGCCGTGATCCTGGTGTCCCACAACCTCGACGCCATCCGCTTCATGTCGCACCGAGTCCTGGCCATGGAGGACGGCGCCGTCGCCGACTGCGGCGAGCCGGCGGCGGTCATCGCGGGCTACGAGCAGCGGACGTTCTCCAAGGAGCTCCTGGCCAGGGCTCCCGAAGGATGCGGCCGGAGGGTGGAGAGCAGCGGGGATATCCGGGTCGAATCCGCGCGGGTTCTCGGCGTCGGCGCGTCCGGGCCGGCGCGGCTAAAGTGCGGCCAGGAAGTGGCTGTGGAGTTCGTCCTGTCCTCCAAGCGGAGGATCGAGTCCCCCCTCTTCAGCGTGGGGATCCTGAACGCGGCCGGGGTGGTGTGCGTCTGGAACGTGTCCGCCGAGGACGGCTTCGCGCCTCCGCCCCTGGAGGGCCGCCAGAGGCTGGTCGCCCGGTTCGACGGGGTGCGTCTGTCGCCCGGCTCCTACGAGGTCAACCTCAGCGTCCGCGACAAGAGGACGATGGAGACCCTGGAGCGGCTGAGGTCCACGGCGGGCTTCTGCGTGGAGGGCGACTCGAAGAGCCGGGGGATCGTCCGCGGCTCATGCGCGTGGGCCGTCGAGCCCCTCTGACGGGGGTCCCGCCCCGGCGCTCAACGGACGCAGCAGCCGATGATCTTGTGGCTCCAGCAGCGCGCCTTCAGCAGCTCGTGGAGGAGGCCGCCGGTCGGGCGCAGGTCCACGCGGGCGAAGTGGCGCGACAAAAGGGCCTGCAAAGAGTCGAAATCATAGAAGGCGACGTGCGTCGGATCGTCCCGCAGCTTGCGCAGGTCCCGGAGGCCGAACGCCCGGCACGCGTCGTAGAGGCGCTTGACCGGGTAGTTGGGGGTCACCACGATGAGCCTGCCGCCCGGGCGCAGCACCCTGGCCAGCTCGGAGACGCGGCCGTCGGCCTCGCCGGCGTCGATGTGCTCCAGGACCTGATCGAAGTTGACGAAGCCGAACCACGCGTCGGGGAACGGAAGCCGCGCGGAGGGCTCCACGCGCTGGACGTTGCGCCACCCCAGGCTGCGGCAGCGGTCCACGCGGGTCTGGGAGACGTCGACCCCGAATATGTTGTCGGCCTCGAAGAAGCGCTTGAAGTAGGCGAAGTACCTGCCGTCCCCGCAGCCGAAATCGAGCACCCTCTGGCCTTTGTCGGCCAGGTCCACCCAATCCATGAAACGCGTCTGGTAGACGCCGGGGACGAGGCCGTCCATCGGCCTTCGGCGGGCGTAGTCCTCGAAATCCGGCCTGGGCATGCGGTGATAGGATAGCCGAAGTCCGAGGACGGCATCAAGGCTCCCGGCCACTTGCTACAATGGTCGCATGGTGTCCGCGCTGAAGGACCCGTCGGACGACCCCCTCGACTATTCCGTCCGGCGACGCCACGTGGACGAGTTCTTCCTGGGCGCGGCCGCCGGGCTCGCGCCCGGAAGCCGGGTGCTCGACCTCGGCGGGAACAAGGTCCGAAAGCGAGGCGCCTTCGACATCGGCGCCTTCGACCTGCGGGTCGTGTCCTGTAATCTGTCGACCGCGAAGAGGCCCGACGTGCGGGCCGACGCCGCGGCCGTCCCGTTCCAGGACGCATGCTTCGACGCCGTCCTGTGCTCGGAGCTGCTCGAGCACGTCCCCTCGCCTCCGGCCGTACTGCGGGAGGCCCACAGGGTCCTGAGGAAGGGCGGACTGCTCCTGGCCTGCGCGCCCTTCCTGTTCCGCATCCACGCGGATCCCTCGGACTACGGCCGCTACACGGACTCCTATTGGCGCGAGAGCCTCGCGCGCGCCGGATTCCGAGACGTGTCCGTCGAGCCCCAGGGGCTGTACTTCAGCGTCCTGGCCGAGATGCTGCGCTCGCTGGCCTACGAGTACTCCAAGCGGGGGAAGCCGGCCTCGGGGATCCTGCGCGGGCTGGTCCACGGCCTCGTGGCCTGGGGCAGGGGGCGCGCCGCAAGCTGGGACCGGAAGCCGGGCGTCCGCTCGAGCGAGTTCTACCGGAGCTTCACCACGGGCTTCGCCATGAGGGCGGTCAAAGCTTGACCAAGGTCTTCCTGACGGGCGGCGACGGCGTGGGCTGGGCCCTGGACAACGACCTGGCCTTGACCCGGGCCGCCCTGGAGCGCCGCATCGAGCCGTGCGGCTTGGCCGAATGCGAGGTCGTCCATTCGATGTGGTGGGCGGCCCTCGCGGACATCCCCGCCCGCGCCCTCGCGGGCAAGCGCGTGATCTGCCACATGGCGGCCGAACCGCTGCGCTGTCTCTGCGTCAACGGCTACAGCGAGACGGCCGCGAGAGTGGGGCTCTGGATCGCCCAGAGCCGGCAGGCGCTGGGGCAGCTGGAGTCCATGGGGCGGCGCAGCGTCCTGGTCCCCTACACGGTGGACACGAACGTGTTCCGCCCGCTTCCGGACCGAGAGGGACTCCGGGCCCTGCGCCGGCGCTGGGGCATCCCGCCCGGGGCCTATGTCCTGGCCAACTTCCACCGCGACACCGAGGGCGGCGACCTCAGGAGCCCGAAGCTGGTCAAGGGCCCCGACGTCCTGGCCGAGATCGCCAAAGCCCTGGCGTCGAAAGGGCACCCGGTCCACGTCCTGCTGGCGGGACCCAGGCGGCACTGGCTCCGCCGGCGCCTGGCCGAGGCGGGAGTCCCCTTCTCCTTCGCCGGCGCGGACCCCGGCGGCATGGACGACCTCGGCGTCAATACCCTGCCCCGGGACGAGCTCAACGCCCTGTACAACGTCGCGGACGTGTGCGTGGTGTGCAGCCGCTCCGAGGGAGGGCCGCGCTCCGTGCTGGAGGCCGCCGCGGCCGGGCGCAAGGTCGTGAGCACCCGGGTCGGCCTGGCCCCCGACGTGCTGGAGGAACGCTGCCTCTACTCCGCCGCCGGCGAGGCCATCCGCCTGCTGGAGAGGGACATCCGCGAGGGCTTCCTCGACGGCACCGCGAAGCCCCAGCAGGAACGCGTGCTGCTCGGCCATCAGCCGTCCCGGGCGGCCGCGCTGTTCAGGGACGTCTACGCGCGGCTGGAGGGGATCGAGCCGTTCCTTCGACCGAAGGGGGCGCGCATCGCTGCCGCGGCCCGCCCCGCCTCCCTCGTCTCGAGGGCCTGGCGGCGCCTGACCGGCGCGCGCGAACCCCTGCTGACCGCGGGGCTGTGGCACAAGTTCGTGGAGCCCCCCTTCGGCGGCGGCAACCAGTTCATGCTCGCCCTGCGGAAGTACCTCCGCCGGCTCGGAGCGAGGGTGGTCGACAACGACGCCGGACCCGGGGTCCACGCCTGCGTGCTGAACTCGATCCGATTCGACGCCGACAGGCTCCGCGCGCGCCTCGCGAGCGGCGCGAGGGTCGTACACCGCATCGACGGCCCAATCTCGCTCATCCGCGGCAGCGGCAGGGAGGATGACGACCGGTGCTTCCGGCTCAACTCCGAGTTCGCCACGGCCACGGTCCTCCAGTCCGCCTGGAACTACGCGCGGCTCCGGGAGATGGGCTACGCGCCCGTCGACCCGGTGATCGTCCGCAATGCCGTGGACCCGGAGATCTTCAACAGGGACGGGCGCTCCCGGTTCGACCCCGGCCGGAAGATCCGGCTCATCTCCACGAGCTGGTCCGGCAACCCGCGCAAGGGGGGCCCCGTCTACAAGTGGATCGAGGATCGGCTCGACTGGAGCCGTTACGAGTACACCTTCGTCGGACAGTGCTCGGAGAGGCTCGAGCGCATCCGGCACATCCCGCCGGTGCCCTCGGAAAAGCTGGCCGGCATCCTGCGCGGGCACGATATCTACATCACGGCGAGCGCCTCCGACCCGTGCTCCAACGCCCTCCTGGAGGCCCTGGCCTGCGGCCTGCCCGCGCTCTACCTCAAGGACGGCGGGCACCCGGAGCTGGCGGGCCAGGGCGGGCTCCCCTTCGAGCGCAACGACGAGATATTCCCCCAGCTGGAGAGGCTTGTCGAGGACTACGGCACGTTCCAGAGCCTCATCGCGACCCCTTCCATGGACCAGGTGGCGCGGCAGTATCTCGAGCTCCTCGCCGGACCGGAGCGCGCCGGCGCGTGCCGTCGGCCTTGATTGCCCCCCTTCTCATTAATTTGTATAGTTTTATTCCGACGGAAGAGCCGAATCCCGTCGGGCGGGCCGAAGTGATCTGATGCCTTTTCAGAAGCAGATAAACCGCCGGTGGCCTAGGACAATGGGGCCGCCGGTCGTTTGTTTTCTGGGAGACCCCCGCGACATCGCGAGGGTTTTCATGGTCAACGGAGCCGTTTTTCCGAAAGGGGGATAGTTCGATGCCTGTGTTCATCGGTCGTGACCGCGAAGTCCGGCGCTGCTACGGTTTTGACGAGATCGCCCTGGTCCCAGGCAACATCACTGTGGACCCCGAGGACGTGGACGTCAGCGTCTCCCTCGGAGACATCGAGCTGCCCATCCCCTTCCTCGCCTCGGCCATGGACGGGGTGGTGGACGTGCCCTTCGCGGTCGCCATGGGGAAGCTCGGCGGGCTCGCGGTCCTCAACCTCGACGGCATCAACACGCGCTACGAGAAGCCCAAGGAAGTCCTCGACAGGATCGCCTCGGCGTCGCCCGAGGAAGCCACCACGCTGGTCCAGGAGGTCTACCGGGAGCCCGTCAAGAAAAAGCTCATCGGCCAGCGGGTCGCGGAGATCAAGAAGGCCAAGGTGAACTGCGCGGTCAGCACCATCCCCCAGTGCGCCGACGAGTACGGCCCCATCGCCCAGGAGGCCGGCTGCGACGCCTTCTTCGTCCAGTCCACGGTCACCACGGTCCGCCACAAGTCCACCAAGCACAAGGCCTTCGACGTGGCGAACTTCTGTAAGAAGAAGATGAAGATCCCCGTCGTCATCGGCAACACGGTCGGCTACGACGTGTCCCTCGAGCTCATGGAGGCCGGCATCGCAGGCCTGCTCGTGGGCGTGGGCCCGGGCGCGGCCTGCACGACGCGCGGGGTCCTCGGCCTGGGAGTCCCGCAGGTCACGGCTACCATCGACTGCGCGGCGGCCCGGGACTTCATCTACAAGAAGTCGGGGCGCTACATCCCCATCATCACCGACGGCGGCATGAACATCGGCGGCGACGTCTGCAAAGCCTTCGCCTGCGGCTCCGATGCGGTCATGATCGGCTCGGCCTTCGCCCGCACCAAAGAGGCGCCCGGACAGGGCTTCCACTGGGGCATGGCCACCCCGCACGCGAACCTTCCGCGCGGGACCCGCATCCGCGTCGGCGTCACGGGCTCGACGAGATACTGTTCGGGCCCTCGCGCCTCGACGACGGCTCCCAGAACCTCGTCGGGGCCCTGCGGACCTGCATGGGAGCTCTCGGCGCCTCGACCATCAAGGAGATGCACCTGGCCGAGATCATCATCGCGCCCTCCATACAGACGGAAGGGAAACTATTCCAAAAGGCGCAAAAGATAGGGATGGGGAAGAACTGATGAAGGGGAAGACGACCCCGGCATCCGGCAGCGACACGGCGCAGAAGAAAGGACACGATGCCGCTAACGGCGGCATCGTGATACTGGACTTCGGCTCCCAGTACACCCAGCTCATCGCACGCCGCCTGCGCGAGCTCGAGGTCTACGCCGAGATCCTTCCCTACACGGCCACGCTCGGGGAGGTGCTCGCCAGCAAGCCGGGCGGGCTCATCCTCTCGGGCGGCCCCTCCAGCGTGCACGCGGCCAAGGCCCCGCGGGCCCGGCGGGAAGTGCTCGACTGCGGCCTTCCCATCCTGGGCATCTGCTACGGCATGCAGCTGCTCATCCAGATGCACGGCGGCAAGGTCCTGCCGGCGCCCAAGAGGGAGTACGGCCACGCCCGCATCAACCTCAAGGGCGGGGACCCGCTGTTCCAGGGTCTCCCGAGGGAGATGAACGTCTGGATGAGCCACGGCGACGGGGCGAGGAGCCTCGGCTCCAACGGTTTCCGCGTGCTGGCCCGCACCGACGCCGCTCCGTTCGCGGCCATCGGCGACCCCAAGCGGCGCTGGTACGGAGTCCAGTTCCACCCCGAGGTCGCCCACACCCCCAAGGGGGCCCAGATCCTTAGGAATTTCGCGCGGCGCATCTGCGGCCTGCGCACCCGCTGGAACATGGCGGGCTTCCTCGAGAGCTCGGTCGCCCAGATCCGCCGGACGGTGGGGGACGGGCACATCGTCTGCGCCCTCTCGGGCGGCGTGGACTCCTCGGTCGCCGCGGGCCTGCTCCACAAGGCGGTCGGCCGCCGGCTCCACTGCATCTTCGTGGACAACGGCCTCCTACGCGAGGGCGACCGGGGGCGGATGCGCTCCATCTTCGTGGAGGGGCTCGGTCTGAACCTCAAGATCGTCGACGCCAGCGGCCTCTTCATCCGGCGCCTCAAGGGCGTCGCGGACCCCGAGCGCAAGCGCAAGATCATCGGCCGGACCTTCATCGAGGTCTTCACCAAGGAGGCGGACCGCCTCGGCGGCGTCGACTTCCTGGCCCAAGGGACCCTCTACCCCGACGTCATCGAGTCGGTCTCGGTCCACGGGCCCTCGGCGGTGATCAAGAGCCACCACAACGTGGGCGGACTGCCCAAACGCATGCGCCTGAAGCTCGTCGAGCCGCTGCGCATGCTCTTCAAGGACGAGGTCCGGCGGCTGGGCCGGGTCATGGGCCTGCCCGAGGACGTCCTCGGAGCCCATCCCTTCCCCGGCCCGGGCCTGGCCATCCGCGTCCTGGGCCCGGTCTCGCCCGAGGCCCTGCGCCTCGTGCGGCGGGCCGACGCCATCGTCCAGGAGGAGTTCCGCCAGTCGGGCTACTACGACAAGGTCTGGCAGGCCTTCGCGGTCCTGCTTCCCGTGCGCAGCGTCGGCGTCATGGGCGACTCCCGCACCTACGAGAACGCGGTGGCGCTGCGGGTGGTGGAGAGCCGCGACGGCATGACCGCCGACTGGTCGCGCCTGCCCCACGAGCTCCTCGCCCGCATCTCGAACCGGATCGTGAGCGAGGTGCGCGGCATCAACCGGGTGGTCTACGACATCAACTCCAAGCCCCCCGCGACCATCGAATGGGAATGACGCATGGCCATGACGACGCTTGATCGTTCCGAGGCGAAGGGCCTGAGCCTGTTCTCGCGCGGCAAGGTCCGGGACGTCTATGACCTGGACGACCACCTCCTGCTCGTGGCCACCGACCGCATCTCGGCCTTCGACCACGTGCTGAGCCCCGGCATCCCGGACAAGGGGCGCATGCTGACCCAGCTCTCGGCCCACTGGTTCCGCCGCACCGCGAGCGTCGTCCCGAACCACATGGTGTCCGCGGACCTGCGCGAGATACAGAAGCGCCTGCCCGCCGGCACGACGCTGGACCCGGCCTCCTACGACGGCCGCGTCATGCTCGCCCGCAGGGCCCGCCGCGTGGACGCGGAGTGCGTGGTCCGCGGCTACCTGGCCGGCTCGGGCTGGAAGGAGTACCAGAAGGCCGGGGCCGTCTGCGGTCACCGCCTCCCCAAGGGCCTGGCCCAGGCCCAGCGGCTGCCTGCGCCCATTTTCACTCCCTCGACCAAGGCCGACACCGGCCACGACGAGAACATATCCCGGGAGGAGCTGGCCCGCCTGGTCGGCGCCGATCTTTCCCGCCAGCTCGAGGACCTGAGTCTGCGTCTCTACGGCGAGGGCGCGCGGGCCATGGAGGAGCGCGGCCTCATCCTGGCCGACACGAAGTTCGAGTTCGGCTTCATCGATGGACGGCTCTGCGTGATCGACGAGATGCTCACCCCGGACTCCTCGCGCTTCTGGGACAGGGCGGCCTACCGCACCGGCGTCTCGCCCGAGAGCTTCGACAAGCAGTTCGTCCGCGACTATCTGGAGAAGATCGGCTGGGACAAGAACCCTCCCGTGCCGGTCCTACCGCCGGAGGTGGTGGAAGGGACGGCTTCCCGGTACCGGGAAGCCTATGAGAGGCTCGTGAAATGACCGTGCGCAGCGCCGGAGACCGCCCCACCGAAGCCGGGACACCCCGCCCCACCGAGAGACCGGGGGCGTCCCATAAGTTCGTCGTCGAGATAGCTCCGAAATACGGGATGTCCGACCCCGCGGGGACGGCGCTGCTGGCCCATCTTCCGTCCATCGGCGTGCAGGGCGTGCACGAGATCCGCGTCTCGGCCCTCTACGAGATCGCCGGTCCGCTGACCGCCAACCAGGTGACTCAGCTCTCGCGCGAACTCCTCTCCGACCCCATCACCCAGGATTATCGCCTGGGCTCCTCGACCCCCTCGGCGGCCTTCCTCGTCGGGCCCCATTGGCGCGTCGAAGTCTGGCTCAAGCCCACGGTCACCGACCCCGTCGGGGAAAGCGTGTGCAAGGCCATCCGCGACATGGGTCTGCCCCCGCCCGACGGCGTACGCACCGGGGCGGCCTACCGCATCCTCGGCCGGATCGGCAAGAACCACGTGGAGCGGATACTCGCCTCCCTGCTGGCCAATCCGGTCATCCATCGTTCCACGACGGAGCGGCTATGACCACCGCGGAGCGCTCGCCGCAGCGTGCGCCGGCCCCGGCGCCCTTCCAGGAGGCCCCCTGGAGCCTCGCGTGGCTCGACGCCGACATCCGGGCCCTGCGCTCGCTGGACGCCCGGCACGGCTGGTCCCTCGACGAGGCCGAACTGAAGGCCATCCAGGCGCACTTCCGGTCCCAAGGACGGGAGCCCACCCACGCCGAGGTCGAGACGATCGCCCAGACCTGGTCCGAGCACTGCAAGCACAAGACCTTCCGGAGCCCGGTGCGCTACAGCGAGGGGAAATCCCGGAAACTCTACAAGGACCTGCTCGCGGAGACGGTCATGGCCGCGACGCGCAAGCTCAAGAAATCCTGGTGCCTCTCCGTCTTCGAGGACAACGCCGGCGTCGTGGCCTTCGACAAGCGCTGGGGCGTGGCCTTCAAGGTCGAGACCCACAACCACCCGTGCGCCATCGAGCCCTACGGCGGGGCCGAGACCGGGGTGGGCGGGGTCATCCGCGACGTGCTCGGCGTGGGGCTCGGGGCCAAGCCGATCCTCAATACCGACGTATTCTGCTTCTGCCCGCCGGACTACGACGGCGACCTGCCGGCGGGGGTACTGCATCCCCGTCGGACGATGACCGGCGTGGTCGCGGGCGTCCGGGACTACGGCAACCGCCTCGGCATCCCCACGGCCGCGGGCGCCATCTGGTTCGACCCCGAGTACCGCTGCAACCCCCTCGTATTCGTGGGCTCGCTGGGCCTCATCCCGGTCCAGTCCGTACGCAAGACCGTGGCCCCGGGCGACGCCATCGTGGCGATCGGCGGACGCACCGGCCGCGACGGGATCCACGGAGCGACTTTCTCCTCCGCGGACCTCGACGGCTCCGCGGGAGCCTCCGTGGTGCAGATCGGCCACGCCATCATGGAGAAACGCGTGCTCGACGCGCTCCTGAAGGCCCGCGACAAGGGACTCTACCGGGCCGTCACCGACTGCGGCGCGGGCGGGTTCTCGTCCGCGGTCGGCGAGATGGCCGAGCGCGCCGGCGCGCGCGGCGGCGCCCGGGCTTGCCTCGACAAGGCGCTCCTCAAGGCCGCGGACATCGCGCCCTGGGAGATATGGGTCTCCGAGTCCCAGGAGCGCATGGTCCTCGCCGTCCCTCCCAAGAACCTCCCGGCGCTGGCGGCCCTCCTCTCCTCTGAGGGCGTCGAGCACTGCGTCCTCGGCGAGTTCACCGATACCGGCCGCATCGTGGTGACCCACGGGGAGCGGACGCTCGTGGACCTGGACCTGAAGTTCCTGCACAACGGCGTGCCGATGAGGCAGCGGGAGGCCGTCTGGAGCCCGCCCGCGGTCGCGTCCCAGAAGCCCGGGGCGCGGGCTCCCCTGCGTCTGCGCTCCGGAGAGATCCTCGCCTGGATGCTCGCTCATCCCAACGTGTGCAGCCGCGAATGGGTCATCCGCCAGTACGACCACGAGGTGCAGGGAGCCACCGTGATCAAGCCCCTGCAGGGGCTCCATCACGACGGCCCCGGGGACGCCTGCGTGCTGTGGCCCATCGCGGTGACCGAGGACGAAACCTCGCACCGCGGCATCGCCGTCGCCCACGGGATCAACCCCGCCTACGGGAAGCTGGACCCCTACGCGATGGCCCTGGCCTGCGTCGACGAGGCCCTGAGCAACCTGGCCTGCGTCGGGGCGGACGTGACGCGGGCGGCCTTGCTCGACAACTTCTGCTGGGGCAACCCCCAGGACCCGGAGATCCTGGGCAGCCTCGTGCGGGCGGCCCAAGGCTGCCACGACGCCGCCCTCGCCTTCTCGGTCCCGTTCATCTCGGGGAAGGACAGCTTCTACAACGAGCGGACCGACGCCAAGGGCGCCCGGCATTCGATCCCCGGGACCCTGCTCATCTCCGCCATGGCCCCCGTGCCCGACATCCGCAAGGCGGTCACGATGGACTTCAAGAACCCCAACAACGCCCTCTACCTCGTGGGATGGACCTCGGATGAGATGGGCGGATCCCTGTTCGAGGAGTGGGAGAAGAAGGGCGGCGCCCGAGGCGGCGCCTCCGGAGCCGTCCCCCGCGTCGAGCTGGGGACTGCCAAGGACGCCCTCTGGGCCGTGAGCTCGGCCGCGCAGAAGGGCCTGATCGCCACGGCCCACGACCTTTCGGACGGCGGGCTCGCCGTGGCGGCCGCCGAGATGGCTTTCTCTGGGGAGATCGGAGCTCATATCGAGCTCGACTCCATCCCGAAGACCAAGGAGGTCCGGGACGACGCGACCCTGCTCTTCTCGGAGTCGCCGAGCCGATTCCTCCTCGAGGTGGACCCGGCGAAGGAGCGCGCCTTCCTGAAGGTCATGAAGGGCGTCCCGCTCAGCCGCATCGGGACGACGATCGCCAACCCCGTGCTGCGCGTCATCGGGCTCGACGGCACCCCCGTCATGGAGGAGGGGCTCCTCGGTCTCAAGACGGCCTGGCAGGAGACCCTCCCCCGCATGCTGGACGGGGCGGGACAGGACCACCAGGGAGGCCGCTGATGAAACGACCGCGAGTCCTGATCCTCCGGACCGCCGGCACGAACTGCGACCTGGAGACGGCCACGGCCTTCCGGCTGGCGGGAGCCGAGCCCTTCCTGA
>Ga0265297_10011025_pt1 | contig 11179 bp, 7 predicted proteins | sample Munlanlwell13791_FD_192502 | JGI IMG/M metagenome (GOLD analysis project Ga0265297, IMG submission 192502) | Leachate microbial communities from a municipal landfill in Southern Ontario, Canada - Leachate well 137-91 | ecosystem: Engineered > Solid waste > Landfill > Unclassified | place...
CGCACTCACCTCCATTCGAGGGGACAGGCTTTAGCAGATCGCGGCGGTGGGGTCCACGGCGCGGCGCGGCCCGCCGCCCATTGCCGGGCAGCATGGGCCGCGGCCGATGCGACGCTCTTGACCATCCAGCCTTGGTGGCTTCTGCTGAGGCCCGGCCGGCGAGTTCCCGCCAAAGAAGGGCCGGTCCAGATCGAAATCGACAACGACGCTGAAGGGTCACAGGGACAAGGCCATGCGTGTATCAGCAGCTTACAGACTGCAGGGTCCGAGCCGGCCGCAGCCGGCGCATTCCAAAGCGACGGGGGCGGCATGACCAGCGTCGGCGCCCGCCTGGCCCGCTTCCGACAGAAGCTCGGCCTCAGCCAGGACGATCTCGCAGCCCGCCTCGGCATTGCCGAAAGGACCTACCAGGCCTACGAGCGGAACGAAACCGAGCCCAAGTGCCATGTCCTCAAGGCACTGGCCGAAATCGGTGGTGACCCGACCTGGATCGTCACGGGCCGCTCCGTTGCCACCGGCCCTGCGCCGGGCCGACCGGCCAACGACTGGAACCACGGTCTGGTCGAGATTCCCCATTTTTCCGACTCGATCCGCCTGCCCGACGAAGCTGCCATCGGTGGCAGCGGTGCGGTCGGTCCGCTGCTCCTCTCCGCCGACTGGGCACGGGCCATGACGGAGTGCGATCCCAACGTTCTGGTTCACGCCATTGCCGTCGGTGATGAAATGGAACCGTTGCTCGGCCGCGGCGATCTCATGCTGATCGATAGTTCGGAACGCAGCCTGAGCCATGACCGCACTTATGCCTTCCTGGTCCGTGACACGCTCTTGATCCGGCGCATCTGCCGGCGCGTCTCCGGCGAAATTCTGCTGCTGGCCGAAAAGAGCTGCTATCCTAGCGAGAATTTCCCCACCGCCGACACTGCGGACGGTCCGGTGATCATCGGCCAGGTCGTTTGGCACGGGCGCCGGATCGGCGTGTGAACATGGTCAGAAGTCGTGGTTGTCGTCGTCTTCCCAGACGACGCAATTGCGGCCGCCGTTCTTGGCCATATAGAGCCGGTAGTCCGCCCGCGACATCACCGCGGCCGACGTGTCGCGCGGCATGACCGAGGCGACACCGATGCTGACGGTGACGAAGATGCGCTGGCCGTCGAAATCGAAGGCGTGGGCCGCCATCTTCTTGCGCAGGCGGTCGGCCACTTCGGCGGCGACAAATTTGGGTAGGTTGGGCAGCAGGACCATGAATTCCTCGCCCCCGACGCGGCCCACCAGGTCGCCACCACGCACGGTCGAGCCGATGATCTCGCCACAGACGTGGATCACTTCGTCGCCTGCGGCATGGCCGAATTTGTCATTGACCGCCTTGAAGTGGTCGAGGTCGAGGGCGAGAACGCTGGCCAGCCCGCCATCGGCCGCGATTTCCGACATCTTGCGCTCGAGCCCGGCGAGAAATTCCTCCCGGCGGAGGACGCCGGACAAGCCGTCGGTCGTCGCCCGCGCCGTCGCGTCGACATAGAGATGATAGGGCTGCAGGCGCAGGTAATAGGCGAAGCCCCCGGCGCTCAGGGTCACCGCGGCGACCAGCAGATAGATCAGCGGATTGCGGCGCAAAATGCCGAGGATGTCGAAACGCCCCATGCGCACCAACAGCCCCGCCACCGTCGGCGCGCCGGCACCGTTGCGGGTCACCGTCATCATGGCCATGGCATTGCTGGCCTGCAGCCCGACCACTGCCCGTCCCTCGCCCGAGCAGACGGCGCGGGCGATCGGCTTGATGTCGTCCCGGCTGTCGATCGGCATCTCGCGCCCGAACCACCGGGTCAATTCGGCCCGGCAGCCGTCCACGTCTTCGCTGGGCATCGGCGTTTCGGCCCGGCGGACCTCGAACATATCCATCAGGTCGACCTGGACAGGCATGGCACTCGGTTCGGCCGTTCCCTGGAACATGAGAACCAGCCGCGCGATGTCGAACCGCGATGCCTGCTGGATAATGGCCGACACCAACATCAGCGTACCGATGGTCATCGCCAGGGCGAACAAGGCGGAGATCACGCCCGCATAGATCGGCCGCGCCCTGCCACGAGGACCCGCCGGATGCCCACTCTCGCCTTTCGACATCGGTGCTCTTCTGCGCATGAGTAGCGAATTGGCGCTACAGTCCGGCACAGCCTCGGTCCGGGATTTGACTTCTGTCAAATGCCAAAGTTATCCGCGGTCAATTTTCCCCATTCTTGTTGTGATTTCGTCGCGCCCGATCAGGGGCAGCAACAGCCGCATCTCTGGCCCATGATCACGCCCGGTGAGCGCCAGCCGGAGCGGCAGGAACAAGGCCTTGCCCTTGGCGCCGGTCGCCGCCCCGATCGCCTTGGTCCAGATTCCCCAGCTCGCACCGTCGAGTGGGCCTTCCGGCAGAAGGTCGGGCGCCGCCGCCAGGACGCCGGCGGGATCCTCGATCGGTCCGACCTCTGGCGCCCGGTGCAGGATGCGCCACCAGTCGGCCGCGTCGGCCAGGGTGGCGATATTGCCGCGCACGGCGATCCAGAATGCCTCGCCCGTACCTTCCGGCAAGCGCTCGCGCACCGCATCGAAGGGCATGATCTGCAGGCAATGGGCAGACAGGGCGCGCAATTCCGCCGGATCGAAACGCGCCGGGGCCTTGCCGAAGCGTGCGAGATCGAAGCCCGTGACGAGATCGTCCAGCGCCGCCACCGGCATCACCGGATCGGCCGTGCCGAGGCGCGCCAGCAGCGCCGAAACCGCGATCGCCTCCACCCCCTCTTCCCGCAGACCGCCGAGAGAGAGCGAGCCGAGCCGCTTGGAGAGTCCCGCCCCGGTCGCGTCGACCAGGAGGGAGAGATGGCCGAAGCCCGGCACGGCACCGCCCAGGGCCTCGAACAGCTCGATCTGCACGCCCGTGTTGGTCACGTGATCCTCGCCCCGGATCACATGGCTGATGGCGAAGTCGATGTCGTCGACGACCGAGGTCAAGGTGTAGAGGGGACGCCCGTCGGCCCTGACCAGCACGGGATCGGAGAGCGAGGCGGTATCCACCACGGTCTCGCCCTTCACGAGGTCCGCCCAGGCGATGCGCCGGCCGTCCAGGCGGAAGCGCCAATGGGGCTGGCCCCGCTCGGCCGTCAGCTTCGCCTTGGCGGCATCGTCGAGCCGGAGTGCCGCGCGGTCGTAGACCGGTGGCTTGTGGCTGGCGATCTGCAGTTTGCGGCGCAGTTCCAGTTCCTCTGCCGTCTCCCAGGCGGGATAGAGCCGGCCGGACGCCTTCAACGCCTCGATCGCCCCGGCATAGCGATCCATCCGGTCGCTCTCGCGGGCGAAAGAATCCCAGCCCAGGCCGAGCCAGCGGAGATCGGCCTCGATCCCGGCGGCGAATTCGGCCGTGGAGCGTTCGGTATCGGTATCGTCCAGGCGGAACAGGAAATGCCCGCCGAGCTTCCGGGCGAACAGCCAGTTGACCAGGGCGATCCTTGCATTGCCGACATGGAGCCGGCCGGTCGGGCTCGGCGCGAAACGGACGCGGACCATCAGCGGGCGTCTCTGAAGCCGTTGGTGATCGGATAGCGGCGATCGCGGCCGAACAGCTTGCGGCCGATCTTCACGCCTGGCGCCGCTTGGCGCCGCTTGTATTCGGCGACATAGAGCAGTTGCTCGATCCGCCGCACCGTCGCCGGCGCATGGCCGCGGGCGACCACATCCTCGAAGGCCATTTCCTGCTCGACCAGGCATTCCAGGATGTCGTCCAGCTCTTCATAGGGCGGCAGGCTGTCCTGGTCCTTCTGGTTCTCGCGCAGCTCGGCGGTCGGCGGCTTGGTGATCACCCGTTCCGGCATCACGGCGCCATCGGGTCCGAGGGCGCCTTCCGGCCGGTTCTCGTTCCGCCAGCGCGACAGGGCGAAGACCGTGGTCTTGTAGATGTCCTTCAGCACCGAATAGCCGCCGCACATGTCGCCATAGATGGTGGCATAGCCGACCGAGACTTCGGACTTGTTGCCCGTGGTCAGCACCATGTGGCCGAATTTGTTGGAGATAGCCATGAGCGCCAGGCCGCGGGCGCGGGACTGGATGTTCTCTTCCGTGATGTCGGGCTTCCGGCCTTCGAAGACCGGCCCCATCATCTGGCCGAAGGCGGCCACGGCGGGCTCGATCCCCACTTCGTCGAGCCGACAGCCGAGCAGCTTGGCGCAAAGCTCGGCATCCTCCAGGCTGTCGCGGCTGGTATAGCGGGACGGCAGCATGACACACCAGACCCGCTCCGGCCCCAGCGCATCGACCGCCACGGCGGCCGAGATCGCCGAATCGATGCCGCCCGAAAGGCCGAGGACGACCCCCGGGAACCGGTTCTTGGCGACATAATCGCGCAAGCCCAGCATCATGGCGCCATAGATCTGGCCGAGCCGATCGGGTATCGCGGCCGCCGGCCCGTCGAGCGGGCGCCAGCCGTCCGTCCCCTTCCGCCATTCGATCACGGCGAGGGATTCCTGGAACGCCGGCATGCGGAACATCAGGTCGCCCGCCGGATCGACGGCGAAACTGGCACCGTCGAAGACCAGCTCGTCCTGGCCGCCGACCTGATTGAGATAGACCAGCGGCACGCCGCATTCGGCGGCCCTTGCCGCGGCCAGTTCGACTCGCACGCCGTCCTTGTCCGCCTCGAAGGGGCTGCCGTTCGGCACCAGCAGGAGATCGACGCCCTGGGCCGCCAGCGGGCTGCAGACCGCCGGGGTCCAGATGTCCTCGCAGATGGGAAGGCCGAGGCGCAGGCCGCGGAATTCGACCGGGGCCGGTGTCGGGCCCGGCTGGAACACCCGCTTCTCGTCGAAGACACCGTAATTGGGCAGGTCCACCTTGAAGCGGAGCGCTGCGATCCGCCCGCCGTCCAGCAGGGCGACGGCATTGTGCAGGAGCCCCGCCTCGCGCCAGGGCACGCCGACCAGCAGGGCCGGCCCGCCGTCCGCCGTCTCGCCGGCCAGGACATGCACGGCCGCCATGGCGTCGTCGACGAAGGCCGGTTTCAGCACCAGGTCTTCCGGCGGATAGCCGGTGACCGAAAGCTCGCTGGTGACGAGCAGGTCGGCCCCCGCTGCCGCTGCGCGGGCAGCGCGGATCTTCGCCACATTGCCGGCGATGTCGCCGACGGTGAAATCGATCTGGGCCAGGGCCAGGCGGAAGCACGCGGTCATGGCAGAAGCATTAGCGGGCGGCGCGAAGCTCGGCAACGGCCGCATTGTACTGGCCGCCATTCCCGCTATCGTCGGCACCAAGAACGAGGCCTGAAAAAATGGGGAGGAGAGCATGATCGTCAATCGCCAGTTCCGCCTGAAGCGGCGGCCGCATGGCCGCGTCGAACGCGCCGATTTCGATTTCCTGGAATCGCCGGTGCCGGAGCCCGCCGAGGGTCAGGCCGTGGCCCGCAACCTCTATCTGTCGCTCGATCCGACCAACCGGATCTGGATGACGGACATGGAGCAATATATGCCGCCCGTCGCCCTGGGCGAGGTGATGCGGGGTGGCGGCATCGGGCGGATCGTCGCCTCCCGCCATCCGGGCTACAAGGAAGGCGATCTCGTTTCCGGCCTGCTCGGCTGGCAGGACTATTGCCTGATCGGGGCGCCGGGCGAATTGCTGCCGCCGGCCGTGATCCCGGATGGATTGCCGATTCCCTTGCCCACCCTGATGGGCGCCTGCGGCATGACCGGCTTGACCGCCTATTTCGGCCTGACCGTGATCGGCGAGCCCAAACCGGGCGAGACCGTGGTGGTTTCGGCCGCGGCTGGCGCCGTCGGCTCGGTGGTCGGCCAGGTCGCCAAGATCCTGGGCGCGCGGGTCGTCGGCATCGCCGGCGGGCGGCAGAAATGCGAATTGCTGGTCAAGGAATTCGGCTTCGATGCCGCAGTCGACTACAAGGCGCCGGATTTCCTGGCTCAGCTCGCGGCGGCGACGCCGAAGGGTGTCGACGTCAATTTCGAGAATGTCGGCGGTACCATCATGGAAGCGGTGGTCGCCCGCATGAATCTCTATTCCCGGATGCCGCTGTGCGGGATGATCTCGACCTATAACGAGGACACCGCGCCGCGCTACGACCTGCGCCCCTTCCTGATGAAGCGGATCCGGCTTCAGGGCTTCATCATCACCGATTTCAAGGACCGTTTCATCGAGGGCAGCATGCAGCTCGCCCAATGGCACATGGAAGGCCGGCTGAAGTCGCGCGAAACCGTGGTCGAGGGCTTGGATCGTGCGCCGGAAGCCCTGAACATGCTGTTCGACGGCACCAATATCGGCAAGCTGGTGGTCCGGATCTGAGCCTATTCGGCGGCCTGGGGCTCGATCGAACTGCGCAGCGGGCGCTCCTCCATCAGCCCCAGGAAGACCAGCGAGGCGCCGAGGCAGCCGGCCGCCGCCCAATAGACGTTGGAAAAGACGGCCGCGAGGTCCCTTCCCTGCGCCGCCATTTGGCCGGCCAAGGCGTGCAGATCGAGCGCATCGCCCGCCGTGGCGCCGATGCCGGCGAAGAAGATCGCGCTGAACACGGCGACGATCACGGCGCTGCCGAGCGCCCGGAAGAAATTCATCGCGCCGGTCGCCGTGCCCATCTGCGCCATCGGCACGGCATTCTGGATGGCGACCGTGGTGACCGGCAGCACCAGGCCGATGCAGAAGCCGGCAACCGCCAAGAGAAGCGCCGTGCCGGCATCGCCGAAGCCGGCCGGATAGAGGGCGAGCAAGGCCATCAGCAGCCCCGCGCCGCCGCAGCCGGCGAGCGGCAGGATCTTGTAATGCTCGATCCGCGCCATGCCGCGCCCCGCCGTGGTGGCGCCGAGCGGCACCGCGCCCATGAGCGAGATCAGCATCAGCCCGGCCGTGCTCGCACTATGGCCCAGCACCGCTTCGAGATAGATCGGCACCACCATGCAGAGGCCGATCAGCGTGCCCATGGTCAGGAGCGCGCCCATGATGCCGAAGCGCACCACCGGGTTGAACAGGACGGAGAGCGGCAGGAACGGCTGTTCCGCCACGGTGATGCGCCAGCCAAAGGCGGCCCAGAGCAGGGCCGATCCGGCCAGCAGGCCAACGATCGTCACCGATCCCCAAGGGTAGACGACACCGCCCCAGGTGAGTGCCAGCATGAGCACGACGGCCGCCCCCGCCATCAGCCCGGCGCCGATCAGGTCGAGGCGATGGTGCCGGTCGACCCGCGGCAGGCCGCGCAGTGCCCGGTCGGTCATGGCATAGGCCAGCACGCCGAGCGGCAGGTTGATCCAGAAAACGAGCGACCAATGCAGGTGTTCGGCCGTCACGCCGCCCAGCACCGGTCCGCCGATCGAGGCGAGGCCGAAGACGCTGGCGATATAGCCCTGGAAGCGCGCCCGTTCCTTGGGCGAGACGACGTCCGCGATGATCGTCTGGGCGAGCGAGATGAGCCCGCCGCCGCCCAGCCCTTGGACCGCCCGCATCACGATAAGGATCAACATGCTGGGCGCCAGCGCACAGGCGATCGAGCCGGCCACGAAGATCGATATCGCGATCAGCAGGACGACTCGGCGCCCATGCACGTCGCTCAGCTTGCCGTAGAGCGGGGTCACGGCGGTCGACGACAGCAGATAGGCCGTGATCACCCACGACAGGTCGGCGACGTCGCCGAGATCGCGGCCGATGGTCGCAAGCGCGGTCGCGACGATGGTCTGATCTAGCGCGCCGAGGAACATCGCCAGCATGATGCCGATGATGATGCGGCGCACTTCCGCGGGATTCAGGGGCTTCCGGGCCGGCTTTTCCATCGTCGGATGGTCCGGGTGGAACCCCGGAAAGGCAATCGTGCTGGACGCATGGCTGATGCGCCCAGGCCGCCACCGCCTTTGCGGCGCAACGGAAATCTGGCATTCTATGCCGCAGTGCAGCAAAGACCGTGTCTCGCCGGCAATGCCCTTCCGCCGCTTGGCAGCTCGTGCAAGATGGCAAGGCGGGCAGCGCGCACGGTTGCGGCCAAGGAACAGCATCATGCTCGAACGCTTGAATGACGTCGGCCACGCCTCGGAAATCGAAGAGATCGCCCAGTCCTACGATCGGGTCGCCCTGGTCTTCCAGGGCGGTGGTGCGCTCGGCGCCTATCAGGCCGGGGTCTACGAAGCCCTGGCGGAACGCGGCGTGCAGCCGAACTGGCTGGCCGGGGTTTCGATCGGCGCGGTCAATCTGGCGATCATCGCCGGCAACCCGCCGGAGCGCCGGGTGGAAAAGCTCCGCGAATTCTGGGAGCTGATCTCAGACCGCAAGATCTGGCTCTACACGCCGGACGGCGACATGTTCCGCTCCTGGCGCAATCAGTGGAGTTCGGTCGTCACCACGCTGCAGGGTCAGCCGGGCTTCTTCACGCCGCGCACCGTCAACCCCTGGCTTCAGCCGCGCGGGGCCGAAGGCGCCACCAGTTTCTACGACACGAGCCCGCTGCGCGAGACCCTGAAACGCCTGGTCGATTTCGAGCGGCTGAACGACGACAGCGTTTTCTTCTCGGTCGGCACCGTCAACGTGAAGAACGGCAACTTCCTCTATTTCGACAATTGGCGGGACACCATCCTGCCCGACCATGTGATGGCCTCGGGCGCCCTGCCCCCGGCCTTCCCGCCGGTGAGGATCGACGGCGAATATTATTGGGACGGCGGCATCGTCTCGAACACGCCGCTCCTGCATCTGCTGAGCCAGAAGGAACAGCTCTCCACCCTCGCCTTCCAGGTCGACCTGTTCAGCGCCTCCGGCGCCCTGCCGCGCGACATGCGCGACGTCATGGCGCGCCAGAAGGACATCGCCTATTCGAGCCGCACCCGCTTCACCACCGACACCTACCGCCGCGACCACGACTTCCGCCTGCGCGTGGCGAAATCCCTGTCCAAGGTCCCGGCCCATCTCCTGGACGAGGAAGACCGCAAGCTGCTGGCCGAAGTCTCCAACATCCCGCCGGTCAACATCGCCCATCTAATCTATCAGCAGGAAGTCTACGAGGGCGACGCCAAGGACTTCGAATTCTCCCGCACCTCGATGGAGGAACATTGGCGTTCCGGCTACGAGGATACCAAGCGGACCCTGTCCAGGCCCGACTGGCTGCGCAAGCCAGACGCCGGCTGCAGCGTGAAGGTCCACGACCTCCACCACGACTATGACCGCTGACGATCAGTCCCGCTCGCGCAGCAGGAATTCGCGGCCGATCTTGACCGACTGGCGATCGCCATAGCGGACGATGTCCGCCGTGGCATAGGTCTCGCGCCAGTCCTCCGGCAGGAAGGAGCCGGTGCCGACCACGTCGATCGGCGCCGCCACGCTCGCCATCACCTTGCATTTGGCCGGCCCGAAGCCGGACGAGGCGACGATCTTCACCGCCCCGTAACCGGCCGCGTCCAGCGCCTCGCGCAGGCGGAACACGGCGGCCGCCGAAACCCCGGTGCCGACCAGCCATTTCAGCTCCTCCTCCGTCCGGTACTGGCGGAAGGAACCGGGCGCGTGGCGTTCCAGCACGGCATAGCTCGCCTGCGGGTCGAGCCCTTCGAGGAAGCGGCCGCCGTGGGTATCGAGCCGGACCGAGAGACGGCCCTCGCCCGCCATCTCGGGAAAACGCCGGCAGACCTCGAGCGAATCCGAGATTTCGCGGCCGTAATAGTCGGGCAGGATGGTGAGCGGCACGCCCGGGTTGGCGGCGACGAACATCTCCGCCGCCCGCACGGTCGAGCCGGCATAGCCGATCAGGGCGTGCGGCATGGTGCCGAGGCCGGCAGTCGCCCCGAAGAAACCCGCCGTCGCATCATTGGCGCCGCCGATGAAGCCCCTGGCCCCGACCGCCCGCTTGGCCGCGGCCGAGCCGACCGCGGCGGCATAGGCCATCAGGGCCATCATCTCCGGCCCCGTGGTATGGCGCGCCTCCATGGCGAGGAAGGCGACCTTGGGCATTTCGCAGCACATCGAATAGGCGTTGAAGGCAGCGACGCAGGCGGCCCCGATCTTCTGGAGATAGAGCGTTTCGAGTTCCACCAGGGCGGCGAAGGAGCCGGTGATATAGAGCATCGGCTCGCCCGCCCCGACCCAGTCCCCCTCGGCATAACGCGGCTCGATCACGAAGCGCGTGCCGCGCGCCGCCGCCACCGCCTGAAGCCAGTCGATCGCCGGCTTGCCGGCGAACAGCACCGGCCGGCGCATGAAGACGGCATAGGTCACCTCGACATCGCCGAACATCTCGACGATCGCCCGCGTCCGCTTGAAATAGGCATCGGTCAGCGCGGCGATGCTGGCGTCGTCGGTCGCCGGCAGCGGCAGGGGCGAAGGCTCGGTCATGGTGACTCCGGGGGGGTCGGGGGCTGTCAGCATAGGCAGGGCCGGTCCTTGCGCCAAGATCGGCCGCTCCATCACTCCCTATGGACGGCCTTTGGAGTCCCTTCCCGCCAAGCTGGCGCGGCGGAGCCAGACGTAAGGCTGGAATGTCGCCGCTGCCATGGAAGCAGCCAGCAAGAACGGATAGCGCAACAGGTCGGCGTCACCCCTGACGCCGAGAAAATAGCGGGAAGTCGTGGCGGATCCGCCAGTGTCGAACGCCATCAAGATCAGGGTGCTCCAGGCCACCATATGCACGAGTGCCAGGGCCTTGGCGACGTCGGCCCCTTTCGGCGCGTCTTGCCGCACCGGCAGGACCTGCGTTTCCGCTTTGCGCCAGCGGAGAAGCGCATAACTTGCCCCATAGAGCGGCGCGAGGACCAGTGCATAGGTCAGGAAGGCCGCGCCGAGGACATCGAGGGCCATCGTGGCCCGCGCGCAATCCGTCGCCGACGATCGGACGATGCGGCTGATGGCCGGAATCATCAGGGCGAGATGGTCGACATCCGTCAGGCCGTCGCCGCTGCGGCACGCTGCCGGGGAGCCGATCCGGTTCAAGGCAGACACGACGTTGCCGACGAGGTAGAAGAGCGGCAGCAGAAATACCGCAGCGCTGGAACCGGCAGGCCTGCCCACGTCGCGCCCTCGATCCAAGATTACATTTTCCAGCCTCGACCATAGCGGGAATTCTGGGTCGATCCAATGTACGCGATCGAGACGGTCGCGATCAGGCTGATCAAAGATCCGATAGGGCGACGCCTGCCGATCTGTGACGGTCAGCATAGGCAGGGCCACTGTCATCCGCCAAGATGGCGCA
>Ga0265297_10011026_pt1 | contig 11179 bp, 6 predicted proteins | sample Munlanlwell13791_FD_192502 | JGI IMG/M metagenome (GOLD analysis project Ga0265297, IMG submission 192502) | Leachate microbial communities from a municipal landfill in Southern Ontario, Canada - Leachate well 137-91 | ecosystem: Engineered > Solid waste > Landfill > Unclassified | place...
GCGGCATGCGGTTGGCGTAGTCGCTGTACGACTCGAGATTCTCGCACCATGACTTGCCCCAAAACGAGCGGGCGATGGTTCTGCCTTCGATCCGGACCGGCGATAGGGTCTGGCCTTTCTTGGTCAGCTTGGCGGCTTCTTTTTCGGACTGCCGGCGCCTCTCGGCCACAGAGACATACGGCGCAAATCCCCCGTAGCCATAGCCCCAGCTTGACGATCTTCCTCGACTGTACCAGCTCATATATTGTTCCTCGTGTAGCGGCTACTCCACTTCCGCGGCCCGGCTGATATCCAGCGAAACGAACCGCATCAGATCCTGGTTGCTCATCTCGGTCAGCAGCTTCGCGGCGTCTTCGCCGCCCAGCACCTCGTCGGCAAGCCGCGTCTTGCTCTCGATCATCTCATCGATGCGCTCTTCCAGCGTGCCGCGGCAGAGAAACTTATGGACGAGCACATTCTTCTTCTGGCCGATGCGGAACGCGCGATCCGTAGCCTGGTTCTCCACGGCCGGGTTCCACCACCGGTCGAAGTGGATCACATGCGACGCCTCGGTCAGGTTCAGCCCGGAACCGCCGGCCTTGACTGTCAGCACAAAAAACGGCGGCCCGTTCTCGGCTTGAAATGACTCTACCAAGCGCCGCCGTTCCTTGACCGGTGTGCCGCCATGCAAGACCAGTCCCGCCCGCCCGAAAATCGTTGCCAGGAATTCGAGCAGCGGCGAAGTCATCTCCTGGAACTGGGTAAACACCAGCACCTTCTCCTGGCGGGCGGCGATTTCCTCGGCGAGCGGGCGCAGGCGCTGAAACTTGCCGCTGTCGGCCTCCGCGAACCCGCCGTCCCGCAACCAGTGCGACGGATGATTGCATAGCTGTTTGAATCGCATCAAGTAGGCCAGCACCAGGCCCCGGCGCTGGATGCCGTCCGCAGTCGCCACGGCTTCGGCCAGCTCGTGCACCGTCTGCTCGTAGAGAGCCGCCTGCTTGGGCGCCAGCCCGCACCAGGCCTTGACCTCCGTCTTCTCTGGCAGATCGGCAATCACGCGCTTGTCGGTCTTCATCCGGCGCAGGACATACGGTGTGGCAAGCGCGCGCAGCGCGCCCAACCCGCCGCCATCCTGCGAGCGCGCCTTGATGAACTGCGCGAACTGGCGGGCGGACCCGAACAGCCCCGGGTTGAGAAAATCAAAGATCGACCACAAATCCCCCAGCCTGTTTTCCACCGGCGTGCCGGTTAGCACCAGGCGCTGACGGGCCATCAACTCCTTGACGGCGCGCGTCTGGCGCGCGGACGGGTTCTTGATCGCCTGCGCCTCGTCCAAGGCGACGATGTCCCACGGCTGCCGCCGCCAGGACTCCATGCGCGCGACCATTCCGTATGTCGTCAGAACCAGGTCGTATCCAGCCACAGCCTGCTTGGGGTCTTTTTGAGCAATCTTCCAATCATCGGGCGACAGATCGGAGGGGTGCAGAATGCGGAAGGTGAGCGATGGTGCAAACCGCTGAATCTCCGCCCGCCAATTGGCCAGCAGCGACGCCGGCGCCACCAGAAGACTTGGTTCCGTCGCGGCGCGCTCGGCCTTGCGCGCCAAAAGGAGCGCAAGCACCTGGATGGTCTTGCCCAAACCCATATCGTCGGCCAGGCAGGCGCCAAGCCGCAGTTCCGTCATGAAGCGCAGCCAACTGACGCCGGTCTTCTGGTACGGCCGCAATTCGGCCTGTAGTGCAGGAATGCTGGCGGCGGCCTCCAGCTGCGAGGGATCGCGCAGCCGCGCCAGCGTGGCCTCCAGCCAGTCGCCCGCCTTGATGCCGCTCCATTCTGCTGTCGCGGCCGCCTCGCCCGCGGCCGCCTGCCCGTCGTTGGCCGACATGCCAGACAGCATGCGCATGGCATCGGCGAAGGTGACGCCACCGCCAGCCACGCGTTCCGCCTTCTTCCAGTTCTCCAGCGCCGCCTTGAGCTTCTCCGGGTCCGCCTCAACCCAGCGGCCCCGGATCAACACGAGCCCGCCAGCAGAGACCATGAGTGTCTTCCACTCCGTGTCCGTCAACGGCTCGCCATCCAAGCTCTTCGCGACTCTGAAATCCAGGAGCGAACTTGTGCCGCATCCTTTTCCAGGCATGTTGCCAACACGCACGCTCACCTGCGCCCGCGGAGGGCGTCCGCCACGCCATAGGTCCGGCATCCGCACCACCACACCGCTCGCGTCGAGGGCCTGCGCGTCCTTCAGAAACCGGTACGCCTGGGAAGGGGTCCAAGCCAGGGGCTTGAAAAGCGCGCCGGTTTCCACGAGTTCCCGGGCCAGCGGGCTTATCTCTGCCGCCGCATGTACGGGTGCGAGCAGGCGCAGCAACGCCGCCTTGTTGCGTTCACCCGCGTACTCATCCAGCGCCTCCGCCAAGGGCCGATACTGTACCCGGCCCTGGCCCGAGACGCCCGACGCATACGTGGCGAGGAAGGCGAACGGGTAATCAAGGTTCTTGCGGTTCTCGGCGAGATGGAAGCAGACCCGCCCCACCATGCGCCAGACCGGATTCAACGACTTCAGGTATTCGACCGGGCCGCCTGCGTGCGTGGCGGCATTCACCCGCGCCTGCGCATCCAGCAAGCTCCAAAGGCCGGCCAGCGCCTCGACATTCAGATACTCCCCGCCCCTGATGGGCGGCAGCCGTTCCAGCCACAAGCGCCATTCATCCTCCGCCACGGGTGGAACAGGCAAGATCTCCGTGGCACCGGGGGCTACCCCGTGACAGAACCGCGACAGATAGAGGCGTGCGTACTCCCGCCAGAACGCAACCGCAGCCGGCAAGGGCGTGTCCAACTCCCGCGAGGCCAGGTGCAATAGCCCCTGAGCCGCGCCCTGCGCAAAGGCTGCGCTTACTCGCTGCGCGGCGCTTGCGTCCGGCCACGCTTCCTCGCCGTCAACAGCATCCCAATACAAATGGCCATGCGGATTAACCGCAAGCGTTGGCATTGGGTTTTCTGCCGTCATGGAGGGCATGAATGGATAGGGATAGAGGGATAGAAATTAGCGATAGGGATTCTGATTTGAAGCCACCGGCGTGGAGGAACCGGTTGTCTGTCTGTCCACCGCCCTGCGGGCGCAGCCCGCCAAGGCGGTGGACAGACACAAAGGTTCCACCGGGAAAGAATTCCCGCTCGGCGCGTTGCGCTGGCTCCATCGTTACCGGTACCGATCTCACGCCGGTATTTTCGCTGTCCGCCCGGCCTGCGCAAGCACAAACATCCCCTGCCCGCAGCGTTGACTTGGCGCGCGATTTGTCGCATGAGGATGGCGGCCGTTGTCTTGCTGGCCACGCGTGACAACACAACCGACACAGCCCCATGCTGCCGCCGCTCCACTGGAGCGTGGCCTCGGTCTCCTGCAGTCCATCGCGCTGAACGTCAACAACATGGTCGGCATCGGGCCGTTCATCACCATCCCGCTATTCATCGCTTCGATGCAGGGGCCCCAGGCGATGATTGGCTGGGTGGTCGCTGCGTTGCTGGTGCTCTGCGATGGTTTGGTTTGGAGCGAACTCGGCGCGGCCCTGCCCGGCAGTGGCGGCACGTATCATTTCCTGCGCGAGGCCTTTCGACCGTATCGCTGGGGACGATTGATGCCGTTCCTATTCATCTGGCAGTTCCTGATCAGCGGCACTCTGGAAATGGCGTCCGGCTATATCGGCGCGGTGGGCTACCTGAAATACGCGTTTCCAAATCTCCAGCCGACATTTGAGGCATGGGGCGTGCCCCTGGGCTGGAACGCGCTCGGTGCCGCGGCGTGCGCAGGCACCGTGCTGATGCTAAGCCGACGGATTCAGGTGGTCGGCTGGCTGGGCGTGGCGTTGGCAGCGGGCACGATCGTAACGGTGGTGACGGTCATCGGGGCGGGGCTGACGCATTTCAACCCGTCGTTGCTCCAGCCGCCGCCCGATGCGTTCCACGTCAACCTCGCGTTTCTCGTCGGCCTTGGTGGCGCGATGCGCATCGCCATCTATGATTTCTTTGGCTACTACAACATCTGCCATCTCGGCGATGAGGTGCGCGACCCGGCCCGGACCATCCCGCGCGCCATCATGATCTCCGTGCTCCTGGTCGGCGCGCTCTACCTGACGATGAACCTCTCCATCATCGCCGTCGTTCCCTGGCAGGAGGCGATGAAGTCCGAAAACGTTGCCGCGCTGTTCATGGAACGATTGTTCGGCCGCCACGTCGCGGTGGCGTTCACAGGTCTGATCGTCTGGACGGCGATGGCGTGCAACTTCGCCATCACGCTGGGTTACTCACGCATCCCGTATGCGGCGGCGCGCGAAGGAGATTTTTTCAGTGTGTTTGGCCGAGTGCATCCGCAAGAGCATTATCCACGCGTATCACTCTGGGCCATCGGCGGGCTGACGGCCGTGTTCTGTTTTCTGCCGCTGCAACACGTGATCGACGCAGCCGTGACCGTGCGCATCCTGGTGCAGTTCGTTGGCCAAATCGTGGCGCTGCACATCCTGCGCACGAAGAGACCCGATGTGCCGCTGCCGTTCCGGATGTGGCTCTATCCGATTCCGTCGCTGGCAGCACTGGCTGGCTGGGTTTTCCTCTGGGCCAGCTCGGGCTGGACGCTTATACTGGCGGGAGTGGGTGTGATCGGCTCGGGCTGCGCGGTGTTTTTCGTCTGGCAGACAATCGCCAAGCGCCGACTGCCCGCGACGACGGCATTGGAATGAAGAGCGCCACCACCTCCGGTTGGAAAGGACAAGCCATGACAACAACGATTCATCAACCGATTCGCCGGCGCTTCCTGCGTGCTGTTTGGCTGGCGCGCCTTCCAGACTGTGATTGAACGCGTTCGACAACACTTCGGCGACCGCGTGGTTTGGATGCGCCCCAGCGACATCACCCATCGCTATCACACTGCGGGCGGCTGGGGTTTCATCGACCCGATAGGATGACGCAACCGGCCGATTTCACACCCGCTCCGCCACCAAGACGGCTGCTTTCCATCTCCCATTTTCTGTTTGACGCTTCACAACATCGGCGTAGGGTGCATGGCATAGACACGGGAGACAACCATGAAGACCACCTGCTGCATTGTCATCGCTCTCATTGCCACCCTTGCCGCCGACGCCACAGCCCAAACGCCCTCCAAACTGACGCCGCAATCGGTCCTCTCGCTGCGAGGCGTGGCGCAGGAGGTGGAACAGAACTGCACCACCTTTTACGACAAGCTCCGCTGGGTCCAGATGCGCACCGCAGACCAAAGCCGTGCCCTGACCGCCGCGCTCCATCTCCGTGACGCGGCGCGCAAGTTTGCCGGCGCAACCACATCCGAGCGCTGGCCGCGGCCGGACTGGCTTCGGTATTGCAGCGAGCGCCTGCTCAACGCGTGGGTCGAGGAGGAACAGTACTTTCCCTCCCTCGGAGCGTCGCCGGTGATACTGGAATTGTGGGCACACACCCAGGACTCGCTCGTGACGCTCTACAGAACCGCGGAGCCGATTATGGGCAGGCCCTTGGGCGTGCAATTGCCACAAGCGCTTGCTGCTGGCGCACCCAGGCCGACAACACAGCCCTGACGCGAACGGGAAGGGGCGCGCGAGTCTCACCGTTTTCTGACAGGCGCATGCCCACCATCTCTGGCGGATGGGTACAGCGAAAATTGGGGCTTGTCCCGTCTGAGACGAGAACTTACGTTGACTGACCATGAGCAATGATCCGAATCCCCGTACCACGCCAAACCAGCCTGTTCCCATCAGGCAAGGTGTCCTGACCTCCTTCACTGAGACTTTTGGCGTCAGTCGCGGGGCGATGCTCAGCGCAGCCCTCCTGATTCTCGTGGTCATGGTCTGCGGCATCTTCTGGTTTCTTCACTCCGCACCGCCCAAGACTGTCATCATCACTACCGGTCCGGAAGGCAGTGTCTTCCAGACCAATGCCGTCAAATACGCCCGCATCCTTGCGCGCAACGGTGTGACGATGAAAATCCTCACCTCGCAAGGCTCGCAAGAGAACCTCCTCCGGCTCAACGACCACGCCTTCCATGTGGACGTCGGCTTCGTTCAGGGCGGAATGACCAACGGAGTCACCATCAACAACCTTGTCTCGCTGGGCAGCATCGCCTATCAGCCGCTGCTGATTTTCTATCGCAGCGACAAACCAGTGGAACTGCTCGCCGGTTTCAAAGGCAAGCGCCTCGCCGTCGGCCAGCCCGGCAGCGGCACCCGCTCTCTTGCCATGACGTTGCTTCAAACCAACGGCGTCAGCGCCGCCACCGCCACGATCCTCGACCTGGCTCCGGCAGAAGCCTCCAAGGCGTTGCTCGACGGCAAGGCCGATGCCGTTTTCCTGATGGGCGAGTCCGCCTCGGTAGGCATCATGCGCACGCTGTTCCGCACGCCCGGCATCCATATCTACAACTTCAAACAAGCCGTCGCCTACATCCGGCGCTTCACTTACCTGAACATACTCCCGTTTCCGATGGGCTCCATTGACCTCGGCAACAACTTCCCGCCATACGACGCCAACCTGGTCGGTCCCACCGTCGAACTGATCGCCCGCAACACGCTCCATCCGGCCATCTCTGATCTGCTCTTGGAGGCTGCGCGCGAAGTCCACGGCCGCTCCACCATTCTGCAACGCCGCGGCGAGTTCCCCGCGCCGTTGGAACACGACTTTCCCATCAGCGAAGACGCGGCCCGGTTCTACAAGTCCGGCAAGAGTTTCCTCTACCGCTACCTTCCCTACTGGTTGGCCGGCGTCGTCAACCGCGTCGTCATGGTCTTCGTGCCGATGATCGTCGTCCTGGTGCCCGGCCTGCGAACCATCCCCAAAATCTACCGTTGGCGCATCCGCACCCAGATCTGCCGTTGGTATCGCGCCTTGCTGGCGCTGGAGCGCGAACTGTCCTCACAAACCCCGGCCAGCAAACGCGCGGACATGATCAAGCGTCTCGATGAAATCGAACGCACCGTCCACAACATGAAAGTGCCCGCTTCATTCGCCGACCAATTCTACGGTCTCCGCGGCCATATTAATTTTGTTCGAATACAGTTGCAGGAAAACATCAATTCGACCGAACGACGTGCCTGAGGCGTGGCGCGGCTAACCGTTGCCAACGATCTTCGTCTTCAACGCCCCAGATACGACATTGGCACGTCCAATTGTTCGCGGGTCGCAACGACATCGAGATGGAAGCTCCTCATCTCTTCGGAAGCCGTGCGGTCGTCGTGCACATCACTGCGATCTCCCCCATCATCCGTGTCATCACCGTTTTTTGAAATAAGGATCACAAGAAAGCCCAGGACCAAAAAGCCGAGGACTGTTTTGACCTCGCGGCAGCACTCCTTCTCTCGGGAAGGTTGCCCCCCCACTTATCGGTAAAGCGCGATCTCCAAGGAGTGGAATGCACACGACGCCTTCTTCGCGTCGAGATTTCGGATATCTACTTTGTTACAGCCCGGGATCAGCGCGTCGAGCGGAACCGTATAGAACTTGAGCTTCTCGTGAGTCGGATAGCAGACGTTCTGCGCCAACGGCGGGAACAGCTCAGTGTCCTCGTGCTCACAGGGTTTGAGGAGTGCCCCATTTAGCCGAACGGCGATCCGCACATTTGCGCAACTCTCCTTCGTCTCGATTCTCAGCACGGCCCGTTGAAATGCGACCTTCTTCGTATCATCGGGAATAATCAGATGAACCGTCTTTTCATTCTTTGCCGGAAAGGTGCCAAAACTGGGAGTGATAACGTAATCTTTGGGCATGGTCTTGAGATACTCGACATCCGTGATCCGTTTCAGTCCTTCGGTCATGGGAAGTCGCAGCTTGTCCGGGACGTAGTCGTAGTTGAACAGACACAACCCATCCACGCCTCGGGTCCAGAGATTCAGCGCCGAAGCGCGGTAGGCTGGAATCGTTGTGAAGCGGCAGGCGGCATCGCCACGATAGCCCGTTATGAAGTTCATTTCGCCGTAGATTTTCGCCCGCTTCGTGTTGGCCTTGAAATCTTCAATGCCCAACTCCATGGTATGAATGAAGAACGAAGACACGTTAATCATGTCGACCAATCCCGCCGCGTCCCAACCAGGCACGTCGAGCCCGATCTTTTGGCAATCGGCGACCGTCCGGGGCACCCGCACGCACAGCTTCAGCGACTTGCCTCGCTGCTGTCCGATGCGGTCCATCATCTCCCTGACCCGCTTCACAAACGCAGTCATTACAGGGGCGCCTTGTGCAACGTCGGCATCGTGAAAATACCGCGGCGAACGTTCGAAATCGAGTTCGACTCCGTCGACGTCGTAGTTGGTGCATAGTTCTTGAAGGATCGAGAAATAGTATTCCCGCACCGGCGGAAGCATGTAGTTGAAGTACCGTTTCTTGTCCGAAAAGTAATCCGGCGCACCATCTGAATTGCCCAACCAATATTCGGGATGATTACGCCAGACGTCGTTGTGGGTGGGCCAGTTGGTATCGTCGAGGTGATGGTGGTCGTTCATACGGTAGGAAACGAAGAAATCTTTCCCGCACCTTCGGCAAGCATCGAGCGTGTCTTTCACCGGATCGCCGCCCGAATGAAGGTATCGCATGGCGTAATCCCACGAGGGGAACTTCTTACTCAGCGGTTGATCGGACCGGTATCGCTTCCAGGTCGGGTCGACTTCCGAAGGAAACAGATTCGTGCGCCACGCCAGCGGGCAGCACATCACCGCATCCACGTCCGTATCCTTGAGCTTGTTGATAAACGACTGGATGTATTGGGCGTTGTTGTTTTTTCTGTGAATCAGAATCAACAACTCGTGGTTGAAGATGCACTTGTAGTCGACGGACTTCGAGGTCTTGTGATAGGGCTCGGCCGCCAGGCCAATCGGTCCGAAGGCCATGTACGCGACTACGATCAAAGGGAGGGATAGAGAAACAAGGGATAGAGGGATAGGAATTTTGATTCTTGCTGCCTGTAAGGGCAGCGCTGATTCTGCGGGCTGCGTCGTTGTCGTCATCGTGTTCCTCGGTGGCTTCGGCGGCATTGTCGCAGCCCGGCCGCCTGACGCAAGCGCAAACACCCCCGCTCTTCGCGGGCACGAGCACAGTGGCGGTGGTGTTTGTAGGAATGGTGACATCGAGGGTGAGTTTACTTCGGCTTGTCGAGCTTGTTGATCACCTGCCTCAGCGTCACCGCACCGGACACGTTCCTGCCTGCCGCCACGTCTTCCTCGCGGAACTTCGCGAGCAGGATGTCGCCATCGCCGTTGCGGTCGCGGTCATAGGTGATCCAGATGAGGCCGTCTTTATCCTGGACGCCGTCGGGATAGGAAACGCCGCTGCGCTCATCGAGCAGAAGGCCGTCATTCCATGTCGCGCCGTCGTCGGAAGAAAGCTGCGCGGTGAGGTGGCTGCGGCCTTTGAACTTGTAGTGGTTCACCAACACCAGATTGCCGGAAGCAAGCCGGCGGATGAAAAAGCGGGAGCCAGGATCTGCAATCTTGCTGGCTTTGCCTTTGCTCCACGTACGACCCTTGTCCGAGGAGTGGCTCTCCCAGAGGAACCCACTGCTCGTGCGGATCAGCATCCAGAGCCGGCCATCCTTGAGTTCGACGATCATGTTCTCCAACGCCCAAGGTGGAGACTTGACCGCGCCGTGGAGTTTCCATGTTCTCCCCTCGTCTGTGGAAATGCCAACGCCGTGCAGCGTCGGTTCCTGTTTCGTGTTGAATCCAGTGCACCACGCGCGGACGGGATTCGCAGCATGGGTGACGGGCATGAGCCACTCGCCCGTGGAGAGCACCGTGACTTTGTTCATGCGGAAAGCAAAAGGAGCATCGTAACCGACGCGAAACTCCGGGCCAAATTTCGGCGGCGTGGCATCGGGACCGTCGCAAATGCGGGCGTGGACACCATGCACGGCAGTATCCTTGTTGCCGCGATTGAAGACATACCAGAGGCGGCCCTTCGGATCGATCCACACCGTCGGATCGTAGCAACGCGTGCCGTCCTTGTCCGGCAGCCCCATGGCCTGCGGCTGCGTGAAAGTCCTGCCCCCATTGTCACTGTAACAGAGCAGCACCGTGTTCTCTGGCGCTGGCTCCTTCGGACCACCCGTAAACCACGACACAAACACGCGGCCTTTGGTGGTGCGTTCGAGTCCGGGAATGCCCTGCCACGTGCGCGTGGCGATGTCAATGACAACGCTCTGATCGGCAGCGTGCAGAGCGGTCGCCAACAGAGCGGGGAGGAGAATGAGCATGTATTTCATAGTTCGGCCAGAGCAAGGGATGCAGGAATAGGAATTTTGATTCTGGCCGTCCGAAAGGACGGCGCTGATTTACGTGGCATTATCCCTTGGCACAAAACGGATGCAAGCGCGAAACACCTCCTGTGCGGTTCCATCGCGAACGCAAATCGCTCTCAACTTTGAATGCAGCCACCATGATGCTGGCCAGCGTCAGCATCAATGACATCAGACATCAAGGGTTGGAGAAACCTGACCCCGATTACGAAAGACCTACCTTATCAGTTTCAGACGAATGACGCCCAAATTCATCGGTTGCCAATTTGCAGCATCGGGCATGATTCTGATGCAATGCTCCCCGGCTTTATCAATTGTGATTGTGCCGACTTTGACATCTGAAAACTTCGCATATCCTCCGGTCGAGACGATTTCAGCGGCAATTTTTGACGAGCCGCACTGAATTTCAAACTTCGTTTTCGGCGCCATCACACCCGTTTCGGCACGGACTTCAAAGCGACCGGGCCGGTCAATCATGAACTGCCACTCAACACTCGTTTTCGCTTCATGCCAGAATCCGATCGTGGGGCGTCCGTTCACCCACTCGATTCTGGCGTGGGTCGCAGAGTTCAGCGTTCTGTTTTGGATATCGGCGTAAGTCGCCGATAAGGTCACATCGCCGTTGGCGTCCTGTTTAGGCAGTATTCGGTCAACGTCGAGTTTTCCGCTTACTTTCAGAACAATCACGGTATCCACCGGGTCCACCGGCTCCGAATCAACCAAAACAATGGTCGAATTCAGGTCCTTGATTGTTTCGACAGGCTTCTTTGTCGCCAGATAGCAGGCTGCCAGAATCCGGCTCTTTAAACCCGGAACCCTCAGTCTGCCATCGGACGGCCAGTCAAACACGTGCAGATAGAGGGTTGCCTCGTCCTTGTGAATTCTCTTCGTGCATCGTCCCCACAATAGTTTTGT
>Ga0265297_10011027_pt1 | contig 11178 bp, 6 predicted proteins | sample Munlanlwell13791_FD_192502 | JGI IMG/M metagenome (GOLD analysis project Ga0265297, IMG submission 192502) | Leachate microbial communities from a municipal landfill in Southern Ontario, Canada - Leachate well 137-91 | ecosystem: Engineered > Solid waste > Landfill > Unclassified | place...
CAGTGCCCATGTCTGGGGCGGCGTCCACGACGGCAAACGCCGGGTGCCCTGCCTGTATGACCATGACCTTCAGGTCGAACACCCCACCCGCGACAAGGGTTGGCCCGAAGCCCTGATCAACATGGGCTACTGGGACCCGATGTCCTGCCATTCCTACAAGCGCCATTTGCCGCCTCCCGGCCTGTCCTCCTGGACCCGGCTGCGGCTGGGCTGGCTGCCCGCGGAAAAGATCAAGGTCGTCGAACCGGGCCAAAGCACGGAACTGCTGCTCGACCCCCTCGAGGACGGCCAGGCCGCCACCCTCGTCGTGCGCATCCCGCTGAGCGCCAAACGCTATCTGCTGATCGAGAACCGGCAACCGATAGGCCAATTCGATCCCTACCTGCCTGGCCACGGCATCCTGATCATGCGGGCCGATGACGACATCCCCGAATGCCGGCACGGCCGCGCCCCGGTGCGCCTGATCGACGCCGACCCGAGCCGCAAATACCTCGAAGGTGCCGCCTTCGATTTACCCGGGCGCGGGCGCTACGCCGACCTCGAAAACGGCATCGAAATCGAGTTGGTCGAGAAGATCGGCCTGAGCTACCGGATACGCATCAACCGCCGCTGACCGACGCCGTCGAAAACGGTTCAGCGCCGTAGCGCCGCCGCCAAGGGGCGGAACTGCAGGCCGTAGAACATCTCCAGATAGCGTCGGGTCTCGGTCCGCTCAAGATTGCTGACGTATTTCCAGAAGCCATAGACGCGGGCCAGGGTGAGCATGCGCTCGGCGTACCGGCGCCAGGTGTAGCGGGCCTCGACCCGCGCCAGCCCGCCGGCCGACAGGGCCCGCCAGTGGTCCGGTTCATCCTTGCAGCGCACGAAGAAATCGGTCAGTCGTTGTGCCGCCTCCTCGCCATGGTTGGGATCGACATGGAAGCCGGACACGCCGTCCTCGATGATCTCCCGTGGCCCGCCGAAACAGGTGGCGAAGGTGGGCAGCCCGGAGGCCATGGCCTCGATCACGGTCAGACCGAAGGCCTCGAACAGCGCCGGCTGCACGAAGGCGCCACGGTGGTCGGCCACCCAGCGGTAGAGTTCACCCGCCATGGCCTTGTCCAGATGCAGGCCGAGCCAGCGCACCTCGCCGTCGAGGCCGTGGCGATCCATCAAGGCGTGCATGGCATGGATCTGTTCCCGCTCCTCGTTGTCGCCGGGGCGTTCGGGGTCGACGTGGCCGGACACCACCAGCAGATTGACCTCCCGGCGCAAATCGGGGCTGTTGCCGAACCAGTCGACCAGGCCGGTGATGTTCTTGATCCGGTCCATGCGGGCCATGGTGAACAGCAACGGCTTGTCGGCCACGGCCAGGCTGCCGCGCGCCTCCGGACCGGTTTCGCTGCCCAGTACCATCGCGTCCAGGTCGGGATAGAGGTGGCCGAGCCTGCGTCCGGCCTGGTCGTAGGCGAAGTAGACCTCGGGGTCGGCCCCGGGCGAGACGATGTTGAACTTGGGGTCGTAGATGTCGGTGCCGTTGACCACCCGGTACAGCCCGGGCAGCGTGAAGGCGGTGTAGGACTCGTACTGGCCGAGGCCGTCGGCGGTGCCGGCGATCTCCTGGTAGGTCGAGGTGATGATGAAGTCGGCCGCGTTCATGGCGATCAGGTCGGCGGTGAACTGGCAACCGAAGTGGTACTGCGCATCCATGTCGCGCCAGTAGAGATCGGAATACAGGTACTTGGTCTTTTCCAGGGCGTGGGCGATGTTGCACTGGGTCACGCCCAGGCTTTGTGCCATCAGAGTGGCCACCAGGTTGCCATCGGAATAATTGCCGATAATCAGGTCGGGCTGGCCGCTCAGTTCCGCCAGCAGTTCGTGCTCGGCGTCGATCGCGAACTGCTCCAGGTAGGGCCAGACCTCGAAGCGGGAGATCCACTGAGGCAGCACGTCGCCGGCCGCGTTGCGGAACGGCACCCGCAGGATGCGGGCGTTGTTGCTGCCGGCGATGGCCTCGATGCGCTGGTTGCAGGTAGTGCCGTCCGCCTCCGGGATCAGCCGGGTGATCACCACCACCTGCGGCTCGATGCCTTGCAGGCCCTGTTCCAGCAGGCGCCGGCGCATATCCGCCTCCAGGGCGCGCACCTGGTCGAGTATGTAAACCACCTGGCCGCCGGTATCCGGGCGGCCGAGCACGTTGGACTGGCCGAACCAGCCGTGCGGCGACAGGATGGCCACCGAGAAGATCATCGGTATCCGGGCCAGGAAGCTCTCCATGATGTGGGGCGACGGCGCCTCCAGGAGGTCGCGCAGCAGGCCCATGGTCTCCCGCGCATGCCCTGCGTCGCTGCCCCAGCCCGGTTCGAAGCCGAGTGCCCGCATCGAGTGTGCGAACTGCTCCCATGGTTTGGCCGCATCCAGCCGGCCAAGCAGGCTTTCCGCCTGGCGCAGGGCCCCGCGCAGGGTGTTCAGGTCGCTGACGTCGGCGCTCAGCATCAGTTGCTGGTCACGGCAGCGATGCAGGCGCAGGAAATCGAGCAGGCGCAGGGCGCCCCCCTCCAGGGTCTCGAACATCCGGCTGGACAGGCGGCGGTTCAGGAAACGCACGCCATGGCCGATGGAATCGGCCTCCTGCAGCTTGGGCATTTCGCGAGAAAACGGCGCCACATCGAATTCCAGCGTCCAGCCCCCCTCCTCGACACCGGTCGCCAGGCGCTCCTTGAAGTGCAGATAGTCGGCCGTGTCGACCGGTTCGACATCCATCGTCTCCAGGTGCACGCGCAGATACAGCCAGCGCGCCACGTTCAGGCGCAGCGCCAGGTAGAGCCAGGCGTGGTTGACCGCGCCCTCCTGGCAATAGCCGACCGCTTCGGCCATCGGGGAGTCCGCCAGGCCGTCGCCTGCGCTGCTCATGGCGGCGAAGGCGTCGACGATCTCGCTCCTGAGCAGGAAGCGGCGCTCCAATCCGGTCAGACCATGCAGCACGCGGTGGGCGTCCGTGCGGTTGCTGATGAAATATTCGCGCAGGCGTTCGAGCAGGCTGGCCCTCATCAACGACTCCAGGTATCGAGATAGCCTTGGTAGAAGGCCGGATCGGCCACCGTCGCACCGTGCACACCGACCATGGCCGAGGCGAAATCCTGCGCCCGCCGCAGCGTCACGGCGAGACCCCAGCCCTCCAGAAGCCCGAGCATCAGGACAGAGGCAAAGGCATCGCCCGCCCCGACCGTATCGACCACCTCGATCACCGCCGTGGGTTTCACCGCCGCGCGAACGCCATGCGCGTCGACCGCTATGGCGCCTGCGCTGCCGAGCGTGACGACCGCCCGTTCCAGCCCGCGGCGCCGACACAGCTCGCTGGCATGCCCGGCCGGATCGCCGCCCTTGCCTTCCAGCCGGTCCAGTTCGTCGATGTTGAGCTTCACCCAGGTGGCCCGGTCCATCCAGGCCGACACGTCCGCTGCCGTCCACCATGGCGCACGCAGGTTCACGTCCAGGAAAATGGGTACCTCGAACCGGCGCACCAGTTCGTCCAGGGCGCGCCGGGATTCTGCCCCCCATAACGCGAGGCTGCCGTGGTACAGCAGCGCCGGGGTTTCGTCGCCGGGCAGGCAGGCCGCATCGATATGGCCATAGGCCTGATCGGGGTCGATCCGGTAATGCGGCTCGCCCTCGACCAGTTCGACCTCCACCGAGCCCGTGGTATGGCGGGGGTCGGTCTGTACCGCCGCCGTGGCCATGCCCCAGCCGCGCATCGCCTGCAGCACCCGCGCACCGGCGGCATCGTCGCCGACCCGGCTGACGAACACCGGTGCGGCGCCGAAACCCTGCAAGTGCCAGGCGGTATTGAATGGGGCGCCGCCCAGCACCTCGCTGCCGTCGGGGAAACGGTCGAACAGGACCTCGCCGAAGATCATCGGTCGTCCCCGGCTCATGGCCTGCGCTCCGCGGCCATCATCCAGGCCTGGGTTTCCGGCATGAAATGCGCCAACCCTTCCAGGATGCCCGCGCTGTAGTTGCCGTTCAGGCCCGCCCAAGCGCCCCTGGCCAGGTAAAGCGACCCGGGGTTTCCCTGTGCATGTGCCAGTTCGACCGCCTGCCGGCGCACCGACTCGTCGGCATTGGCCACCAGCACGGCGGGGATCGGCCCGGCCAGCACTTCCAGGTCGTTGCCGCTGTCGCCGGCGAACAGGGCTTGCCGGTACGGCAGGCCGAGCGACCGGACCAGGAATTCCAGGGCATGCAGTTTGCTGGCCGAGGCCGGCAGGACATCGAGCAGGCCGACGCCGGCCGCCTCGTCGATGCTCCAGATCAGGTTGGCGCTGACCCCGAGCGCGGCTAGGCGTGTCCGTGCCGAAGCCAGCAAGGGCGTGGGATCGGCCAGGACGGGGGTGTAGTAGCTCAGTTTCCAGGTGTTCTGCTTGCCGGCTTCCTGCAGGCGCAGTTCGGCGATCGCTGCCAGCGTCGCGGCCAGTTCGCCTGTCGTCCTGCCGGCCCAGTCCCGGCCGATCGCCAGGGTCCAGTCCGGCTGCTCATGCCAGCCCGCGCCGTCGATCCGGTACAGGGTGGTGCCGACGTCGCCGATGACGTAATCCGGCTCGGGCAGGCGGTATTCGGCGATCGCCTCTTCGACCAGGGCACGGTGGCGACCAGTGACATAGGCCAGGGTCACTTCCGGACGCGCCACCACGCTGGCGAATAGACTACGGGCGCCGGGCGATTCCGGCTGCGCGCCGTTCGGCAGCAGGGTCCGGTCCATGTCTGTAGCCAGCAGGATGCGCGCCGGCATCTCAAGCCCCCTTGGGATCGGGCAGGCCGCAGGCACCATAGAAATCGTAGTGCTCGATCGCCTCCAGGATGCCCCGGGCATAACCGGCGCGGGCGAAGTAGATGCGTTCCGCATCGGCCAGCTTGGACAATTCCTCGTGATGCCGGTTGGCCACCACCACCGCCAGGGTGTTGCCGCGCATCATGTCCTCGTCGGCGCCCGACCCCCCCGCCGCCAGGACGTGTTCGAGCGGGATGCCCCACTGGCTGGCGAACCAGCGCAGGGCCATGCCCTTGGAGGCCCGCGCCGGGGTGACATCGAGGAACTGGCCGAAGGCCATCGACACGTTGACCGTCTGCTCGGCCTGATGGAGCAGGCTGTTGATCGCCTCCAAGGATGGCGCCACTTGGGGGTCGATGAAATAGCTGACCTTGAACCGGCTCTGCTCCGCCTTCGGCTGCCGTTTCAGGCCCGGCAGTTCGTCCAACACGGCACGCACCTGCTGGGGCGTCCACAGGTGGTCGATATGCCGGGTCCAGGCCAGGTCGGACTCGAACTGGGGGGCATAGTGGATCTCGGTGCCCAGGCTGGAAATCAGCACGTCGGGCATCGGTATGGCGTGCAGGCGCATGACCTTGAGGGCCGATTCCAGGCTGCGTCCGGTGGCGATGCCGAAGGTCGCACACTTGCGGTTGCCGCGCACCACCCGGATGAAGTCGGCCAGGGATTCGGCATCGCCGAGCAGGTTCTGGTCGAGGTCGGTGAAGATGGCGCGGTCGTGGTAGAGCATGGGCCGGCGTTTCAATACCGGCGGCAGGGCCGGCGTGCCGCGCTCCAGCAGCGGCCGCAGGGCGGCCAGGTAGCGCTCGGCATGGGCGGTCCAGGAATAATGCCGCTGCACGCCTTCCAGGCCCTGCCGGGCAAGGCGTTGCCAGTTCTCGGCATCGTTCAGCACCTCGAGCAGGGCGGCGGCGATGGCCTCGCTGTCGAGCGGGTCGATCAGGTAGCCGTTGTGGCAGTTGCCGATGATGTCCTTGGGGCCGCCATCCGAGGTGGCGACGATGGGCACCCCGCTCGCCGCCGCCTCGATCAGGGTGAGCCCGAACGGCTCGGTCAGGGCCGGATTGATGAACACGCCGCCGGAACCGGCCGCCAGCCGGTACAGCACCGGCACCTCGTCGCGCCGGTGGTGCTTGGGGTAGGCCACCCGGCCGTGCAGGTCGTAGCGGTCGATGTCGAGCAGCAGGTTGCCGAGCACGGCCTGGGCGCCGCTGTCCAGGTCGCGGATGTCATCCCGGTTGCCCGCCACGATCACCAGGTTCGCCTTGGCCTGCAACTCGGGCGACTCACCGTAGGCCTGTACCAGGGTGGCGATGTTCTTGCGTTCGTCCGGACGCGAGATGGCCAGGATCATCGGCTTGTCCGGTTCAGTCAGGAAACGGGCCAGATCCTGGGCGATCGGGGCGACCTTCTCATAGCCGTCCGGCGGCCGGAAGCGGGCCAGGTCGACGCCGGGCGGAATGACCCGCATCTGATCCGGCTGATAATGGTCATAGAGCCCGTACTGCTCCTCGACCTCGTCGGCGGTGGAGGCGATCACCAGTTCGGCCGCCGCCAGGGTCTCTTCCTCGGCCTCGATCCGGCGCGCCATTTGGTAGCGCGTCTCGATGACGTCGCGCTTGAGGCCGGAGGCCAGCAGGCGACGGCGCTTGACCCGGCCCAGGGAATGGCCGGTATGGACCATGGGCACGCCCAACTGGGCCGCCACCCGCCTGCCGACATAGCCGGCATCGGCATAATGGCTGTGCACCAGGTCGGGTTCCCGGCCCTCGGCACGCAGGAGATTCAGGGTGTTGTCGGCAAAGGAATCCAGATGCTCCCAGAGCGACTCTTTCGGCAGGTAGCCTTCCGGGCCGGCATCGATACGGACGATGCGCGCCTTGCCCGAGATGGTCTCGAACGGCTCGGCATAATCTGGACTCACCAGGGGATCGACGATGCGGCGCGTCACCAGGTCGACTTGAGCGACATCGGGGCGCGCGGCGAGGGCACGGGCCAGTTCGGCCACGTACAACGTCTGTCCGCCGGTATCGGCGTCACGGCCCAGTTCAAGGTCGTGACTGCGGATCAGGCCATGTATGCTGATCAGCAGGATATACAGGCCGGGCGCGACGGTTTTGGAAGAATCTGGGGAGTCCACGACACCTCCTCCGAGACCAGAGTTTTTCGAAACCATGGGGCCATGGTACGGCGAATGCCGTCATGAGGCAAAACAGCGGCTACGCTGGTTTGCGTTCAGCGGGCGGGTTGACGGCCGGGTGGCAAGCGCGGCATGGTGTACTCACCGGATCTGGGAATACCTAATGTACGAACAAGCCTCCCACTCGCTGCTGAATGAAATACTGATCGAGCTGAAACCCGAGATCGGCAACCAGCGGCTGCGCCATTTCTACACCCGCCTGGGGGCGAACTTCTACGCCATACATTCCCTGTTCCACCTGCTCTACGGCGAGCGCGCCGATTTCAAGGAACAGATGGTCAGTCTGGTCGAGACCCTCGCCACCCGCTACATCGAACGGAGCCCCGCGCTGCGCAAGTCCGACCTGGCGCGGGAGAAGGACTACAACTGGTTCCTGAGCCAGAAGTGGGTCGGCATGGCGCTCTATTGCGACCGCTTTGCCGACGACCTCAAGGGGCTGCGCGCCAACCTGCCCTATCTGCAGGAACTGGGCATCAACCTGCTGCACGTCATGCCCATGCTTGACTGTCCGCCGGAGCGCAGCGATGGCGGCTACGCGGTACGCGACTTCTACCGGATCGACCCGCGTTTCGGCACCACGGACGAGGTCGAGGCCCTGGCCGCCACGCTGCGCAAGCGTGACATGCTGCTGGTCCTCGATGTCGTGGTCAACCACACCTCGGACGAACACGAATGGGCCCGACGGGCGCGCCGGGGCGAGAAGAAATACCAGGACTATTACTTCGTCTTCGACGACCGCGAGACCCCCGACATCTACGAAGAAACCATGCCGGAGATCTTTCCGGCCACCGCGCCCGGCAACTTCACCTGGGACGCGGCGATGGGCAAGTGGGTGATGACGGTGTTCAACACCTACCAATGGGACCTGAACTACCGCAACCCGGCGGTGCTGATCGAGATGATCGACATCATCCTGTTCTGGGCCAACCAAGGCGCCGACATACTGCGCCTGGACGCGGTGGCCTTCCTCTGGAAGAAGATGGGCAGCGTGTGCCAGAACGAACGCGAGGCGCATCTGCTCCTTCAACTGATGAAGGACTGCTGCCAGGTCACCGCGCCGGGGGTGCTGTTCATCGCCGAGGCCATCGTCGCGCCCGGAGAGATCGCCAAGTACTTCGGTGAGGACGCGATCAACGCCAAGGAGTGCGAGATCGCCTACAACGCCACCCTCATGGCCCTGCTCTGGGATGCCGTGGCGACCAAGAGCGCGGCGGTGCTCAACCTGGGCATCAAGAACCTGCCCAACAAGCTGGAACGGGCGACCTGGCTCAACTACGTGCGCTGCCACGACGACATCGGCCTCGGCTTCGACGACAACGACATCCGCCTGGCCGGCTTCGACCCGGCGCGGCACCGGCGCTTCCTGATCGATTACTACACCGGACGGTTTCCCGGTTCGGTCGCCCGGGGCCTGCCCTTCGGCGAAAACCCCAAGACCGGCGATGCCCGCATCTCCGGCTCGCTCGCCTCCCTGGTCGGACTGGAGAGCGCCCTGGAAAGCCAGGACGAGGCGGCCATCGACGCCGCCATCAAGACCATCGTGCTGCTGCACGGCGTGATCCTCGCGTTCGGCGGCATACCGCTGCTCTACTACGGCGACGCAGTTGGCACCCTGAACTGCCTGGAATACCTCGCCGACCCCGCCAAGGCCGCCGACAACCGCTGGATGAACCGCTCGAACTTCAACTGGAACAAGGCCGAAAAGCGCCATCAGACCGGCACCGTGGAGCAACGCATCTTCAGCGCCCTGAAAAAGATGATTGCCCTGCGCAAGGAGGCCACGGCCTTCGCGGACTTCGACAACCGCCAGTTGCTGGCATTGGGCAACCCCAGGCTCCTGGTCTTTTCCAGGACCGACCCGCAGAACAGCCGCAACCGGATCCTGGTAGTCGGCAATTTCAACGACCAGGCGCAGGCCCTGTCGGTCGACGCGCTGCGCATGCACGGCTTCTTCCTGACCGACGGCATGAAGGACCTGTGCACGGGCGAACGCTTTCAGGCGAGCGGCGACAGCATCGTGCTGCCCCCGCTGGCGTGCCATTGGCTCACCGACTGAGTTCATCCCCGGGTTTGGAACTCGCCGCCCTCAGCGAGGTCCTTCCTCCGGCCAGACATTACTGGAGCCATGGTTGAAGCGGCACGGTATATCCAGCAAACTAGGCCAGCCAAGTGCGGAAGATACCGGAACAGCATTCGAACCATCTGATTCATCCGGCCCCGCCGTTACCGAAGACCATCCAGGAGGTTTCATGTACTACATCGTTGATTCCGAGAAATCGTTCGACCAGGCCTCGGCCGACCTCGAGGCCGCGGTCAAGAACCATGGTTTCGGTGTCCTGCATGTCCATGACCTGGGCGCCACGCTGCGCGGCAAGGGCTTCCCCTTTGCCGAGGAATGCAAGGTATTCGAGGTCTGCAACCCCGGCCAGGCCACCAAGGTCCTGGCCACCGACATGCGCCTGAACATGGCCCTGCCCTGCCGCATCTCGGTGTACACCGAGCAGGGCAAGACCCGGATCGGCCTGATCAAGCCGGAGCAGATGCTTTCGGCCTTGTCCCAGGAGCCCGTGCTGGTGCAGGTGGCCAAGGAGGTCGAGGCAAAGACCATCCAGATGGTCGACGAGGCCAAGTAAGCGCCGGTCACTCAAAAGAAAAAGCCGGGCAAGCCCGGCTTTTTTGCTGCTGCGTCGCCGCTCAGCGTTTGAGCGCCGCCAGCCGGGTCCAGGTCGACACCACGGTGTCCGGGTTGAGCGACAGGCTGTCGATACCTTCCTGCATCAGCCACTCGGCCAGGTCGGGGTGGTCGGACGGGCCCTGGCCGCAGATGCCGACGTACTTTCCCTCTTTCCGGCACGCCGCGATGGCCATGGCGAGCAGGCGTTTCACGGCCGGATTGCGCTCGTCGAACTTCTCGGCCACCAGGCTGGAGTCGCGGTCCAGGCCCAGGGTGAGCTGGGTGAGGTCGTTGGAGCCGATGGAGAAGCCGTCGAAGCGCTGCAGGAAGTCCTCGGCGATCAGCACGTTGGACGGCAGCTCGCACATCATCACCACCTTGAGACCGTTGTCGCCGCGCTTGAGGTCGTTCTCGGCCATCACGGCGAGGGCGTCGTCGGCATCCTTCAGGGTACGCACGAAGGGCAGCATGACCTCGACGTTGGTCAGGCCCATGTCCTCGCGCACCCGCTTGATGGCCCGGCATTCGAGCTGGAAGGCGCGCCGGAACATCGGGTGGGCATAACGGCCGGCGCCGCGGAAGCCCAGCATCGGATTCTCTTCCTCGGGCTCGTACTGCGGGCCGCCGATCAGGTTGGCGTACTCGTTCGACTTGAAGTCGGACATGCGCACGATCACCCGCTTGGGCCAGAAGGCGGCGGCGATGGTGGCGACGCCCTCGGCCAGCTTCTCGACGTAGAAGTTGACCGGGTCGCCGTAGCCGACGATCTTGTGGTCGATGGCCCGCTTCACCTCTTCCGGCATCTTCTGGTAGTCGAGCGCGGCGTTGGGGTGGATGCCGATGGCGTTGCTGATGATGAATTCCAGGCGGGCCAGGCCGACGCCCTGGTTGGGCAGCATGGCGAAGTGGAAGGCCTGCTCGGGGTTGCCGACGTTCATCATGATCTTGACCGGGATGTCGGGCATGACCTTGACCTCGGTCTCGGTCTTCTCGAACTTGAGCAGGCCGGCGTAGACATGGCCGTCCTCGCCCTCGGCGCAGGACACGGTCACCTCGGCGCCTTCCGGCACGGTGCTGGTGGCGTTGCCGGCGCCGACCACGGCGGGCACGCCCAGCTCGCGCGCGATGATGGCGGCGTGGCAGGTGCGGCCGCCCCGGTCGGTGACGATGGCGGAGGCCTTTTTCATGACCGGTTCCCAGTCCGGGTCGGTCATCTCGGCGATCAGGACGTCGCCCGGTTGGACCTCGTGCATCTGGTCCAGGCTCTTGATGATGCGGGCCTTGCCGGAGCCGACCTTGCTGCCGATGGCGCGGCCGACCGCCAGGACGGGGCCCTTCTCCAGCATCTTGTAGCGGACCTGAACCTGGCCGGAACGCGACTTCACGGTCTCGGGACGGGCCTGCAGGATGTACAGCTTGCCGTCGTGGCCGTCGCGGCCCCACTCGATGTCCATCGGGCGGCCGTAGTGCGCCTCGATGATCATGGCGTACTTGGCC
>Ga0265297_10011028_pt1 | contig 11178 bp, 11 predicted proteins | sample Munlanlwell13791_FD_192502 | JGI IMG/M metagenome (GOLD analysis project Ga0265297, IMG submission 192502) | Leachate microbial communities from a municipal landfill in Southern Ontario, Canada - Leachate well 137-91 | ecosystem: Engineered > Solid waste > Landfill > Unclassified | place...
CGGATCTGGCAATAGAGGTGGACCAGTAGTATCATTTTTACAGGGACGACGAATATGCTAAACATAGACGATCTTAAGATAATTAAAAAATACGATAAGTCCGATATGCTCGGCGTTATCGAGGCGTTTGCGGATCAATGTCGCGCAGCCAAGGCGATAGGTATGGACCTTAATCTCCCCGACTCTTTCCGCCGCGAATACAAAAATATCGTATGCACGGGTATGGGCGGGTCTGCCATAGGGGCGGATATCATACGGTCTTATATTACAGATGAGGCACGCATTCCGCTGTCGGTAAACAGAAATTATACATTGCCGAATTTTGTAGGCAGCTCTTCGCTTGTCATCGCATCCAGCTATTCCGGCAATACCGAAGAGACGATAAGTGCCTATAAAGACGCCAGCGCCAAAGGCGCTAGCATCATCGTGATAACCTCCGGCGGCCAATTGCAGGAGATGGCGGGCCGCGACGGCAATCCGGTCGTTATTATACCGAAAGGATTTGCTCCGCGCTGTGCCCTCGGATACTCCTCTTTGACCCTCCTTATATTATTATCAAAGATCGGGATAGTAAAAGATAAGTCAAGAGACATAGATGAGGCCATAGGCGTCCTGGAATGGCTAAAGGATGAAAAGGTTGGCCATGCCGTTTCGCGCAAAAAAAATCCTGCTAAATATATCGCAGATAGCCTGCATCTCAAATTTCCGGTTATATACGCTTCTCAGGGGCATCTGGACTCTGTAGTAACGCGATGGCGCGGTGAGCTTTCGGAGAACGCGAAGGTCCTTTCCTCGGGGCATCTCTTTCCAGAGATGAATCATAATGAGATCGTCGGATGGGAGAATCCGAAAAGCCTCCTCGAAGATTTTGTGGCGGTAATGCTGAGGGATGCCGGCGATCACCCGCGTAATTCACGACGCATAGATGTCACGGAAAAAATACTGGAGAAGAATAAATTCAAGGTCTTAGAGGTCTGCTCTTTTGGCAAGGGTCTGCTGGCGAGGATATTTTCGCTCATCTATATAGGCGATTTCACAAGTTTTTACCTTAGTATATTGAATGGGATCGACCCGACGCCCGTTGACAGGATAGACTACCTAAAAAAGGAATTGGCCAAGGGATGAAGGCGCTTATTCTGGCTGCGGGTTATGCCGTAAGATTACAGCCGCTGACACTTCATACTTCCAAGTCTCTCCTCGTCGTAGGCGGAAGAAAGATAATCGATAGGATAATCGATAAGATAACGGCCCTTCCCGAAATTTCCCAGATTCATATTATAACCAACGCCAGGTTCTTCAGCGCCTTCAGGGAATGGCTTGGTCAATCGCCCCATAAAGACATGATATCCGTCATAAACGACGGCACGTTAAACAATGATACGAGGCTGGGGGCAATAAAGGATATGGAGCTTGCAATAAAGAAGAAGGCGATAGCCGACGATCTGCTTGTGGTGGCCGGCGATAACCTCTTTGATTTTGAGTTGGCGAAATTTCTTGATTTTGCCGTAGCAAAGCCGGACGGTGTTTCCGTGGCGCTGTATGATATCGAAGATTTAGAGAACGCAAAGAATTTTGGTGTGGTGAAGGCAGACAATAATAATATTGTAGTGGATTTTGAGGAAAAGCCGCAAGATCCGAAATCGACCCTGATATCCACAGGCATATACTATTTTCCAAAAGAAAAACTTCCATTTATAAAAGAATATGTTAAAATGCAGAATAAATTGGACGCCCCCGGGAACTGCATAAGCTGGCTGAGTAAGGCCGGCAGGGTTTACGGATTCGTCTTTACCGAGGATTGGTACGATATCGGGAGTACTGAATCTTATAAACGGGCGGACAGGGAATATCTAAAAAAGGAAAGGAAGGGAAGCTGAATGGCAAAGAATAAATATCTGTTTACGTCGGAAAGCGTGACCGAAGGGCATCCGGATAAGGTATGCGATCAGGTCTCTGATGCGGTCCTGGATGAGGTTTTAGTGCAGGATCCGGCCGGCCGGGTCGCCTGCGAAACATATGTTACGATGGGCCTTATCATAATAGGAGGGGAGATAACGACGACGGCTTACGTCGATATCCATAAATTATGCAGAAATCTGCTGAAAGATATCGGCTACACGCATCCGAAATACGGCTTCGATTACCACACATGCGCCATCCTGAACGCCATACATACGCAATCTCCGGACATATCTATGGGCGTCGATAAAGGCGGTGCCGGCGATCAGGGCATGATGATAGGATACGCATGCAACGAGACGCCCGAGCTCATGCCGCTTCCCATAATGCTGGCGCATAAACTTTGCATGAAATTGTCGGATGTGCGCAAGAAGAACGTCCTCGCATATCTCGGCCCTGACGGTAAGTCGCAGGTTACGGTTGAGTATCATGACGGGAAACCGGGGCGGATTACCTCTGTTGTCCTTGCCTGCCAGCACACGGAAGAGGTTGTGGACAAAAAGACGGATATGCTTTCCAACGCAGCGAGAACAGAGATCATCGAAAAAGTTGCCAAGCCCGTCCTCAAGGGGCATCTTGACAAGGATACGAAATTTTATATTAACCAGACAGGAAAATTTGTCATCGGCGGGCCGCAATCGGATACCGGGATGACGGGCCGCAAGATCATAGTCGATACTTACGGCGGCACGGTATCGCATGGCGGCGGCGCGTTCTCCGGCAAAGACCCCACCAAGGTTGATCGCTCGGGCGCCTATATGGGACGGTATATAGCCAAAAACCTCGTGGCTGCGGGCATTGCCGATAAGATATTGATCCAGCTTGCTTACGTCATAGGCAAGGCAGAGCCTGTATCGATGATGGTGAATACTTACGGCACCGGCCGGGTGAGCGATGAAAAGATAATAAAGATAATCGAAGATCATTTTGAGCTTACTCCTCATGGTATAATCGCGTCATTGAAACTGAGAGAGTCGGACGGGAAGCGATTTGTGAAGACCGCCAGTTACGGCCATTTCGGCAGAGACGGCGATACCTTCACGTGGGAGAAGACCGATCACGCGAAGGAATTACGTAAATACGTCAAATAAAGTAGGGTTGCGGAGATAATGATATGAAATATGACATTAAAGATCTTAAATTGGCTGCGAAGGGCAGGCTGCGTATTGAATGGGCGAATGAATATATGAAGGTGCTTCAGCTTATACGGAAGCGCTTTAACAAAGAGAAGCCGCTTAGAGGGCTGAAGGCAGCATGCTGTCTTCATGTGACCACTGAGACGGCCAACCTGGCGCTTACCCTGAAGGAAGGCGGGGCCGAGGTCCTCCTGTGCGCGTCGAATCCTTTGAGCACACAGGATGATGTCGCGGCCTCTTTGGTCAAAGATTTTAAGATAAGCACGTTCGCCATTAAAGGCGAAGACAATAAGAAATACTACAGCCACATAAATGCTGTCCTCGATCCCAGGCCCAATATAACGATGGATGACGGCGCGGACCTTGTATCCACGATACATAAAGACAGGAAGAACCTCGTCAGCGGCATACTGGGCGGGACGGAAGAGACGACCACAGGCGTGATAAGGCTGAGAAGCCTGGAGAAGAGCGGCCTTCTTCTGTATCCCATAATCGCGGTAAACGACGCCGACACAAAACATCTTTTTGACAACAGGTACGGTACGGGCCAGTCAACGGTTGATGGGATAATACGCGCGACGAACCTCCTCGTTGCCGGCGCGAATTTCGTCGTCTGCGGCTACGGCTGGTGCGGCAGGGGCGTCGCCATGCGCGCCAGAGGCATGGGCGCGAATGTAGTAATAGTCGAAACCGACCCCCTGAAGGCCCTCGAAGCCGTTATGGATGGGTATGGCGTGATGCCGGTCAAAGATGCCTGCAGAAAAGCGGATGTTATCGTCACCCTTACCGGAGATACGAGCATCTTAAGGAAAGAACATTTTGAGATCATGAAAGACGGCGTTCTAATCGCGAACTCCGGCCATTTCAATGTCGAGATAGATATACCGGCGCTGGAGGATATGTCGAAGAAGAAGAGGCGGATAAGGGACTTTGTCGACGAATATACCCTTAAGGATGGCCGCCGCGTGAACCTGCTAGGCGAAGGAAGGCTGGTAAACCTTGCGGCTGCCGAAGGCCATCCGGCGAGCGTGATGGATATGAGTTTCGCGAATCAGGCGTTGGCTTGCGAATATGTAGCCAAAAATTACAAGAGGCTGGACAAAAAAGTTTATAAGGTCCCCGAGTTCATAGACAAGGATATAGCGAGGCTCAAACTTGAATCTCTCGGCGTAAAGATCGATTCGCTGACTGCGGAGCAGAAGAAGTATCTGGAGAGCTGGGAGTTGGGAACATAGTAAAAGATCCTTCGAACGCTTCTTTTTGTCGCGTTCTCAGGATCCAATTTGTACACAAATTTGAAAGGAGCAGCATTACAATGGGAAGACGTCCGATTGATATGGATCGACTGGCGCTCGATCTGGCATTGACAGATAACATGGAAGATAAGAGGAAGGTGGCTAAGAAGATCACGGATATAGCCTATAAGAACGGTATTTATCTGGCGAGCATAAACGAATACTATATGGCCCGCGGCAAAGGTGAATTCCCGCCGACCTCATCGGTTCCTGCCATGAATCTTCGCGTCCTGACCTACGATCTGGCCAAGGCTATATTCAGGGTGGCGAAGAAGAATAACGCGGGGGCTTTTATATTCGAGATCGCGAAATCGGAGATGGGATATACAAATCAGCCTCCGATAGAATATTCCGGCGCGTGTCTTGCCGCAGCTTTAAAAGAGGGCTGGTCCGGTCCGGTATTCATTCAGGGGGATCATTTCCAGGCTAACGGGAAAAAATATAAAGAGAATCCGGAGAAGGAGCTGGACGATCTCAAGGCATTGATAGCAAGCGCGATTGAGGGTGGGTTCTATAATATAGATATCGACTCATCAACGCTCGTTGACCTATCCAAGTCCAGCATCAAAAAGCAGCAGGAACTTAATTACGAGGTATGCGCGAAGCTTACGAACTTTATACGTCAGAATCAGCCGCGCGGCATAGAGGTTTCGGTCGGAGGGGAGATAGGCGAGGTAGGCCACCAGAATTCGACGCCCGAGGATCTAAAAGCATTCATGGAAGGTTATAGAGAGCGCCTGCGCAAAGGGAGGACCGGCATAAGCAAGATAAGCGTCCAAACCGGAACCTCTCACGGCGGCGTGGTCCTGCCCGACGGCTCCATTGCGAAAGTAAAACTCGATTTCGACACCCTGAAGAACCTCTCCCGGATAGCGCGCGAGGAATACGGCCTTGCAGGTGCTGTTCAGCACGGCGCCTCAACGCTTCCGATGGATGCCTTCGGCAAATTCCCGGAGGTCGGTACCGCGGAGGTGCATCTTGCGACAGAATTCCAGAACATGGTATATGAAAGTCAGCACTTCCCAAAGGAACTGAAAGACAGAATGTACGACTGGATAAGACAAAATCTCGCTTCGGAAAGAAAGGGTGATCAGACCGACGAACAGTTCATTTACAGCGCCAGGAAAAAGGCCCTCGGGCCTTTCAAGAAGGATATAATGGGCCTTCCGGCCGAGAAGCGCAATGCCATCGCCAGGGAGATCGAGGCGCGGTTTGAATTCCTGTTCGAAAAATTGAATTCCACCGGCACCAAAGAACTCATTCTGAAATATACCACGCTCAAGAGAGTTATCACAAGAAAAGGTAAGGCCGGGGATGTCGAGATGAGCGGAGAGGGCGCGGATTAAGTTAGGCCCTTTTGTTCATAAGATATACGCCGAGACCCGCAAAGACTACATTTCCAAACCACGCCGCGACCGCAGGCGGAAGTATGCCGGCTTTTCCGAAAGCCAGGCTTATTGCGATAGAGGCATAGTATAAAAGGCCGATCGCTATGCTCATTCCCACGCCGATAAGGACTCCGCCCCTGGTTGTTATCAGGGCAAAGGGCGCGCCTATGAGTATTATGATAAAACTTATAAAAGAAAACGATACTTTGTAATATAGGTCTACCAACAGGCTTTTAACAATCTTCATCCCCCCGCCGGTAAAGTTCTTTATGTAATGTCTTAATTCCCTGTAAGTCAGGTAGTCCGAACGCCATTCCCTGTTGGCGAATTCACTCGGTCTTTCCTTCAGAGGGATGACCTTTTCGTCGAAGAAGAGCGGTTCTTCCAGTATCCTGCCGGAATTATCTATCTTGTATATTATTACTTTTGAAAATTTCCATTCATCGCCTGTCCACATGCCGCTCTGCGCGGTTATCTTCGATGTAAGATTCTGGCTCGAGTCATGTTCATGGATGACGATATCGCCGAGCGTCTTATTCTCCGTGTCGTATGTCCTGGCGAAGACGATCCTGTTGCCGGTTCCGTAAATAGCGACATTCTGTATCACCTTCGACTGCATATGCTTTCGCTTCTCCTTCTCCAGCTCCTCGCGCCTTATTATATCGGCCTTTTTTGAGGTCGGAGGTATAACCCTGTCATTGACAATGAAAGTCGCCATGCTCACTATGGCGCCGATGATGAGAAGGGGCGTCATTATCCGCCATAGGCTTATGCCGCTCGATTTCATAGCGGTTATTTCGTTATTTTTGTTGAGATTGCTTAGTATATATATGGTGGATAATAACACCGCCATCGGCGTGACCTGCAACAGTATGGTCGGAGAATAATAATAGTAAAAGGCCGCGATCGAAGGGGCGGGGATCTTATATTTGACTATATTATCGATGAAGGAAAATATGTCGATTATTATTGCCATGATCAGGAATACGAAGAGGCACCATATGAAAGGCCCCAGGAAACCCTTTACCATGTATCTATCTACGATCTTCACCTTCGCGCCTTTTTTTTAAATGCCCCTTGCCAGCGTGAGGCATCTTACCTCTTTTGCGCCCGCCTCAATAAGAGTTTTTGAACATTCGTTTAAGGTCGAGCCGGTTGTCATGACATCATCGATCAGCAATATGCGGAAGTCCTGAACGGCAGCGCCTCGTCTTACCATGAACGCCCCTGTAAGGTTCTGGAGACGTTCATCTCTTGAAAGTTCATTCTGGTGCCTCGTCCGTACGGTTTTTTCCAGGATATCCGATAACGGGATAACAAACTCTTTTGCGATCCTCGCCGCCAGCACCTTGGACTGATTGAATCCTCTTTCCCTTAATCTGCGGTTATCCAACGGCACAGCCGTAATGATATCTATGCCTTTGAGCATGTCGGGCTCTTCTCTCAAGGATTCTATCATGAGCATCCCGAGATGTTCCGATAAGGATATTCTGGATTTATATTTGAACAGATGGATGACTTCTTTCATGGCGCCGTCATATATATATGCCGAATACGCCCTTGTGAAATGAAATCTTGTTTTCCGGCATTCGCTGCAGACGCTGCCCGCTCTGTCTACAGGCCTGCCGCAGGTTTTGCAGTGCGGTCTGGGGTTCCGCTTTATATCTCCGGCGCATGGCTCACACAGGCAAAGATCATTCGAAACATCCGTATCTCTGCCGCAATTTGCGCAGCGCCTGGGATAGACGAGGTCTATAAAGCTCTTCGCAAGAAGTGCCATGGCATTACCCATAGGCGATATGATAGCACACTTAACCGATAAAGACAATAAGACCCTGTTTTTATGTATAAAAAAACAGGGTCTTATTATTTTCGGTTATACCTTCGTTACGTTTACTGCCTGCTCGCCTTTAGGGCCTTGTTTTATTTCAAACTCGACCTCTTGGCCTTCCTCAAGCGTCTTATAGCCTTCACCCTGAATTGCGGTGTGATGCACAAAAACGTCTTTGCCGGACTCAGGAGTAATGAATCCATAACCTTTTTGGTTTGAGAACCATTTCACTTTACCTTTTACCACTCTGCTACCTCCTTTCACCTTGAATTACAGCAAAAAAGGAAAGGGCATAAAAAAACCGCAAGGTCGGTAATCATCAAACCTTACGGTCCAGACTCCCAATCCTTCATTTGCTGCGTTAAACTATATCATAATGTCCGACGTGTGTCAACAAGAATGTTAAAAAAATATTTATACGAAAAATTTCTAGAGATGATAAAATAAAATTTGCTTTTCCTTTTTATTTGCTCATAATATTCTTATGTGATAATATATTATGTTAACTATCGGGAAGTAGCGCAGTGGCTAGCGCGCTTGGTTCGGGACCAAGAGGCCGCGGGTTCAAATCCCGCCTTCCCGACCATTTTAATTCGGAAACGTGTTGGGATTTGAAGCCAATTTTGCGCCGACGAATAGGAGGATAAGACCTATGGCCGGAAGCAAAATTGGCCGGCCCGGAGCGAGGCCTCTGGCCGAGCGAAGGGAAATCCCGCCTTCCCGACCATTTTTAAGTCGGAGACGCATTGGATTTGAATCATGGTAAACAGCAGAAGCGATATATTTCTTGCGTCATGGCGGCCATACCTGTGGATCGTCCTCGCAGGAGCGCTGCTGTATTCAAAGACCCTCTCCTATAGCTTCAGTTGTCTGGACGACCACATCCTAATATTCCAACGGTATAATTTTTTATCGCAATTATCAAACGTCCTGCAGGTATTCAAGGAAAGGGTTTTTCTGGATAGTTTCCTGCCGTACTATCGTCCTATGCTTATGGTATCGTTTATCCTTGATGCGCAAATAGGCGGACTGGACCTCTTCACCTATCACATCACCAACATCGCAATACATCTCGTCGCGGCATCCCTCTTATTTGTCCTCCTGACGAAATTGGGTTACCGGAGATCCATTTCACTATTCTTCTCTCTGGTCTTCACGGTCCATCCGCTTCTTACACAGGCGGTTGCATGGATCCCCGGAAGGAACGATTCGATGATGGCGGCGTTCCTTTTGGCGTCATTTATATTTTTTCTTGATTTCCTGAAGACCGATCGCGGGCTGGATTATTTGCTGCATATGTTGCTTTTAATTTTGGCGATACTGACGAAGGAATCCGCCTTTATTCTGATGCCGATCGTCTTTATCTATATCATCCTTATACATAAAGGAAAGGTCGGGCGCGTAGATATGGCGGCTCTTATTCTGGGATACGCGCTTGTATTTATCGGCTGGTACTTCCTGAGACGTGACGTCGTTTTGGATTCCGTAAACATGACGATCCTTGAAATGTCCGGATACGTCATAATGTATCTACCCGCGGTCGTTCAACTTATCGGTAAGGCGTTATTGCCTTTCAATCTGACGACGTTTCCGATAATGCAGGATACATCTTTAGTTTACGGCTCTGTCGCCATAACTATTATCGTGCTGGCGCTTATTTTGTCGAAGCATAAACGCTATAATTACGTATTCTTCGGCGCGCTCTGGATGATATTTTTTTTATTGCCGTCCCTTATAAGGCCACATGCCAGTGTAATCAACGATGTCCTCCAGCACAGGTTCTACATTTCAATGGCGGGCTTTATCATAATATTGATGGAAATAGACTTTATCAAGGATAGTTCCCGAAAAGGCTCCCTGCGGACGATATGCGCCCTTGCGGTACTGGCGACGCTTTCGATAATAACCCTGCGATATAGCAACGTCTTCAATAACCGGTTTACATTCTGGATAAACGCGGTTACGAATTCGCCGCATTCATCTTATGCTCATATGGCGCTGGGCTCGATCTACTACATGGACGGATATATGGATATCGCCGAACATGAGTTCAAAAGGTCTCTGGAACTTGACCGGTGGGTCGTGCGCAGCCACTATTATCTCGGCCTTATCTATATGGGGAGAAATAGGCTTGCCGATGCCGAACGCGAATTCAAAAAAGAGGCGGCCATGCACCCTTATTATGACGGGACGTTCTTCAGCCTTGGCGGGCTTTATTATATACAGGGCCGGCTGGTAGATGCGGAAACGGCCTGGAAGAAAGCGCTCGCACTGAATCCGAATAATACTGAGGCGATGAAGAACCTGGCGATATATTACTCGGAACGAGGCAATATAAACAGATCTGTATATTACGTGAGATGGCTTAAAGAGAAAGGGATCTCCCCGCCTGCAGAATTTCTGAAAGGCCTGGGCGTAAACTAGGATATGGACAAGAGGCTGCGCATATACTATTCCGGCGCCGTTCAGGGTGTAGGCTTCCGTTTTACGGCCGAGAGGGTTGCGATAGGACTCGATATAAAAGGATGGGTTAGGAATCTCGCGGACGGCCGGGTCGAGGTTCTTATCGAAGCCCCGGAAACGGCGCTCAGGGAATTCCTGCGTAAGGTGGATAACGTCTTTAAAGAGTATATCCGGGATGTCGAAGTCGAGTGGGGCGAGGCTGCCGGTGAGTTTGAAGGGTTCGACATAAGGGCCTGAATGCGTTATTGCATAATTTCCGACATACATTCTAATCTCGAGGCGTTTAAGGCCGTCCTTGAGAATTCGGAAAAAGAAGATATCGATGCATATCTTTGCGCGGGTGATGTCATAGGTTATGGCGCCGATCCCGTGGAATGCATCGCGCTTGTAAGATCGATCAAACCGAAGGTGCTGATAGCCGGGAACCATGAATGGGGCGTTCTCGATCTGTTGGATCTGGATTATTTCAACGAATACGCGAAGGAAGCGATAGCCCGGACAAAGACCATGATCGGCAAGGAGGATGCCGGGTATCTTAAGTCTTTTCAGCTGACTTATGAAGGCAAGAATTTTACCGTGGTCCACGGGACATTGGAAGCGCCCGCGAAATTTTATTATATATTTGACGAGGACGACGCATATGCGACCACGGAAATCATGAAGACGCCGGTATGTTTTGTCGGGCATTCACACATCGCCGGCATATATTATTACGAAAATAGGGAGATGAGGTCCGTGACAAAAGGTGCCGTAAGGATCGACAGGGCCAAGAGATATGTCATAAATGTCGGGAGCGTGGGCCAGCCTCGTGACGGGGATCCGCGTTCCGCCTACGCGATCTATGACGAGGATGATCAGGTCGTTGAGATAAGAAGGGTCGCATATGATATTGAAGCCGCCCGGAAGAAGATCGTAAACGCCGGGTTGCCGGGACGGCTTGCGGAGAGATTATCCGAAGGAAGGTAAGGATGAGCGGCAAGGACGTTAATACCGAGATAGAGAAATTACGGAAGCTGATAGGCCAACACGACCATCTGTACTATGTGCTGGATAAGCCCGAGATCGGCGATCAGGAATACGACAGACTATATCGCCGCCTGAAGGAC
>Ga0265297_10011029_pt1 | contig 11177 bp, 7 predicted proteins | sample Munlanlwell13791_FD_192502 | JGI IMG/M metagenome (GOLD analysis project Ga0265297, IMG submission 192502) | Leachate microbial communities from a municipal landfill in Southern Ontario, Canada - Leachate well 137-91 | ecosystem: Engineered > Solid waste > Landfill > Unclassified | place...
TTTCAATACCAGCATCGCGCCCCGAGAATATCCCATGCCGATGAAAGGTTCGCCCGGTTTCAGAGTTTTTCGGATTTGGGCGATCTGCGTCAGCAGGAAGTCTATGTCTTCCTTTTCGCCAATTTCCCCGAGTTTCAGATCGGGAGTTTCGGCAAAGTTTACCCGGTAAGGCAGGGTAATGGGAAAACATTTGAAATTCAGTTTTCCAAAAAATTCTTGGACTTTATTCCAGACATCTTTGTTGCCGAATAGACCGGGGACCATCAGAATTACAGACATTTGCGTTTCTCCTCGTCTGGCTTATCCAAGAATGAAACCAGCCTTTCGCATTTCTCCAAGAATGAAATCTCGCAGAATGCGAGCGGCGATGGTGAATAGGAGGGGATTGCAAAAATCTTTATCCCGTCCCGCTTCTAACTGTTTCCGCAGCTGGTTATAGCTCCAGGCTTCAGGTGCGTACCAAATTCTGCCATCTCCAGCTTTAATTGGAAAATGAAGCCCGGATTTAATAAGCTTCCTCCAGTTTTTGATACGCTCAGCAAGCGATCCTTCCTGGGAAATAAGTTTTGTCACTTCGCCCTCAAGGTCGCTCCAATTTTTTCCCGTTGCTTTTCCATACTTGGCATTCTCGGAAAGAATTCTGGTTAAAAACTGGAATGCCATTTCAGCTGCTGCCAGAAAATTCGTTGGATTGTCCCGGGTAATCTGTCGGCCATCTTCTGTTTCGTAGCTAATCCGAAGAAACGGCTGATCAGCTAAAGTGCCAATGGCGCTATGTCCAACCGGGAAAGTTTCAGCAACTGTTCCTTGAATTTTTTCCCTAAAGGTCCGAAGCGCATCCAAGATATGATTTCCGGTTGTTTCTAATTGGTGGCCGAAATTAACTTGGAGTGAGCCGTTTCTGATTCGGTTGCTTTGGTGATTTAGGCCGATAAAGCCATCATGAGAGAAGCAATCGTACATTCCATGCAGAGCAATGCCGGCTGCATGAAGAAAAAAGTTTTCATCCTTGTGCCTTATGACGTTGTCCATCATCGGCTGAATCAAAATGCCATTCTTTTGGCATCTCATTCGGTCATAGGGGTTAGTTGCGTTTTCTCCTCCTGGCCAGAAATGAAAAACCAACCAAGGAGTGGTTGCGTTCTGCGTTTCTTTCAACTTCGCGTCAAGCGGTTGATGCGATGTCATAATCTTTTCAACCAAATTATCTCCGGCGCAAAGCAGGCCGTTGCATCCAGCGTAATCAGTATGCTGGGAAGAATAGGCAATTAATCTTGCTGCCCAAGGATAAAATCCGATCGTTCTGGCAAAATCATAAATAGAATAAAAATGCATGTCGGTCTGCATGACCAACCTCCTTATGTCTATTTAGTTGTTTTTCCCTAAGTTTTGAAGGTGCAAGTTGAATATTTCTTTATATCATATATTTTATAATTTGTCAATATTTTTTAGATAAATTTTTTTTGATATATTTAGCTAATTTTAAATAAAATAATAAGAAAAACATTGACTTTTTGACTGTCAGATGCTATTCTCTTTTTATAATTAGTTCTTTAAATTTCACTAATATCGGGGTAAGTGAATAGTCGACCACTCAGATTTTTGAGCGGTAGGAAAGTCCGGACTCCAAATAAAAAGACAGTGGGTAACGCCCACCAGAAGTAATTCTAGGGAAAGTACCACAGAGACAATACTAATTCCGAGCAATCGGAACTAAACGTGAAAAGTTCTAGGGTGTGTAAATTGATCTCGGATATCCGTTCAATCTACGCTACTTGGATCGTCCTCTGGCGACAGAGTGACGTGGCAAACCCTGTCTGGAGCAAGAGCAAACCTCGCCCAATTTGGACGGGATGAAAAGTGGCTCGCTTGATCTTGCAAGCAATTGCGGGACTAGATAGATGACTATATAAAACAAAATCCGGCTTACGGCTTGCCCCGGTATTAGTGAAATTTATTTTTTAAAATACTACACACATAACGTTTATAATCGAAACGTTATTTATGTTATATACTGCACATTATGAAGCGTAGCGAATTATTTTTTTCTTTTTTATTGGTGCCCTTGGATTTTTTAATGATTGTTTTGGCTGGTATCTCCGCTTATTATATTCGTTTTTCTGAATTTACTATCGGGATTAGACCCGTTATTTTTGATTTACCTTTTTCTTCTTATCTTAAAATTGTTTTTCTTGTCGCGTTATTGTGGCTAATTATTTTTGCTTTGTCCGGACTTTACAGTATCAAGGATTCCAGAAAATTATTAAAAGAATTTTATCGAGTGGTGCTGGCTTGTTCTACTGGTTTTATGTTGATAGTCATCTTGATTTTTATTAGGCGGGAATTATTTGATTCCCGTTTTATTATTTTAGTCGGTTGGGTGTTGGCTATTTTTTATGTAAGTTTTTCCCGCCTTTTGGTAAGGAATTTACAAAATATGCTTTTTTCTTTCGATGTAGGCGTGAAGAAAATTATTTTAGTCGGTAATAGTAAGACCACGGATATTTTGATAAAGGAATTTTCTCGCAATAAAAAATCAGGCTATGAGGTGGTAAAGCGTTTGCGTGATTTTAATATTGAGACATTGCAAGAATTAGCAGAGTTTATAAAAGAATATCGGGCTAGCGGCAAAGGTAAAGAGATAGATGAAATAATTCAGAGTGATCCGAATTTAACCAAGGCAGAGGTTTTGAGATTATTTGATTTTGCCGATGAATATCATATTACTTTTAAGTATGCGGCCGATCTTTTAGGAACAAAAGTCCTGAAAACCGAAGTGGTGGAAATTGCCGGCGTTCCGATCGTGGAAGTTAAAAAAACTCCTTTGGAGGGCTGGGGGAGAATTATGAAAAGATTTTTTGATATTTTTTTCTCAGTTTTATTTATAATTATTTTTTCGCCGATAATGATTTTGGTTGCTATTGCTGTTAAATTGGAGTCAAGAGGGCCGGTTATTTATAAAAACGAGCGTGTGAGTAAAAATGGCACTTTCAGACTTTTTAAATTCAGATCAATGCTGGCTCAATATTGCGTAGGTAAGGAATATTCAAATACTGACAAGGCTATGCAGTACGAAAAAGAATTGATTGAGAAGCAAAACACCAAAGAAGGACCGGTTTATAAAATTGCCGATGACCCGCGCATAACCAAGGTAGGAAAATTTATTAGACGCTGGAGTCTTGATGAACTGCCGCAATTTTTTAATGTTTTGTTTGGAAGTATGAGTTTGATCGGTCCGCGTCCTCATCAGCCGCGCGAAGTGGCCAAATATGAACGTCATCACAAAAAAGTTTTGAGCATCAAGCCGGGCATTACTGGGTTGGCGCAAATTTCCGGCCGGAGCGATTTAAGCTTTGAAGACGAGGTGAAGCTTGATACTTATTATATTGAAAATTGGTCGCTTCTTTCTGATTTGGGAATATTATTAAGAACGCCCTTGGCGATTTTGCGGCCGAGAAAAGCGGAATAATAACAATTAACTTTTAACATAAAAAAATGCGCGTAGCTTTAATCCATGATCATTTAGCTCAAGACGGAGGGGCGGAAAAGGTTTTAAAAATTTTGGCGGAGATGTTTCCGGAAGCGCCAATTTATACTTTGCTTTACGAAAAGAAAAACGCTGATAAATATTTTAAGAATCGTCATATAGAAACTTCTGTTATTCAAAAATTTCCCGGCGGCATAAAACATTATCAATGGTATATGCCTTTCATGCCGATGGCAGTGGAGTTTTTTGATTTGCGGGAATATGATTTGGTAATTTCTGATACTAGTTCTTTCGCTAAAGGCGTGATTACTTCCACTAATACTTTGCATATTTGCTATTGCCACACCCCGACTCGCTATCTTTGGGATTATACCCACCAGTATATAAATGAGCTTAAATACAACAAATTTTTCAAAAAAATTATTTCTCTGGTCTTGAATTATGTGAGAATCTGGGATAGGCAGGCGGCTGACCGCGTTGATTTTTATATTGCTAATTCAATAGCTGTTAAAGATAGAATTAAAAAATATTATCGGCGCGATTCCGTTGTTGTCTATCCGCCAGTAGAAATTGATAAATTTCAGATTGCCGATAAAAAGTCCGATAGTGATGGATATTTTTTGATTGGCGGAAGATTGGCTCCATACAAGAGAATGGATATAGTTATTGAGGCTTTTAATAAAAATGGCAAGAAGCTGAAAATTTTTGGAGATGGCGTTGATCGCGCCAGATTGGAAGCAATAGCAAACGGCAATAAGAATATAGAATTTTTAGGACGAGTTGATGACCAGAAGAAGGCAGAGCTATATCGTCATTGCCTGGCATTTTTAAATCCCCAAGAAGAAGATTTCGGCATCACAGTTATAGAAGCAATGGCTTCTGGGCGTCCGGTGATTGCTTTCGGCCGCGGTGGAGCGAAGGAAACTGTATTGGCAGAAAAAAGCGGTTTATTCTTTTATGAACAAACTCCGGAGGCGGTTATTAAAATAATTGATAAATTTTATAATTATTCTTGGCAGCCGGAAGAAATTAGGAAACAAGCAGAGCAATTTTCCGTGGAAAAGTTTAAAAAAGAATTAAATGATTTGATTGATTTGGAATATGGAAAATTCAAAAAAGATAAGGTTTAAGCCCACGAAATAAAAGATACAAAAAAGGGGGAGTAAAACAATATGAAAATTGGCATAGATATTAGAACTTTGATGGAAAAGAATTATAGCGGTGTTTCAGAATACACATTAAATTTGATTAAAGCAATTTTAAAAAAGGATAGGGAAAATGAATATAAGCTATTTTATAATTCCGGCCGCGATATCAAAAATCGCTTGCCGGTTTTTGATTATAAAAATGTAGAAATAATAAGCCGCCGCTATCCAAATAAAATTTTTAATTATCTTTTGCAAAAAATTTTTAAATATCCGAAAATTGACAAAATACTCGGAGTAGACGTTTTTTGGATGCCGCATCTGAATTTTATTTCCTTGTCAAAGGAAAGCAAAAAAATATTAACTGTGCACGATTTGTCCTTTTGGCGCTATCCGAATTTTTTTAATTTGCGCAGAAATATCTGGCATTGTATAATTAACATAAAGAAATTGATTAGGAATGCCGATAAAATCGTGGCTGTTTCAGAGAATACAAAAAATGATATAATAGATTTGGCTAAAATTAGTGTCGATAAAATAGAGGTTGCCTATTCCGGAATTGACGAACAGTACAAAGTAATTCCAAGAGACGATAAAAATTTGGCGATGATTAAAGAAAAATACGATTTGAAAGATGAGTTCATTTTGTTCCTCGGCAATTTAGAGCCAAGGAAGAATTTGATTAGCCTGATAAGGGCTTATAATAAATTTAAAAGAGATAATTTTTGGGCAGAAAATATAGATTTAGTGATAGCTGGGGGAAAGGGTTGGAAAACCAAAGATATTTTTGAAGAAAAAGAAAAGTCAGAATATAGAAAAAATATAAAATTTTTAGAATATATACCGCGGGAAGAAAAAGTTTATCTTTATAATTTAGCTTCGGTTTTTATTTACCCTTCTTTTTATGAAGGATTTGGTTTTCCTCCTCTGGAAGCTATGGCTTGCGGGACGCCGGTTATAACCAGCTCGGTTTCAAGTCTGCCGGAAGTAGTTGGCGGTTGTTCGCTTTTGATAAATCCTGATAATAGCCAAGAAATATCCGAAGCGGTAAAACTAATTTTTTCTGACAAAAAAATAAGAGATAGTTTGACAGAGGCGGGAATAAGAAGAGCGAAAGAATTAAACTGGGAGAAAACAGCAGAAAAATATTTGCGCATTTTCCGGGAAATAAAAATTTAATAATATAATTTTCCTGCCAGTAGGCAGACTATTTTCAAAATTATGGCAGATTTTAAAAAAATAATTACTTTCGGGCGATCAGGCAAAAAAAATACGGAGAAAAAAACGACTAATAGATTTTTAGATTTTCTGATCTTTAGCCCTATTGTTTTAATATTTTTTCTTTGCCCCCTGTTTTTCACCGGGCAGGTTCTGTCTGGTATAGGTTTTGAGAAAATGATTCTTTTTTATTTTCTTGTTTTATTCGGCATAGTTGTCTGGGTTACCAAGGGGGTTTTGGAGGGGGAATTGGAGTTAAAGAGGACGCCTTTGGATTGGCCAATTTTAATATTATTAGCGGTTTATATTACAGCCACTTTTTTTTCTGTCGGTCAAAAAGACAGTTTGATCGGCGGTTATGGAGATTTATCAAAAAGTTTGGCGGCAGTTATAACTTTTTCTTTGTTTTATTATTTAGTTGTAAATAATATAAATGCCAAAAGGATAAAAATAATTTTTTGGTCCTTGCTTTTTTCATCTTTTTTGGTTATTGCATTTTCTTTGGCGCAACTTTTTGGATTTTTTGTTTTATCCCTTCCTTTTACTCAAATTATTAATTTTAACCCAGTGGGCTCTCTGACCGGACTTTCTATGTTTGTTATATCTTGTTTGCCGATTTTGGTAGTTATGGCTTCTGAAATAAAAGAAATTCATCCCAATTTAAATAAATTTTTTTCGGCGATTTTAAAAATCATTGTTATTTTTATGATTTTAGCCGGGTTAGTTATTTTGGCGTTGCTCAACGGATTCACTTTTTGGTTGGGGGCGATAGCTGGTATCGTAATTATTTTAATGTTTTTTCTCTCAAAAATAATACCAATTACTAATAACAATTTAATCATTCCCCTCGTTGTTTTTTTATTTCTTATCATTCTTTTGGTTTTGGGAAATTTTAATATAGTAAATCTAGATTTGCCCGCGGAAATAAGTCTTTCCCGCAGCGCTTCCTGGGATATTGCTAAAAATAGTTTAAAGGCAAATCCTATTTTCGGTTCCGGTCCCGCCACTTTTTATTATGATTTTTCTAAATTTCGCGGAGCAGATTTCAATAATTCTCCTTTGTGGAACGCTCGTTTTAATAATGCGAGCGGAATTTTGTTTGAATTGTCAGCGACAGTCGGAGCCGTTGGTGCTATTATTTTTATTGTTATCGGCTTAATAGTTCTATCAATTTGTTTTTTGGCTTTAATAAAAGTGACGGAAAAAGAAATCCGTCCCTTGCTTTTAGCTTTGTTTGCCGGGTTTGTGGTTATGGTGGTTCTGGCTCTTCTTTTTCCTCTTAATAGTTCTTTGACGTTATGGGCGATTTTGTTGTCGGTTTTAACAGTTTCCACAGCCATTGAAATTTATCCGGAAAAATTTAAATCTTTAAAGTTATCTTTCAGATCATCGCCGAAATACGCCTTAGCCTTAGCTGCTTTATTTTTGTGTGTAAGCGCTGGTGTCATCATTCTATTTACCTTGGGAGTAAAAATGTATTTAGCTGATTTCTACGCGAAAAAAGCCGTGGCTTCAGAAGACGCTAATAACCAAATAGCGCAATTAAGAAAAGCAGTTGATCTCTTCCCCTATGAAGACAGCTATTATTTAGGCTTAGCTAAAAATTATATGGCGCTAGCCAATAAAGAAGCTGGAGGAGAAAAGAATCAGACAAAAATTGAAAATAATTTAGGACAAGCAGTTGAATTTGGCAAAAAGGCTATTGATATTTCTCCAAATAAAGCCGCTGATAATGAATCTCTAGCGTTGATTTACGAAAATGCCAGTTTTTATACGCGTGGCGCTTTAGAGTGGGCAGAAAATTTATATGTAAAAGTATCAGAATTAGAACCTGAAAACCCAACTCCATTTTTGCGCATAGCTTTAATAAATGTAGCTCGATCTAAAATGCAGGAAGATAAAGCCGAAAAAGAATATTATTTAAACGAAGCGATAAAAAAATATGATGAGGCGATTGCGAAAAAAAGCGATTTGTCCTCAGCCTTTTATGGGAAGGCAGTTGTTTACGAAGAGTTAAAAAATAATGGCGAAGCAATTGAACAATTGAAAAAGGCAGTGATTATTTCCACGGATAATATTGATTACCGCTTTGAGCTGGGAAGATTATATTTTAATCGCGGTGTGGCACAACTTAATATTTCGCAAAATGCTACAGAGGAATTAACTGAAGAAGAATCAGCTGCCGAAATCAATGTTGATAACGAGTTGAGTGTTAATTCGGAACAGGCAGTTGGTGCATTTGTTGATCGCAATGATGATTTAAATATGGCAGAACAAATTTTTTATGAAATTTACAAGATGAATCCTAAACATGCAAACGCTTTGTATAGTTTAGCTTTGCTTTATCAAAAAATAGGGGAAATTGACAATGCCAAATTAGCAGTGAAGGAATTGCTGTCAGTAGTGGAGAGCGATAATCAGGCGGTGGAAGCGGTGAAAAAACAGTTTTATGGGCTGTATTGAGCAATAATAAAATAAAAAATGAAAGAATTTAGGAACAGTCCCGAGGTTTCGGAGCTGTTCTTTTGTATTGTAATATAAAATTATTGAAGATATAATTTAATTATGAATAAAACAAATCATAAAAATGTTATTGTTGCTATGTCTGGCGGGGTAGATTCGTCCGTAGCCGCTAAATTATTAAAAGATAAAGGGTTTAATCCGACCGGTATTTTTTTGCATTTTTGGAAAGACGAAAATTATAGTCATCAAGAAGCGGAGGCAGAAAATAAATGTTGTTCACTGGAAGCTTTGGCTGATGCCAGGCGAGTCTGCCAGCAGATTGGCATTTCTCTTTATACTTTAAATTTTAGCAATGTTTTTAAAAAAGAAGTTGTCGATTATTTTTTAAACGAGTATAAATGCGGTCGAACTCCAAATCCATGCGTCCGTTGCAATAAATCGGTGAAACTTGGCTTATTAATTAAACGAGCGGGAAAACTCGGTTTTGATTATGTGGCCAGTGGGCATTATGTCAGAATTAAAAAATCAAAACTTGTGCATAAGTTATATAAAGGCAGAGATAAAGACAAGGATCAATCATATTTTCTTTGGACGCTAACGCAAGAACAATTATCGCACCTGCTTTTCCCTTTGGGAGATTATAAAAAGGAAGAAGTCAGAAGATTGGCAAAAAAATTTAAATTACCTACAGCTTCCAAGAAAGAAAGCCAGGAAATTTGTTTTATTCCTAGCGGTAGTCATAATGATTTTTTGAAAAAATATATAAAATTAAAATCAGGGCCGATTAAGACATTGGATGGTAAAGAAGTCGGCAAACATCAGGGATTACCCCTTTATACTATTGGCCAGAGAAAAGGCGTGGAAATCGGAGGAATAGGGCCTTTTTATGTGGCTAAATGCGATTATAAAACGAATACTCTCTATGTAGTTGATAATGGTGAGGATCAGATTTTATATGATGATAAATTAATTGCAAAAAAAGTTAATTGGATAGTTGGAGTAGAACCGAAATTACCTCTAGCTTGCGAAGCTGTAATTAGATATAGGCATAAGCCTGTAAAATGTAAAATTGAAAAATTAATAGTTAAAAACAACAGAGAAGAATATTTAGTCAAATTTAAAGAACCACAAAGAGCAATCACTGCTGGGCAAAGCGTAGTTTTTTATAATAAAGAAGAGGTTATTGGCGGAGGAATTATAGATTTGGCTGGTAATTAATTTTTGTGCTATAATATTATTATAAATTTCTAAGGATTTTTTAAATAAGAATGATGAAGATTAAAAAGTCTAAAAGAGAATCAAGACTTGTCAAAAAATTCTCTCTCCTCCTAATATTCTCAATTATCCTCACTCTAGGATTATCTATATCCATGGGTTCTCTTTTAGCTGCCTGGACTGCTCCGGCTGCTGCTCCTCCTGGTAACAATATTGCCTCCCCAATCAATACCGGTCCTGTAGGCCAATCAAAGCAGGGAGGATTAATATTAAATACCGGTGGCAGCACCAATGGTCTTATAGTTCAATATGGCAATGTGGGTATCGGGACAACCAACCCCCAAGCTATGTTGGACGTAGCAGGTAATATTATTGCTTCTGATCCGACAGCGAATAATCATCTAGCAACCAAGGGATATGTGGATGCCTTAGGAATATCCGGAGGGGGAGAATATGTGCAGGGAAACGCAACTTATTTTACTGCTGGCGGAAATAATTATTATTGTTCACAACGCGTCGTTAGTTTAACTGGTGTAGTTACTATCAGCAATGTAAATGAAGGGCAGCCTTGCGATACTGGTAAAGTATGTAATTCCGGGCAATGTTCATCTCCCGGCGAGTCTGCGACTACCTGCACTACTAATTCTCAATGTGCCTCAGGCTATTGTGTAGACGGATATTGTTGCAATACAGCTTGTTCTGGTGCTTGCCAGGCTTGCAATATTTTTGGTAGCGCTGGTATCTGCACTAATGTCCCCGATGGGACTGACCCAGCTAACGAATGCGCAACTACCACTTGTACTAACTATATATATGGCAGTGTAAATCCTACTTGCTATCGTTATGCTACCAATACTTCTAAAAACGGTACCTGTAATGGGGGAGGAGCTTGCTATAGTTCTTTAACTGATATTTGTTCTGGGCAGGGGACAGCGACTATTACCTGTGGTAGCACCGGCTGTTGGAAGGCTTGCACGGCGAACTCTTTAGTCACTTCTTATGATAATTATAATGAAGTTTGTTATACGGATGGAACTGCTCATGGTTGTTCTAGTGGTTTGGTTTGCGATTCTACCGGTACTTGTAAATTACCTGCCAGCACAGCTTGTACGGCGGATAGCCAATGTGGTAGTGGTTACTTATGTGGAGTTGATGCTGATGGAGATCGTTATTTGACCACTGCCACTACCGGCACCTGTGTTTTGGGCGTGTCTCACACCGATTGTTATGATAGTGATGCTAGGTGTACAATCTCTGGCACTAATAGTTATTATTGCACTGCCGGAACCTGTAAATATTGTCGATGGGTCAAGAGTTATGATTGCGGAAATAATTATTACTTTAATTCTTATATAACTATGACATGTAGTCCAACTACCGTTGGTTCTCAGGCTGGCATGTTCTCCAGATATGGCAATGAAGGAACTTGGACTAGTCTTTATGGTGGTTGTGTATATTATAATCCTTCCTATAGCGATGCCGCTCAATATATATGTTCATGTAATTAAGGGATTTATAAAATATTTTTATGCTTCCTCGTAAATTCTCTCTCCTCCTAATATTCTCAATTATCCTCACTCTAGGATTATCTATATCCATGGGTTCTCTTTTAGCTGCCTGGACATCTCCTGCCAATACTCCTCCTGATG
>Ga0265297_10011030_pt1 | contig 11175 bp, 13 predicted proteins | sample Munlanlwell13791_FD_192502 | JGI IMG/M metagenome (GOLD analysis project Ga0265297, IMG submission 192502) | Leachate microbial communities from a municipal landfill in Southern Ontario, Canada - Leachate well 137-91 | ecosystem: Engineered > Solid waste > Landfill > Unclassified | place...
CTCCGAGTTTATAGCCAAAGCAATGCCTGTCGCAGAAATCCGTAAAGCGCTTCTGACCGCTAAGGCGATGGCTGACGAAGCCTCGGTCATTGCCTCGCAAATTCCCCAAACCACCGCTGTATCGACCGAACCAAAAATCGACACGGCAGCGATCTACGCATCCCGCAACAACCAGAAAGGATAAAAACTCATGACTGAACTAACAGAAGGTCAACACAAGGCCGAATTCCTTGTCTCCGAGGCCAACGGCACAGTTTCAAGAGATGTCGTTACGATTCTCGCAGGACAGAATCTTAAGGCAGGTCATGTGCTCGGCCAAATCAGCGTTGGCTCCGCCACGGGCGCAGCTGTCAGCGGCAATACTGGCAACGGCACGCTTTCCTCCGTGACTGTTGGGGCAAAGGCAAGATCCGGCATTTATGCCGTGACTTGTGTCGAGCCTGCAACAGGCGGCGGTACATTTCTGGTCGAGGCTCCAGATGGAGTCACGGTCGGAACGGCGCATGTCGGGGCTGCCTTCAACACCGAAATCGGCTTTACGATCTCAGCGGGAGCAACGGACTTTGTATCGGGCGACCGTTTCAACGTCACGGTGTCGAGCGGGTCCGGCAAATATAAGGAATATAATCCGGCCAACACGGATGGTTCTGAAACTGCCGTCGCTCTTCTGCTCGATAATATCAATGCGACCGCCGCCGACGTCTCTACGGTGGCCATTGTTCGTCAAGCCGAAGTAAATGCCGCCGAGCTGATCTGGTTTTCGGGTGCAACTCAGAACCAAATCGCAGTCGGCCTAAATCAGCTGAAACAACAAGCCATCATTGCGCGTTCGGCCATCTAAGCCGGACGCAGTCCCTCCCCACAACGGAAGTCCACGCCCGTCTGCAGAAGTCGCAGATGGTAATGGGACACCGTGTCTTACAGAAAGGTAATCTTCATGACTGTTCTCGACATCTTTAATAACAACGCTTTCTCGGTCACCTCGCTGACAGATGCAATCAACAAAATGCCGTACAAGCCCGGTCAAGTCGGTGGGCTTGGCCTTTTCAGGGAAAGCGGCGTGGCCACAACTTCGATTATGATTGAGGAACGCGAAGGAACGCTGGCCTTGATCCCCACAAGCCCGCGCGGGAGTCCTGCTACGCAAAACAAGCACGGCAAACGCAAGGCGCGGTCGCTGGTCGTTCCGCACACGGCGCTTGAGGACACGATCATGGCCGATGAAGTTCAGGGCGTGCGTCAGTTCGGAAGTGAAGCCGATCTGCAAAGTGTTCAAACCATCGTCAATGATCGTTTGGGCGAAATGGCGGACAAGCACGACATCACTTTGGAACATCTTCGCCTTGGCGCAATCATGGGCAAGATTTACGACTCCGATGGAGCGACCGTTCTTTATGACCTGTTCGATGAGTTTGGCGTCACATCTTACGACGACATCAACTTCGACCTTGCAAACACGAGCGCTAAGAAAGGCGCGATCAAGCTCCATTGCCACAGCATCAAGCGAAAGATCGAAAATGAGCTGGGTCAAGTTCCCTATACGGATATCCATGCGCTTTGCTCGCCGACATTCTTTGATGCCCTTGTTACTCACGATGAAGTGACAAAAGCTTATGATCGGTTTCAGGAAAGCGTCTTCTTGCGGACCGGGCAGGCACGCGGACAATTCGATTATGCGGGCATCGTGTTTGAAGAATATCGCGGTTCCGGGGAATGCTCAATTGAGGAAGGCGAAGCGCATTTCTTCCCTGTTGGGGCACAAGGACTGTTTCGTCAATACAACGCGCCCGCCGATTTTGTCGAAACCGTCAACACCATCGGCTTGCCGCGTTATGCCAAACAAGCAGTGGATGATGAGTTTGGGCGGTGGGTGAAGATGCACACGCAAGCCAATCCGCTCCCGATCTGCACGCGTCCAAAAGTGCTGATCAGAGGAAAGGCGGCAGCCTAAGATGAGCTTCGACGGCATGATCGCGGCGCTCTTTGCCGATCCTTTTCTGGCAAAGGACGCCGCGTATCTGCCCGTGGGCGCATTGGAAACCTACAAAATCCGCACCATCACAAAACAGCCGGATACGCTGACGGCCTTTGGCGGAGGGCATATCCATTCTGAAACGGCTTTGTTCGATGTTCAGGCGACAGACGTCCCAAATCCAGCAATTGGCGATCAAATGACAGTGGATGACGTGACATACGCCATTCAGTCCGAACCGACTGCCGACCGTGAACGTCTGGTCTGGACGTTGAATATGGCGGTGGTCGAATGAGCCTTCGCCTTTTGGCTGCGCTTCAAGGCGACTTGAAACGGATAATGGCGGACGAGTTGAAAACGGCGGAACAGGCCGTTACATCCGGCGTTAGGCAGGCCACGGATGGCCTAAAAGGCGAGCTGCGCAACCAGATATCCAGCGCAGGCCTCGGCCAAAAGCTGGCCAACACATGGCGTGGACAGGTTTATCCCAAAGGCGGAGCAAGTCTCAACGCGGCGGGCTTTGTTTGGAGCAAAGCGCCGGAGATCGTAAGCGCCTTCGGCAATGGCGTCACTATCCGGTCAAGTCACGGCTTCTTTTTAGCTATCCCGACCGAGGCCGCAGGTAAATCTGCGATGGGCAAACGCATCACGCCGGGACTTTGGGAACAGGCCCACGGCATGCGGCTTCGCTTCGTTTATCGACGCGGTGCTGTTTCTCTGCTGGTGGCCGACAACATGCGGGCCAGAACCGGAAAACGTGGCGGATTTTCTGCGGCAAGCACCTCGGCTTTGCGGACAGGGCGCGGGTTGACGACCGTTCCGATATTCCTTCTGGTTCCTCAGGTAACATTGCGCAAGCGATTTGACATCGACAGAGCCGCTAATAAATGGACGGCACATTTGCCGAGCCTCGTCATTCAAAATTGGGAAGGAGGTTCGAGCCAGTCATGACCAAGCGCGAAACCATCCTTCAAGCACTCTTTACCGCGTTGCAAACCATAAAAGGCCCCCTCTTTCTGCGTAATGAGCCTTTGCCGGAAAAGGTTCCGGCTGGAGGTTTGGTTATTCTCCGTGACGGAGATCCCGGTGAACCAGAAGTGATGTTGTCACCGCTTTCCTATTACTGGAACCATACGGCTTTGGCAGAAGTTCTTGTTCAACACACCAGCGCTGTGCGTCGGGACGCAATGTTAGACAATCTTTTTCAAGATATCGCGGCAGCGTTGGCCATCGATAACACCTTGAGCGGGCTCTGCGACCGCGTGACGCCTTTGTCTCCCGACACAAGCAATCTTTCAATTGATGGAGCACCGAGCGTCAAAGCCGCGATCATTCCCATCGAGCTTATCTACACGACCGACAGCCAACTCGGCTGACTTTTCCCTAACAATGGAGGCTTAACATGGCACGTGCCTATGGCGCGAACGCCCAACTATTGGGCTCTTTCGAAGCAACTTACGGAACATCTCCCGCTGGAAACTATATTAAGTTTCCATTTGTATCCTCAGCGTTGGGTTCTGAACAAAACCTAATCGCCTCCGACCTGTTGGGCCAAGGGCGCGATCCGGCTCAGCCCATGCGTGACGTGATCAATGTCGATGGCGATGTGGTTGTGCCTGTCGATCTGCGAAACTTTGGGCATTGGCTGAAAGCTTTGCTTGGCGCACCTACAACCAGCGGCACGGGGCCGCACATCCACTCTTTCGTATCGGGTGCTTCGGCTTTACCAAGCCTATCGCTTGAAGTTGGCATGCCGGAAGCATCAGCCTTTTTTATGAACATGGGCGTTAGGATCAATTCGATGCAATTGACCTTCGCCCGTTCCGGTGGCGCAAACGCAACATTAAACTGTATAGCCCAAGGCGAAAGCCGAGCGGCAACTAGCGCCGGAGGCACACCAACAGTCGGTGTGCTTACGCGGTTCAACCAGTTTCAAGGCAGCGTAAAGAAGGACGGAACACAGCTCGGCAACGTCACAGGTGCGCAGCTGACTTACACAAATAACCTCGAAAAGATTGAGACAATCCGTTCGGACGGCAAAATTGATGGAGCCGATCCGACCATCGCCGGATTGACGGGTTCCATCGACGTGCGCTTCGCGGATACGACGCTGATCGACGCGGCGACAAACAACACGCCTGTGGAGTTAGAGTTCGGCTACGTCATCGACGCTAGCCGTTCGCTGATCTTCACGGCACATCAAGTCTATCTGCCCAAACCGAAGCTTTCTATCACAGGCCCCGGCGGCGTGCAGGCCAGCTTCAACTGGCAGGCCGCCAAGCCCGATGCGGGGCAAATGCTGACCGTCACCCTGACCAACGATGTGGAGAGCTACACATGATCCGTCTTGATTTAAAAAGAGAGCCTCATTGGCTCGACCTTGGCCACGGCGTGCGTGTGCATGTGCGCCCCGCCACGACAGCGCTCGTCATGGCCGCGCGCGTTACCGCTCTTAAAGAAAACGATGGCACAGCCGATGCTGGAACGCGAAGCGCGGCGCTGATCAAAAAGCTGGCTGAGCTTGCGATCATAGCTTGGGAAGGCGTTGGCGACAGCGAAGATAATCTCGCCGAAGTCACGCCGGAAGCAGTCGCCGCGCTAATGGACTTATGGCCCATAGCGGACGCATTTGAACGGCTCTATCTCGGCCCAACGCTCATTTTGGAACAGGAAAAAAACGGTTAGAGGCTCGCTGCAAATGGCACTTCGGCGGCGGGCCTGAATACTGCGGTTCATGTGCAGATGCAGGCCTGCCCTGCAGTAAGGGCAAACCAAACAAAAACGGCGAGCTTTGTCCCTACTGCGCGAACGAGCCACAAACGATGGAGGGCTGGGAAGCGTGGGACATCGCCCTACGCTGCGCTAGCCAGCTTCGCATGGCGCAATTCGCCGTGATCGGTATCGACATGAACGCCGCGCTGAAGATTGCAGAAGAATTGGGCTATGATAAAACTTCTGCAACAACGCTTCTGCTTGCGTGCGAATGCGGCATTGTTTCATCCGTAAATCAAAAAAACACTGAGCAACCTGTGTAAAATTAAACCTTTATACCGTTCCTTCTTTTAAGATTTTGAGGATATCTGAAATTTTTGCTGGAGATGTCTTGCCAACAAGGAAACGGTTTGCACACTCATCCATTTGTTGCTGGGTTGGCTTCATTTGTGCGTCTATGCCTTTACGAATTTGCTTCCGCATATATGTTGTATTTTGCATACCTTTTGACTTGCCTTCGAGGAGGGTTTCTGAAAGCAGCCTTTCCTTTCTTTGCCTTTTCCCTTTTCCAAGACAGTCATTTTGAATATATTTTGCATAGCTAATAATGAAATGCTGTTCTGAGTTATAAAATATGAACTTGTCGCTAATAACCTTGCTTGCTTCGTTAAGATTCCTTGTTTCTAATAATGTTTTTAAGAAAGGCACTGCTCCGTCCTCAACATCACCAACAGTGATTGTATCTTGAGGCGCAAGTAAGCCAAAGAAGGGCGTAGGACGAAGGATGGAAATTGGCCTTATAAGATTAAGGCCTTCACAAGCAGTTACAAAAACAAATAGATTATTCTCTGTATTTACATTGATACCCTCAAACTTCTCTATCAGCTCCTTCCATACAATTTGTTCACCAGAACTTCCGATTTCCAGGCCGTTCGGATTACCATGCATGTCTAATTGTAATATCGGACGCAAACCACCTGCTGTTGCTGTCTTGATGTCTTCTAGCAGTAGGAATAGTTCTTCTTTGCTGCTTATTTCATTATGTTGAAAATTGATACCCGTAGACTGAGAAAGTCCCGTCAAATCTTCTGCAATTCTGTTTGGAGTGCCTTCTTCACCAAGTCTGGCGGCACTTACCAAGCGAATGGCATTACAGACGAATGTCGATTGGAATTGTATTGGCAAGAGAGTTTCCCTCTTTTAACGGCAATCGCAAGATCTACAGGGTAATGACGGTTTTATCTGCGAACAAGGCTTAAAAAATGTCTGAACGCAATCTCTCCATACGCCTTTCCGTCATGGAGGGGGGCAAGGTCAAGGCCGAGCTGAAAGAGATCGGGGAGTCCGGCGAAAAGTCGCTCAAGAAGATCGAGCTTGCCGGACAGCCCGCCTCTAAAAGCCTTTTGGCCCTGAATGCCGCCGCCAATGACGTGCGCGGTTCGGCCATCGGGCTGACCAGCCATATTGGGCCATTGGGTTCGGCTATGGCCGCATTGGGTCCAGCGGGAATCGTTGCGGGCGCTGGCTTGGGCGCGATGGTCATCATGCTCAAGAAGAGCTTTGAGGAAGCCGCTCTGGCCGAACAAGCGCAAAACCGCCTTATGGGAGTGCTTCGCGCCACAGATTATGCTTCCGGCCTTACGGGAAAAGAACTGGCCGAGATGGCCGAGGAGATGGAACATTCGACGTTGACCAGCGCCGAGTCTGTTAAAAACGCGGCTGCTATCTTGGCGACCTTCCGCTCTGTCTCAGGCGACACCTTCAAACAGGCCATCCATCTTGCTCAAGATATGTCCGCCGTATTTCAGCAGGATCTATCTTCATCGGCAACACAGCTCGGCAAGGCGCTGGAAGATCCCGTTGAAGGCATATCGGCGTTAAAGCGTGTGGGCGTTTCCTTTTCGGACTCGCAACGCGACGTTATTAAGAGCTTGGTCGAAACTGGACAAAAGGCCGAAGCGCAAAAGATCATCCTTGCCGCACTTGAGCAACAAGTCGGTGGTGCCGGGGCTGCGGAAACTCAAGGCCTGACCGGAGCCACGCACCGCATGACGGTGGCTTGGGGCGATATGCTTAAGGCAATTGGCCAAACGGAAGCCGTTAGTGGAAGTGCCCAAGCTGTATTGCAACAGCTTGCGACGACCTTTGAAGTTACGACCGAATGGTTCAGCAAAGCCCCTCTAGCTGTCCAACTGCGCGACGCCAAAAACGAACTGGCCGAGGTGCAAAAAGAACTGGATTGGCTGCAAAAACTGCCTTCTGCCGTTCAGCCGCTTTACAAAGGCAATACGGAAGTTCGGCAGAAGAAAGCCGCCGAACTCCGCGCAGAGATCGAAAAGCTGACTAAGGCAGAAGAAGTGGCGGCCGCCGAACGGACCAAAGCTGAGGCCGGGCGTGCCACGGCAGAAAAGCAAGGCCGCGCCGACCTGCTGCTTCAGCAGCGTAAAGGCATCGACGAAGCTCTAGCCAAATTGGTTGACGATCCCTCCGAAAAGATTGCCAAGATTAATGACGAGCTTGAAAAAACCAAGCAGCGTTTGGAAAACTTACGCGAAAAGGATGGCAGCAGCAACGCGGGTGTCGATGTGGCGATCAAGCAGGCGGAAGAGCTTGCGCGTCGCCAAATTGAGGTTATTCAAAAGCCGATTACGGAAGCAGCCCAGAAAGAGGCCGACGCCAATCAGAAAATCATCGATGATCTGAAACAAAAGCTGCTTGGCATCAGCAACGAACGACAAGCCTTTATTGATCAAGCTGTCAGCCGCCTTTCCAGCAAGGCTGGCAATGCTGAAAAAGCCCAGACTCGCAATCTGGCTGCTCAATTGTTTGATCAGAAGTCTTTTGCCGAAGCGCAGAAGATTATTGACGATCTTATGCGGCAAACGGACAAGCTGGGCGACAAGCGCAAGGCGTTCGTTTCCGATGCGCTGGCCAAATTACCGGAAACGGCGACGCAAGAACAAATTGACCGCGCCAAGCAGTTAGCAACGGCGCTTTATACCCAAACCGAGGCGCAAGAAAAGCTCGACAAGCTAAAACAGGAAGGCAAAGAGCTTACGGACGGAGCCAAAACCGCCACGGAAGCCTATGCCGACAAGATCGCCCGCTTGAACGAGCTTTTAAATGCCGGAGCCATCAGTCAAGAAGTTTACAACAAATCGCTGACTGGCGCAGGCGACGAGCTTCTCTCCAAGCGCACAGACCCCGAAGCGGGCATTCTGCGTGCGTTTAAGAATTACGAAAAAGGCGCGACAGATACAGCCTCTGCCATCGAAACCGCCTTTACCGACGCGATGAAAGCGACCGAGGACGCCATCGTGAACATGGTCACGTCCGGCGAAGTTAGTCTCAACGGGTTAAACGATCTCGCAAATAGCATAGTTGCCGACATCACGCGCATGGTGGTGCAGCAATCAATTACTGGGCCGTTGTTCAAGTCCATGAGTTCGAGCCTTGAAAGCGGCGGCTTTATGTCCGACATCATCGGTTCATTTTTTCATGAAGGGGGCTTGGTTGGCGAGGCTACTTCCACAAGGCAGGTTCCCGCTTATGTGTTTGCCGGAGCGCCGCGCTACCATTCAGGAGGTATCGCAGGGCTGCGGCCTGACGAAGTTCCGGCCATATTGCTACGAGGAGAACGGGTTATCCCCAAAAACGGTCACGCATCCAGCCCTATTAACCTCGTGATGAACATATCAACGCCTGATGCCAATAGCTTCCGAGCTAGCCAAGCACAAGTTTCAGCGGAGGCCGCGCGTGGGATAAGTCGTGCAAGGAGAAATTTATGAGACACCTTGTTCTTTATCTATTTTATTCAATTTTGACTGGGCGATATCAATTTCATTTTGGTGATATGCAATCTTCTCTCTCAAACGATCTGGATCATTAGGTCCATCATCATTCAGCAGACGGACGCCATCATCCAAAGCTTTTTTTATAGCAACGCCTTCTAATCTACGACGTACTGCATCCTCGGATAACGAAGGATCGCCTGTTGCAAATATCTCAAGGCTCGCCCCATCGTTCTTTATTATAGCTTGGTGCAAACGATGCTCACACTCGACACCCTTTGTAGGACGACGATACTCATAAAGACGCCGAGACAGATTTCGTGTTTCCCCAATATAACACCGTCCGTTTTTTAGGGTTATCCTATAGAGGCCGGGTAACTTGGGAACCTTTGGAAATTTAGGCCATCCCTTTTCACAAATGAGAACCCTGCCAGCAGGTTGCCAAGATACTTCTGTCTTCATGCCCCCCCCCAGATTCACTGCTTCAATATATAATGAAAAAGATCGAAGAAAACCATGACCTTCCACGAAATCCGTTTTCCGGACGACATTGCCTATGGGGCGACGGGCGGGCCGGAGTATCTGACGACTGTCGTTTCAATGGCTTCGGGGCATGAGCAGCGCAACGCTAACTGGTCGGCGGCGCGGGGCAAATGGAATGTAGCCTCTGGCTTGAAACATCAAGCACAACTTAACACGTTGATCGCCTTCTTCCGCGCGCGCAAAGGCCGAGCTTATGGGTTTCGGTTCAAGGATTGGACGGACTACCGCGCCATAGGTCAAGCCATTGGTACAGGCGATGGGACAACAAAGGCTTTTCAATTGGTCAAAAGCTATGTGTCCGGCTCTAGCAGCGAAACGCGCACAATCACAAAACCCGTGTTAGGCACAGTCGTCCCTTACCTTGGAGGAGTCAAACAAACCTCCGGTTGGTCGATCAACACGGCAGCTGGCGTTTTGGCCTTCACGGTCGCCCCGGCGCAGGGCGTTTCTGTCACGGCGGATTTTGAGTTTGATGTTCCCGTTCGCTTCGACACCGACAGCATGGCCGTAACCATTGAGCAAATCGATCTGCATCAATGGTCGGATATTCCCATTATAGAAATCCGCGTATAGGTTTGGAGCTCGGCGTTTCAGGAAACACGCGTGATGGAACAGTAATTTATTTGGGCAACCAGACGAATGGTCAAAGAGTTAAAAATTCATTAACAGACATTGTTAATAACCATATTTTGTGGTATAAAGAAAAAAGGACGCTACAGGTGGTTCTGTAGACGCCCTTATCTCTAACCGCGTTGGTAGCGCGGGGGGAGAAGATAGGAAGGGTATGCTTCCTAGGAATCAGTCTAGCCCTAGGAAATCCTGTTTTCAAGCCCCGCATTATTTTCGCGGCGCAACAAAGAAAAGGATACAAGAAATGTCTAAGGTTGATTCGGTAACATTACAGGACGCGGCCAACAATAAGTATGAATTTGGTGTTTATACGCCGGATACGGATTGGGCTGACATTGGAACTGTGTATGGCTTTCTAAAGAAAAACGCCGGTAATTCGTACCACATCCTGTATATAGGGAAAGCGGCTTCGATGTGTAACCGACAGGACGATCACGAACGGTGGAAAGAAGCCACCAGAAAAGGCGCGAACCACATCATGGCCTGCGTCATTAAGGATGAGAGGACGAGACAAGCCGTAGAGAAGGCTTTAATCTCTTTTTATCAGCCTGAGATGAATACACAATACACGAAGCAGGAGACGGCGGGCAGATCTGGTCTCTATCGATAAGTCCTTCGTGGAAGAGATTGAGGCGATCAGAAATGACCGCCTCGATTTCTGGCCTTAAGAAACGAAACAGCATTCCGCGAATAAAGGCAGAGAGCTTCATCTGAGTGTCCTTCTTAGGCTCTTCGGGTACGACTGCTATTCTGTGGTACTATTTTGTTAAAATAACATTAAGCGTCAAAATAATTCCTCTTCTTGTAGACAGTTGGCTCTCGCATTACTGGCAACAGGACTTTCTATGAAAACAGCAACCGCCCAACTCGCCGCGCATATCGCGGGCGAGACGACCACGCTTGCAACCTGCTGGAAAGTCACGCGTAAGGATGGGGCCGTGTTCGGCTTCACTGACTTCGACCGCGATCTGACTATTGATGGGATTGTCTATGAAGCACGGACGGGCTACACGCGCTCGGCCATTCATGCAATTTCGGATTTGTCAGTGGACAATCTCGATATCGAAAGCGCTCTGGACAGCGATGCCTTGGCTTCACCCGATCTACGAGCGGGCATCTGGGACAACGCCGAAGTTCTGATCTTTCTGGTCAATTGGAATGCCCTGTCGCAGGGTAAAATCATTCTGAAACGCGGAACAATCGGACAGATCGAACTTAAAGATACGGTTTTCAAAGCCGAACTGCGTGGTCTGACGCAGGCGCTCTCTCAACAGATTGGCGAACTGTACACGCCGGACTGCCGCGCCGATCTTGGCGACACGCGCTGCAAGATTGATCTGGCCGCGTTAACGGTTGCAAGCACTGTGACTGCGGCAACGGATCATTACGGCTTTACCGATGCCGCGAGAACAGAAGTGGATGAATATTGGAAAAGCGGGCTTATCACATGGACAAGCGGCGCAAACATTGGACGCAAGATGGAAATTCGCAGTTTTGCATCAGGCGTCTTTGATCTGTTTCTTCCGA
>Ga0265297_10011031_pt1 | contig 11175 bp, 8 predicted proteins | sample Munlanlwell13791_FD_192502 | JGI IMG/M metagenome (GOLD analysis project Ga0265297, IMG submission 192502) | Leachate microbial communities from a municipal landfill in Southern Ontario, Canada - Leachate well 137-91 | ecosystem: Engineered > Solid waste > Landfill > Unclassified | place...
GACTGCGCCGACTTCGGTTTCCAGTTCGGCGATTTCTTCCTTTATTTTGGCGAAGACGTCGCGCGGATTGTCCCAGTCGAAACCGACCGTTGACGCGCGTTTTTGAAGCTTTACGGCGCGCGTGGCTGCGGGCAGGGCCGTGCTGACGTTATCGAGGATGCTCTCTGTGCGGCCTTCGTTTTCGGCTTTGGCCTTGCGCTTGGCGGATTTGTTGTTTTCCCAAATTTCGACCACATCGTCCGCCGTTTTGGCTTTGCGCTCGCCAAAAATGTGGGGGTGGCGTTCGACCAGTTTGTCGGCAAGCGCTCCTGCAACTTCGTCAAAATCGAACCATCCCGCTTCGCGCGCCATCTGCGCGTGAAAGACGACTTGAAGGAGAACGTCGCCGAGTTCTTCTTTAATTGCATGGGCGTCGTTTTTTTCGATGGCTTCCACAAGCTCGTAGGTTTCTTCGATCGTATGCGGCGCTATCGTCGCAAACGTCTGCTTGATGTCCCACGGGCAGCCGCCGTCTTTTTGACGAAGGCGCGCCATGATGTCGAGCAGGCGTTGAATATTCTTGGACATGCCTTTTACGTTGCGGGCGGATTGAGGGGCTTGGCCTTCGTCAGCGAGGTGGGTAGCTGAAAGTGCACGTTTTCCTGAACGCCGCCTTGCATGATTTCGACAGAGACGTCTTTAAACTCGCGGCGAAGAAGCTCGATCACTTCCTGCACCAAGTCTTCCGGAGCCGACGCTCCGGCCGTGATGCCGACGCGTTCTTTGCCCTTGACCCAGTCGAGGTTTAAATGCGACGCGTCTTCAATAAGATAGGCGCTGATGCCGACTTCTTCCGCGCGCTCGCGCAGGCGGTTCGAGTTGGAGCTGTTATGCGCGCCGATCACGATGACGACGTCAACGAGCTTGGCCAGTTCGCGCACTGCCCCTTGCCTGTTTTGCGTGGCGTAGCAGATGTCTTTTGTGGCAGGCCCGACGATGTTCGGAAAGCGAGCCTTGAGCGCGTCAATGACGTCGCGCGTTTCGTCGAGGCTGAGCGTCGTTTGCGTGATGTAGGCCAAGAGATCGGGGTTCTTCACGCTGACCTTTTTAACGTCTTCGATGTCGGAGACGAGAGAAACGATGCCGTTGTTGCTGCGGATGCGCCCCAGCGTTCCTTCGATTTCGGGGTGGCCTTTGTGGCCGATCAGGATGACTTCGTAGTTTTTCTTGGCGTACTTCTGGCCTTCGGTGTGGACTTTCAGCACGAGCGGGCACGTCGCGTCAATGACGGTCAGATTGCGTCCGCGCGCGTGGTTTTCGACTTCGGGTGTAACGCCGTGCGCGCTGAAGATCACGACTTTGCCGTCCGGCACTTCGTCCGTGTCTTCGACGAAGATGACGCCCTTTTCCTTCAGCCGCTTCACGACATGCGGATTGTGGACGATTTCATGGCGCACATAGATAGGCTTGCCGAACTTTTCGAGCGCCGTTTCGACGATTTCGATGGCGCGTTCGACTCCGGCGCAAAAACCACGGGGTTGGGCTAATATGACCTTCATGGGAGAACTTCCATTGTTTAAAACAAGATGCGTCATTTAGCATAAGCGCGCGTTTATATTCCAGCCCTTATGTTGACTTTTGGGCGATTATGGAGAAAAATATTAAAGCTTTACCGGAGGTTGCCGATGTTTAACGGAAATATGCCCACAGTTTCCCCAGCCGTCGCTCAGGCGATTGAAGAAGCTGTTTTGCTTGGCGGTGCCGATGAGGTCGGCAGCATTATTGAGCAAATTAAAGACGATAAGGACTTTCCGGACGACATTCGCTATGGCCTTGAGGCCATGTTTTACTTCCGCAAATACTATGGCAACGGCGGCGAGCTGGAGCCGAATAAGCCCGAAGACAAGAAAAAACTATTCGAGATGGAAGCTCTTTGGGGACGTGAGATAATCGAAAATCTTGATATCTATGCCGAAGCCGCAGAAAAACAACTCTCGCACAAGGAATAACATGACAACGACCGTTACGAAGCCCGCTTCTCTGTGGCGCGAGACTTTTCGCGATATTCTTCAGTTTGCCAAAGCGGAGTGGCGCTGGCTTGTTGTTTTTGCCGCCATCATCGCGATCGAACGAAGGCTTCTTGCCGCTACTTACGATCTGAACGACATGATGCGGCAGATCAAGGAAGTGCAGGGAAATCAGGAAGAAATTCTCAAGATTGTCCGCGTTTTCCTGCCGGGCATCGTTTTTTCAGCCGTGTCGAACGTCGCGACGGGGCTGGTTTCGGCCTATGTCTTTACGGTTCTTTATCTGCGCCGGGGCGCGGAAGACGCGTCCCTTTTCGGCATCAAGAGCTTTTTCCGCTGGCTGGGACGCATCGTTCAGAAATATCTGATTTTGGTTTGTCCGCTGCTGTTGGTTCTTGTGGTTTTGGGCTTTATGGCCACGCCGTCGCCTTCGGCGGAAATGCAACAAACATATTCGGTTATATTGGCGGGGCTGCTTTTCCTTTGGATGTTCTACTTTATTTGCGGGCTTTATCTGCTTTATCTGGTGACGCCCGCGGCGCTTCTCCGCAAGGGAGAGTCTGCTCTCGCCATCAGCTTTAAAATGACCAAGAACGAACTTTTGCGCGTGTGGTGGGGATCGATGATGGTGATAGGCATCGTTTATACCGCCTTTTTCCCGCTTATCCTCGTCAATGCTCTTGCGCTGCATGCTTTCGGGCTCGATGCGTCTCAGGGGCATGCGGTGGGCACAATTATCGATTCGGCGATGCAAGCCTGCGTTGACGCTGGCGTGGCCGTGTATGCCTGCGTCGCGTACCGCGTTCTGCAAAAAGAACAGGCGGCGAAAACAGACACATCGAACGTCTGATTCATACGCGACGCGGCTGGATACCGGCTTTCGCCGGTATGACGCCTGTTTTTATTATTGAGCTTGGATCCTAAGGCTTGCCGACCGCAAAGGGCTTGGGCGAACCGCCGGATGCCCACGTGTCCCACATCTGCTTGTAGGCCGTTTCGAGATCGCGCGTGTATTGCGCGATGTCGAACAGAGGCGCCGACTTGATGTTGTTTTGAAGCTTTTGCTTGATCTGTTTAAGCTTCTCGGGATTGGTGGCGAGCTCGAGCGCGCGATCCTCGTACTCGTCGAGCGATTTGGCGATCAGTTCGGGCATGCCGACGGCTTGCAGGGCGCTGGTGCCGACTCTTCCCGCAAAGGTCTCGCCCGTGCATGTCAGAAGCGGCAGACCCGCCCACAAGGCGTCGCTGGCTGTCGTGTGCGCGCCGTAGGGCAGGGTGTCGAGGAAAAGATCCGCGTGGCGATGACGCGACAGGTGATGCTCCAGCGGAATGGCGCGCGCAAAGACGAGCCTGTTGGGGTCAACGCCTTGCGCCTGAGCTTCGCGGCGTAAATTGGGTTCGACTTCGGACTGAATGCCCATAAGCCACAAGACGCTGCCCGGAACGGCGTTTAAAAGACGCATCCACACGTTGAAGAACGGCGGCGTAATCTTGAACGACGCGTTGAAGCAGCAGAAAACGAAGCCCGTTTCGGGTAAGCCGCAGTCCGCGCGGGATTGCATGAAAGACGAAATCGCGCGCTTGCTGTCGTTCGGCTGATAGCAGTGGGGAAGCTGGACGATCTTTTCGGCGTAATGTTCCTGATCCTTCATCGGCGTGACGTAGGGGTCGCCGATAATGTAATCAATAAAATCAGCGCCCATCGTGCCCGGAAAGCCGACGTAGTTGACCTGAATGGGAGCCGGGCGGCAGGCCATGATCTCGGTTCTGGCGCCGGATGTATAGCCTTTAAGATCAACGAGAATGTCTATCTTGTCGTTATAGATGCGGCTGACGGCTTGATCGCCGGGCATGCTGTGGAAATCCACAAAATGGTCGAAGCCTTTGATAAGCCTTTTTCTGATGTCGCTGCCGTCGTCGCGGTCGTAAGAATAGCCGAAAATTTCAAAGCGCGAGCGGTCGTGGCGTTCGAATAATTCCGCCATGAGAAAAGCCGTCGCATGAAGGTGAAAGTCGGACGACAGGTAGCCGATACGAAGGCGATAGGGCTGACGCGAACGGTCGTGAACCATCGGTTCGACTTTTCCATACCGCGACGCCCATTTTTGCGCGCAGTGCAGTTGCTCAGTCAGCATGGAAGGCGCGGCGAGGATGATGAACGGTTCGACATCCTGAATCATGGAAAGCATCTGGCGCATGTCGGCGTCGTAGTTCCTCCAATCGCAGGCCTGACGGAGCAGGTTGATCAGTTCGATCTGGGATTTCGCGTGCGTCGGCACCGCCTTTAACGAGTCGCGGCACGCCTGGATGGCGCCGCCGAGTTGGCCGTTTTTGCGCAGCGTGTGAGCGAGGTTGACGTAGGCGTCCGAGTATGTCGGGCGGAAGATGGTGGCTTTTTTGTATGCCTCTGCCGCTTCGTCGAGCCTTCCGACTTCGTTGAGCGGCTGTCCGAGATTGTTGAGAGCTTCGGGAAAATTGGGGCGAAGTTCGATGGCTTTCTTGTAGGCGTCAATGGCTTCGTCTCTTTTGCCGAGCGACATGAAGGCGAGGCCCATATTGCAATACGCTTCGGGGAACGCCGGAAAATAGGAAATGGCATCCCTGAAGGCTGCGGCGGCTTCGGCCTGTTTGCCCTGCCTTTGCAGCGCGACGCCGAGATTGTAATAGGCGAGCGGAAATTCGCGCTGCTGGGATATGGCGTTACGGCAGGCCGCGACGGCTCCGTCGAGATCGCCTTGATCCATCAACGCGACGGCGATGTGATTATATGTCTCGGGATTTTGCGGCCGCAGCGTTATCGCTTTGTTATATGCAGTCAGCGCTTCGTCCATTCTTCTTTGCGCGGCGAGCGCAAGACCAAGATTGCTGAACGCTTCGGGCGCGTTGTTGTTCGCGGCAATGGATTTGCTGATCATGTCGGAGGCGCCTTTGTAATCGCCGGAGCGAAAACGAAGCGTTCCGATGTTGTGCAGGGCTAACGGATCGTTCGGGCGGTCTTTCAGAACGTCCCAATACAGCCTTTCGGCGTCGTCAAAATGTTCGTTGGCTTGGGCTACCAGCGCGGCATTGAGCGTTTCATCTGAATTCATTTTTGATTGTTCCTTAGAAGGAAGAAAGTATTAGATTCGCATGCTTGGTTAAGATATATCAACATAACTGCCTGTCTCGCAACAAGTAGTTGTCAGGCTTAGGTTTATTTGGTCTTTTGAGGGTGGTTTATCGGCCTGAAGGGGGCGTTCTTAACCATAGATACTCATTGTGCAAGTAATTAGCTTTTTATATTATCTGGAATGCCGATTTTCTTGAATTATTGTTAATGATAAGCTTATAAGAGCGCGGAATTCAGATTTAAGGGCGTGTATTTAAGAGCAAAATTCAACCATTTTAGGAGATACTTTATGTCTAAATATAATGCCGATACCTACACTCAATACCTGAGATTTCTGGATTCTCTGCGCGATTCGAAAGACACGACCGCGTTTTTCAATCAGATGTCTTATGAAGAATTTTGCACGTCCAAGGGACTGGTGCAGTTTATTTCGGACAGTGAATCAGCTGACTTTCGTAGCTATTTGGAAAATCCCGAAAATAGCTCGCTGAAGGACCAATTGAAGGGCGCTCTTAGCGCTGATACTGACCTTAACAAGTTTAAGGGCTTTCTTGGTTCCAGTGATTACTCAGATTTTATGATGCATGTGAATGCACATGCGAATGACGTCGGTTTCGCTTTCAAAAAATTAGCGGTTGATATGACCAAGCCGCGCACGATGATTTCGAAGATTGCGGCCAGCATGGTGGTTGGCTTTGTGGTTAGAGCTGCCGTCAATGCTTTGCCTATCGCTGCGATTGCCGGTTCTACGGTGGCTACTTTTGCCGCTCCCGTCATCATTGGCGCAGCTATGGGCGGTATTATGTCCTATGCGAACATGGACAAAAATTTGTCAACGAGAGAAAAGGCCGAAAAGGTTGTTTTAGGTATGGCAATGGGCATGTTAGGCGGCGCCTTGAGCTTTGGAGTGTCCGAGCTTGTCGGCCAGATTATGGCACCTCATGCGGATGCTTTGGCTCCGTCTGCCGATGCGGGAAATGTCGGTAACACGACGTTCAGTTCTGATAACTCAACGATGAATGCCGGTAATTCGACATTGAACGTCGGCAATTCGACGGTCACCATCGAAGGGCAGACGGATCTTGGCAGCTCTGCTGGGCAGACGGCAACGGACGCCGCTGCTTCTACTACCCAGTCGGCGCATCCCTGCATGATCATCCGTGGACATGAGGTTACTGTTGAGCAGTATCTGGAATATTATAATAAGACTGCCCCCGGGCTCGGCATTTCTTACTCTCAAATCAGTCCTCATGACATTAATGCCAAGGCGGCATTGGAGAGTTTTGGGCTGGATCCGTGCAAAGTCCATGTCTGTGGACAGGATTTGTATGATGCCCTCAAGATTTCCGCCGATCAGAATGACGGTGTCTATTTGACGCGTGATTGCACGGAATTGCATCATACTGCGAAGCGTATTGCGTTAAGTTACAGCTAAGCAGGTAGGGTTAATGCCCGGAACGCACTGTTGCGCGGCGGCTTTGACCGGGTTTGATTGATGGAATAAAAAGGCGTACAATCAAAAGTACGCCTTTTTTTCAGGAGATATTTGATGACGCCGGATAAAAAGAAGCTTTATTCAAAATATCTGAAGAGCCTCGGCGAGCTGCGCGCTTATTTGTCGGATTTGACCAACTCCAGCCATCCCGATGCTGACAAGCAGTCGCAATTGAATTTCGTTGCGATGAAGGATTTTTTGGAATTTCTTGAGGCCGACGAAACAAAAGAAGACGCCGAAGAATTTTGTCAGATTGTTAAAGACCCCAGTTCAGACGAACACAAAGAGCTCGATTCAGCCTATAGCGGCAAAGAAAGTATCGTCTTGTTTGCGAGCTTTCTTGATTTCCTTAAAACAGAAGAGGCCAAACCGCTTAAAGCGAGCGTTTATAATTTTGCCGACAACGGAGTTTCAGGAAAGCCCGAGACGCTGTTTATGAAAGCTGGCAACGAGATTGTTAAACGTCTTCCCGAATTAGCGCTTGGCTTTGGCGTCGGTATGGCTTCCAGATGGTTTATCGGAGCTGCGGCCGTGTCGGTTTTGGGCGTTGCCGCGCCTGCCGTCGTCGTCGCCGTGGGCGGCGGCCTGATTTCAGGCGCTGCGATGGCTTTGATACGCGGGCATAAAGAAATTCTGGCTCAGAAAACGACAAAAGAAAAAATCTACAAGATATTGAAACTTTCCGCCTCTGGCGGGTTGTTCGGCGGCGTGGGCGGCTTTCTCGGCTACGAAGTTATGAACATGTATGCCAAGCCTATAGCCGAGTTCCTTGCTGCGATGGATTCTTCGTCCGGCGGCAGCGATGCAGTCGAAAAGATTGTAAATAATCCAACCTCCGGCTCTTCGGGGTCTTCAAGCGGTTCGACGGTTTGCACGTCGAATTGCGTGTCGTATGGATCGGCTCCCGTTCAGGAGGCCTTTAACAACGATTATTCGTACTTGCGCGTAAATGATTGTTATGACTCTTGCTACTGCGGAAACGGAAGTTCGTACGTTTATACTCAGGCCGTCAATCCGTGCCATTCTTCCACTATTGTTACGCATTATCCAAACGGCGGCATTAAGATAACACTCAGTGGGTCGGATTGGGATTGCTATGACGGTAACCGCGGCTATTTCAACGGCGGGTGCGGCTGTGACTATGACCATCCAACACGTTGGGGCAATAACTGGGATCGTGTCCAAAATTGGTTTCATCAACACAGCGATGGATGGGATGGACATTATTCGTCAGGATGCAGCAGCTCTAACTGTCTGAACTATGTGACGTCGTATAACGATTGTTCATCGCATTTTGGCGGGTCGTCTTGCCATAATAATTGGACAATTAGCGACTGCAATTCCCGCTATTCGTGCCTTCCGGTTATGTATGTTGAATCGCCTGCGTCCGCTGCGGAGTTTAGAGGCGGGCCGTATCGTTTTGCGGCGATATTCAATCCTCCGAAACCTATTGTGTATGTTCATAATTAATCTATGCGTTCGCATACAAAAGGGGGCTTCGGCCCCCTTTTTTTGTGCATGCAACGATATGATGTGTAATTGTTGACGCTCTTTTAAGGGTTTGTGTCGGAAAAAGGGGCGTACAAACGAGCTTTCAGGAGTCCCCATGAAAATTATCGTCGTCGGCATCAATCACGCAGGAACGTCGGCTTTGCGCACCTTGCTCGCGCTGAATAAAAACAACTCGATCACGGCTTATGACCGCAACGACAATATTTCTTTTCTCGGCTGCGGCATTGCTTTGGCTGTTGGCAGCATCGTCAAGAACATTCAAGACCTCTTCTATTGCACGCCAAAAAAACTGGAAGACAAGGGCGCCAAGATTTTGATGAATCATGAAGTCGTGGCGATTAATCCCGACAAGCATTCGGTTACGGTTAAAGACCTGTCGTCGGGCAAGGTTTTTGACGATACTTACGACAAGTTGATTTATGCCGCCGGTTCGTGGCCTATCGATATTCCGGGAATTCCCGAAGCTCATAGAAACTTCGAGAACGTCGAAATCTGCAAACTCTTCCAGCATGCCGAAACGCTTATTCGCAAGGCCGACGATCCTTCCATTCGCAATGTCGCCGTGGTCGGCTCTGGCTACATCGGCATTGAGCTTGCCGAGGCTTATCAAAAGAAGGGCAAGAAGGTCACTCTGATCGATATAGTGCCGCGCGTTCTTGCCCGTTACTTCGATCCTGAATTTACGACTCTTTTGGAAAAAGACATACGCGGGGCAGGCGTCGTTCTGGCTTTGGGAGAGAAGGTCGTTGATTTTGAGGGCGTCAACAATAAGGTCACAAAAGTAATAACGGATAAGGGCGCTTATCCCGTTGACCTTGTAATCAAGGCTGTCGGATTTAAGCCCAATACGGAGCTTCTGAAGGATGCCAACAAGACCAAAAACGGCGCGCTTATCGTTGACAAATTTATGCGCACGTCTGTTCCGGATATTTACGCTATCGGGGATTCGGTCGCTATCTATCACGCCGCTTGCGGGGAGCCGGTCAATGTCGCGCTTGCCACCAACGCCGTCAAAAGCGGCCTGACTGCCGCGAGCCACATCAACGGCAGCGAGGCGATAAAAATCGAGAGTATCGTCGGAACCAACGCCATCTGCGTGTTCGGCAATAATTTGGCGAGCACCGGATTAAGCGAGGAATTTGCCAGGCAACTGGGGATGGATGCGGCGTCGAGCTTTGTCGAAGACGACGATCGCCCTCCGTTCATGGGGTCTACGACAAAAACGCGCATCAAGCTTGTGTTCGACAAAAAGACGTTGAAACTTTTGGGCGCGCAGGTTGGCACTCGCGGCGAGATCAGCCATACCGAGGTTATCTATTATTTGGCTCTGGCAATACAGCAGCGGCTGACTTTGACAGACCTTGCGGTTGCCGACGTTTATTTCCTGCCGCACTATAACAAGCCGTTTAACTTCGTTCTGGCGGCCGTTATGCATGCGCTGGGGTTGGAGTATTATAAGGAGTGATGCTTGCGGTCGTTTGGCATGAGTGGCGTCCCCGATAGGATTTGAACCTACGACCCCCGGTTTAGGAAACCGATGCTCTATCCAGCTGAGCTACGGGGACATGATCTCTGAAAATACAAAAACTTCACGGCCTTTATAGCAGAGCAAAAGGCCGTGTCGAGTTTTGAAGCTAAAGCGAATTAACTAAATATGCCATTTTACGGTGGGAATAAGGCGGATATTTGGGTATATACGCCCTATTAACGCATAGGGGCGCGACTATTATCTTTTGCCATCGGGCAGAGGGCATAAGAGGGCTAAAAATGGATCAAAGAAAAACTCTTTTTATGCTCGGCGCCGAAGACCCCGAAATGGATCGTATCGTTGAGGTTCTTGAGTCCGAAGGGCAGGATTTCGAATTCGCGACAAAGAACGGCAAACGCGTCGCGCCGTCGAATGCCTATGCCGCCGATCCTCCCGGTTTGTCGGACGATCACGATCTTATTGTGTATGTCGAATGCCGTCCCGAACACGAACCTTTAGGCATTGAGAAGAAGGTCATAGACCATCATCGCGAGGGCGATCCCGGATATAATATGGAAGCCAAGCGGTATTGGGAGGCTTCTTCGCTCGGGCAGCTTCACAATTTTCTTAAACTGACCCCGACCAAGAGAGATTTCGTTCTGGCGGCGATGGATCATTGTTTTGCGGCCGCTTTGCGCGGCGAGTGTCCGAACGTCACAAAAGACGAAGTGCTTGAATTGAAAATCAATGAAATCTCCAGAGGTTCGGATTTTACTCCCGAACAAATCCGGCAAAAGGTTCTGCAATTCCGCGAAGAATTGAAATCATCGCCCATGATCGGCGTCGGGGGAACCCTCGTCCGCGACATGCGCCACGTCTATCTTGGCGAAGGCTATACCGTTGACTATTTGTCTGCGCAGGCCGCCGTCGCATTAAGCGGCGATGCGGCTTTGCTGCACGGTAGCGATCCTGCCAGCGGGTTTAGAAAGATTACGATCTATGGAAACGTTAATCCCAAAACAATCGAAGCGTTTATGAAAGAATGGGCGCCTGCGCAGGGTTTGAGCAACATTTATGGCGTTCCCGACCGTTGCTATGGAGGGGGATACCTTCATGCCGAGGCGGCTCCCGAGTAAGTTGGAAATCAAAGTGGGGGCTTTATTCCCATAAAAAGGGTCAGTTTATCCCTTGGAAAACAGGCCGAATACGCTAGACTTGGATCATGAGAATCTTTTCGGGCGCCCTCGGGCTTATCATCCTCGTTCTTGTTCTTTCGTTCGCTTTGTCGAACAAGCAGGACGTCGTCGTCACAATGTGGCCGTTTAAGGACTCGTTGCAGACGCCTCTTTATGCCGTGGCGCTTGTGCCTTTGGCGCTCGGATTCCTTTTAGGCACCATTCAAGGATGGATAGCGAATTTTTCGTTTCGGATGAAAGCTCGCAAGGCGAGCAAAGAGCTAAACTCGTTAAAAACCGAGCTTGGAAAGTTTGGAAAGAAACGCTGAACCTTTTTACCTTTAGGGAGTCCGTTCATGAGCATTATATTCTGCGCCCTTGATACGCACGATCTGTCTGTTGCCGAAAAA
>Ga0265297_10011032_pt1 | contig 11175 bp, 12 predicted proteins | sample Munlanlwell13791_FD_192502 | JGI IMG/M metagenome (GOLD analysis project Ga0265297, IMG submission 192502) | Leachate microbial communities from a municipal landfill in Southern Ontario, Canada - Leachate well 137-91 | ecosystem: Engineered > Solid waste > Landfill > Unclassified | place...
GATTGGCATGAACGTCGCGTTCACGACTTTCATTCGGAGCCGGTGACCGAATGTATCATCACCTTTTTTTGAAGTGAGCCGGAAGATGAAAACGGGGGTCTGCTCCCGGGCTTTGGTACATTGATCGTTTATAGTGTCTTTGCGCTCTGCAACGGGTTCTGTCACATCCCTGCTCTTTCGGTGCTGACCATTTTCAGGACCCGGGACAAAAGAGAAGAAGAGACTGCGATGAAAACCTTTTTCCGGTTTTTTGGTCACGCAGATAGAGGGGTGTGTATGCCCGGGATCAGAGCCCACACGCTTGTAAAAACCGCTCGTGGAGCCGGGTGTCTCCGCCGAGTTCCGGGTGGAACGCGAGTGCCATGTGCTTCCCGGACTCGACTGCAACAATGCCCTGCTCCACCCGGGCAAGCACCCGGACACCCTCGTCAACGGCAGTTGCCACCGGCGCCCGGATGAAGACCGCATGGAACGGCTGACCGGAGAGCCCGTCAACCGGAATGTCCGCCTCAAAGGATTCCCGCTGGCGCCCAAACGCGTTCCGGTCCACGGTCATGCCGATGAGCCCGAGCGGGTGGATCCGGGGGTCATCCACCCGGCGAGCTAAAAGCACCATCCCCGCACAGGTCGCAAAGATCCCGCCTGGGAACTGCCGGATCGGCTCATAGAGCCCGTTCTTCCCGATCAGCCGGGAGATCGTCGTCGACTCCCCGCCGGGGATCGCAAGTGCCGCACACCCAAAAAGATCCTCCGGGCTCCGGACTTCGATCACCGTTGAGGCGCTGCCGCACCCGCACCGGGAGAGTGCCAGAAAAAAAGCGTCGATATGCTCGCTCACATCCCCCTGGAGCGCGAGCACGCCAACCTTAACGTCCACGGGACTGGAACACCTCATCATCCCTTAATGTGTGGACATCGAGCCCCGGCATCGCGTCACCAAGCCCCCGGCTGACGCGGGCAATCACGGTCGCGTCATCGAAATGGTTGACCGCCTCAACGATCGCCTTCGCCATCCTCTCCGGCTCTTGAGACTTGAAGATCCCGGACCCGACAAAGACCCCGTCCGCCCCGAGCTGCATCATCAACGCCGCATCAGACGGGGTGGCAATACCCCCGGCAGAGAAGTTCACCACCGGGAGCCTGCCACGCTCTGCACATTCGGCGACCAGTTCCGCCGGGCTTCAATCTCCCGTGCGTAATCGATGCGTTCCTGTGCGGACATACCCTTGATCGCCCGGATCTGTCCCATGATCGCCCGCATGTGGCGCACCGCCTCGACAACGTTCCCTGTCCCGGCTTCACCCTTCGTACGGATCATCGCCGCACCTTCATTGACCCTGCGCAGCGCTTCGCCCAGGTCCCGGGCACCGCAGACAAACGGCACCTTGAACTGTTTCTTATCGATATGGTATTGTTCATCAGCGGGAGTCAGGACTTCGCTCTCATCGATCATATCGACGCCCAGCACTTCCAGCACCTGCGCCTCGACAAAATGCCCGATCCTGACCTTGCCCATCACCGGGATGGAGACCGCGTCGATGATTTCGGTGACCTTTTCCGGGTCTGCCATCCGTGCGACCCCTCCCATCTTCCGGATATCGGAAGGCACGCGCTCAAGAGACATCACTGCAACGGCGCCAGCGTTCTCGGCAATCACTGCCTGCTCGGCGTTGACAACATCCATGATCACACCACCTTTCTGCATGGATGCAAAGCCGCGCTTGAGAAGCTCTGTGCCGAATCTCAGCTCTTCCAGTTTCATATGAGAGTACTATTGATCAACCAAGCCAATAAAAAGAGCGCACACCCTGCAACGCATGCAAAGGAGACCGTGACGATCCGGACTGCCCGGAGGATCTCGCGTCCCCCTGATTCGAGCGGTTGCTCGCCATTCCCGATCACATAGACACCCGGCTTCTCGAACCGGATCCCGCACCCGCCCGCCATCGCTGCCATCACGATCCCGCCGTTGAAGCCCGGGCGCAGTTTCCCGTCCCGGCGCATCACCCGCCATGCTCGGGCACCGGTGCCCCGGCAGGTGAAGTATACGAGCAAGAATAAGACGGTCACCCGTGCAGGAATAAAATTGAAGATGTCATCCATCCGGGCAGAGCACCAGCCCAGACGGATGCGTTCATCCCGGTACCCGAGCATCGCATCCATTGTGTTCGCCGCCCGTAAGACCGCAGCGCCTCCAAGCCCGAAGATAGCATAGTAGAAGAGCGGGGAGATGATGCTGTCCGTAAGGTTCTCGGTCATTGACTCATACGCGGCGGAGCGAATATGAACCGGATCGAGCCGGGCGGTGTCGCGCGAGACGAGCAGTTTCACCCGCTCGCGCCCGCTCTCCACACCCTCTTCCAGCGCAGCGACAACCGCGAGCGTGTGCTCTTCAAGGGAGCGCCATGCAAAACAGCACTTGAGGAAGAATGGCGCGATGCACAGGTAGAGCCACCAGGGCGCGAGCCACGTAAAGACCAGAAACGGCAACAGGAAGAGCGCGACCGTGACGATCCAGAGAATTACCCCGATTCCGCGCTGGAACGGTGCCGGGTAGAGCGCCGGTCTGCCCCACCAGCCAATGAACCTGCCGACGAGTGCGACCGGGTGGAATGCTGAATGCGGATCTCCGGTACACCTGTCAACGACCAGTGCCAGCGCGAGCACCAGGACTGCAAGCACTAACCCTGTCGGTACCATGTGTACAATGCACCGACGATGAGTATGATAAAAGCTGCTGTGTTGAGATCTGCAATGCCGGTATAGACCCAGCTCGCGTACAGGACGAGCGCAATACCCATCGCCACCATCAAGAGGTGCGGGCGCCCGTGTGCCTCCGGCTGGACCGGGAGCAGGGCAGCACGGGCTTCTGCCTCGCGCTCAGAAAAACGGTCCACATCCACCCGGATCGCTGCCTTCGATCCCCCGTACCCGGCGAGGATATCGATATCAAAGAAGCCCGGCTGGCACCCCCGTTTCAATAGGATGGGCAGCACGGTGTCATCAACCACGTACAGGTTCTCGTGATAAAAATCGGTGAACATGCCGGCGTTCGTTGTCGTGACCGTGATGTGTACCGGGGCACCCCGGTTCAAAAATTTCAGGCAGAGTCTCCCCCCGATATCCGCACGCACCGGTTCTTTCGGGACCTCAATCGTGTTGATCCCCGACCGGTTCAGGTAGCACTCAAAAATTTTTCCGGGTACTTCTTCTCCCTCGACAGCCACGGCACCGGTTGGCAACGGAGGGTTCATAATGTCACAGCTCTAGTCCTTCTGGTTCTGGGGGAGGAGATTGGGGATGCCTTCGTGGATGGGATAATCCACGTTGCATGCAGCGCAGAGGAGACCCCCCTCGAGGATCTCCTGTTCATTCTCTGCATCGACCCGAAGCTCAAGATCGCCTTTACAGACCGGGCAGCAGAGGATATCCATCAGTTTTCGTTTCATACGAGTTCATTCCTGATGTCGATGATCTGGGAGATCTCCGGTCCGGTGGAGATGAGCGTGATGGGGCTCCCGATATCCTCTTCCGCCTGTTTTAAAAAGGTCCGCGCTTTCTTTGTCAGCTTCGAGTACTCGGTGATCCCGAAACATGCCTTGTCGATATGATCGATCCCGGTAATCGCTGCCTGCGTGCACCCGTTGATCATCGCGGAGTACCGTGCCATCCCGCCATCCCATCCACCAATCCGGCGCTTCCGGCGGGTGACCGTCCCGAACTCCTGGATGCCCATCGCATCGGACTTTTCAAACGACATCTCGGTGCTGAACGGACCCTCGCCCACCCGGGTCGGGTACGCCTTGAAGACAACCACGACATCATCAATTTTCGTCGGTCCCACACCATTGTCTGCCGCGATCTGAGAGGCGGACGTGTCCTTTGAGGTGACAAACGGATATGTCCCGTAGTAGAGGGAGATGCCAAAGCCCTGCGTCCCTTCAAGAAGAACGGATTTACCGGATTTTAATGCGTCGTCGATTGCCTGCGGGACATCGAGCAGGTACTCGGCAAGCTCGGGCACGTCTTTTGCCTGCGGGGAGACCCGCATCACGCGGTCGGAGTTTGCCGGTCCGCACCCGGAGCCGGTGCTCCCGATCTTCTTTGCCAGATGGGCGCTGCCTTTGTCCCTCGCGATGTGGTCTTCCGTGATGACCCCGCACCGTCTGTCAACGAAGATCCGCCCTTTGACATCCAGCGTCTCGATCTCATGCGCGAGCACGCGGGGATCCACAAGGACACCGCTGCCGATGCAGAGCTTCGCCTTTTTGTACACAAAACCTGAGGGGACCATGCGAACACTGTATTCATGGTCACCAACTAAAACGGTGTGCCCGGCGTTCGGACCTACACCGCCGCGGGAGATGATCACGGGTTCATCCGCGTGCGCGATATGGGCTACGATCTTGCCCTTCCCTTCATCCCCAAAAAATCCACCAACGATGATTGTACAGCTCATTGAAGTATCAAGTAGTGTAGGTCGAATTGAGCAATAAAGTATCCCCAAATATTCTTTTAAAAATGCCGGGCAGACTGGAGGGCAGGATGGAAACTGAGGGAGACAGGTGGAGACGGGAACACAATAATGAAAAAAGAAAAAAACCGCTTCTCCGCACGACCGGGCAGAACACATAAAAACCGGATGTGCCGGTTTTTTGCTCTCCGGTGACCCATGCGGGTGTGGACACACGCGGGTGATCTCCGGTTTACCGTTTTGCCATTATGCCGGTGTTCATACCGGAGTGCAGGATGGAGTTCGCCAGATCAGAGCCCGGAGACAAACGTCTCCATCCGGGTGAGGGCTTCCCCGAGTTTCTTGCGCGAGACCGCGTACGCACAGCGGAGGTGATAGTCTCCTCCGGCGCCAAAGACGCTGCCGGGGACTACCGCCACCCGCTGCTCCTTCAACAACCGTTCGGCAAATTCGACATCGGACAAGCCGGTTCCTTTCACCGAAGGGAACGCGTAGAACGCTCCTTCCGGAACATGGCAGGAGAGCCCGATCCGGTTTAGCCCGGACACGAACATGTTCCGCCTGAGACGGTATTCGTTCACCATGCTGTTCTTCTCCTCTTCGGCAGACCTGAGCGCTTCGAGTGCCCCGACCTGTCCCATCACCGGTGCGCAGAGCATCACGTACTGGTGAATCTTCAACGCGGCGTCGCAGATCTCTTTCGGGGCGCAGAGGTACCCCACCCGCCAACCGGTCATCGCATACGCTTTCGAGAAGCCGTTGAGCGTGATTGTGCGTTCCCGGAGGTTGTCGATGGTCGCGGTGGAGACGTGACTTCCCTCGTACGTGAGCTCCGAATAGACCTCGTCGCTAATGACGAGGAGGTCATGATCGATGACAATATCCGCAATGGCTTCGAGGTCTCCCTGCGTCATCACGGCACCGGTCGGGTTGTTCGGGAAGTTGATCATGAGCGCCTTGGTCTTCGGTGTGCACTTCTCCATCAGGGTGTCGGGATTGAGCTTGAAATGATCCGCTTCAACACATTCCACCGGCACCGGTACCCCGCCTGCGAGCGAGACGCAGGGAGCATAGGAGACGTAGCTGGGCTGCGCGATCAGCACCTCGTCACCCGGGTCCACGATGGCGCGGATCGCAATGTCGAGCCCTTCGGAGACCCCGGTCGTGATGATGATCTCGTGCTCGCTGTCGTACGTGAGCTTGTAGCGCTCCTGGAGGTGATGTGCGAGTGCCTCCCGGAGAGTCTGGAGTCCTTTATTGGACGTGTAGGAGGTAACACCCTGCTCGATCGAGTAAATACTTGATTCACAGATGTTCCACGGAGTCCGGAAGTCCGGTTCTCCGACACCGAGGGAGATGACGTCGTCCATGGTGAGGACGAGATCGAAGAACTTCCTGATGCCGGAGGGGGGGATTTCGTGGGCACGTTCCGATATGAAGTTACGCATTGTTTCACCACTCTTTTCCTATCAGAACGAGTAAGGAAGGCGCTCCGGTTCCTGCTCCGAGAAGAGCATGTTGCCGTTCTCCTTGTACGATTTCATGATGATGTGTGTCGCGGTCTCGCGGATCCGGTCCATCGGTGCCACATGCTCGGAGACGAACCGGGAGACTTCCTGCATGTTCTTCCCGCTGACGAGCAGTTGGAGATCATAGGTCCCGGTCATGAGCCGGAGGGTTCTGACCTGCCTGAACCGGGAGAGCCGTTCTGCGATCCGGTCATACCCGTAATCCCGCTCAGGGCTCACTTTCAGTTCGATGATAGCTGAGACCTCGCCATTTCCTGCCTTTTCCCAGTTGACGACCGTGGTGTATTTTCGGATCACCTGCGCATCTTCAAGCGCGTGGATCCGTGCTTCCACTTCGGCAGCGGAGAGAGAGGTCATCGATGCGATTTCCCGGGCGGAAAGCCGGCTGTTCTCCTCAAGGATTTTGAGGAGTTCGAGGTCTTTTTCATCCATTAGTCTTCACCTGAACCATGTCTTTAACCATTTTGCCTGCATCTGATTTATATCGAGATCTTTTAATCCATTCAGTCGGGGATCTTTTAACACGACGTCACGGATCTTTCCGGCATTGGCATCGAACCACATCTCTTTTGTCCGTCCGTACCTGCCGCGGCTCACGACCCGTGTGTTGATGACACCGAGCATGTTCAGCTCGGAGACGAGGTCGGTGATGCGGCGATGGGTGAGGATATCCAGTTCAATGGTCGGTGCAATGTCCTGGTAAATACGTGAGACGTCCCCACTCGTAAAGATATTCTGACCCATCTGTTCCAGGATCAGCATGGAGAAGAGGATCAGCTTGCTCTGCGTGGGGAGCGTCGCGATACATTCGATCATACTGTCTGTCTCGATCTTCGCCTGGGCGGATTTGACGTGCTCCTCGGTAACTTGCGTGGATTCGTCCCGGTCCGCGAGCTCACCTGAGATCCTGAGCAGGTCGAGTGCCCGCCGGGCGTCGCCATGTTCCTGTGCGGCAAGCGCAGAGCAGAGCGGGATGACACCGTCCGCGATGGCACCATCTACAAACGCAGCGGTGGCGCGCTGGGTGAGGATGTCCACGAGCTGAGGTGCATTGTACGGTGGGAAGACAATCTCTTCTTCGGAGAGAGAAGAGAGAACCCGTGGGTCAAGGAAGTCCTTGAAACTGAGATCGTTGGAAATGCCGATGATACTGACCTTGGACTTGACGAGGTCCGAGTTGATCCGGGTGAGATTGTAGAGCGTGTCATCGCCGCTCTTCTTAACGAGTTTGTCGATCTCATCGAGCACAATAACAAGCACCCCGCCACCGGCTTCGAGCTGGTTTTTCAGCTCTGCATAGACCTGGTCAGTGGGCCACCCGGTCATGGGAATGTGTGTCCGGGTCTTGTCACTTGCGACTGCATCCACGTCGACGATACATTTTGCAATCTGTGCCAGGACCCGGTATTGGGTATCGATCACTTCACAGTTTAAGTGAACAATCCGGCAGAGGGTGCCCATCGTGCTGCTCGCCTTCTCAAGCTCCGCGCCGACATACCGGACACTTGCTGTCTTTCCTGTCCCGGTTTTACCATAGATAAGAATGTTTGAGGGTGTCTCATTCCTGAGAGATGGGGCAAGGATGGAAGCGACATGATCGATCTGGGGTTTCCTGTGGGGCAGGATCTGGGGTCGATAGGAGTGCCGCAGGACTTCGCGGTCCCGGAATATCCGGTTGTTCGAGATGTATTTTAAAAACAACCCGGTAGATGGATCTTGTGGTTCTGGCATGGTGACACTGAAGAGTTGATTCTTAGTGAGATTAGATTAAAAAAGTGACTGGTTTATTCCCTTTATAAACCCCTTTACTTCCAATGGAGATCGTGTATTTTGAGGATTATTTAGGATTTCGCGGCTAAACGCAACTATTTAAAAAATAATATTTCAAATAGATTTTAAATGGCTGTTTAGAGACTTTCACATAGATAGCGTAAACAATTTGCGACAAATAAAAAAACGCCCTGATTTCTAACAAGAGGCAAACAAAATCAGAGCTTATGGATCTAAGCAACTTTATCCAGGAATATCTTAATGATAAGGATGTAGGATGAAAATCCTACTTGTATTCTTCCTCAATAACCTTAAATCAGGTTACGTAATTAGGAATTACAGGCTGGGTCTTAACCGGAGAATGAGGGAGTTGCTTATAAACTCAGGACGAAAATATTCGCAATTCGAGGTTGTTTTATTATATTTATGAGGCTATGACCCAGCTCGATAACAGTTTTTATTCATAAAAGATGGAAATGGGGGGACCCCTTTGTTTCGTGTGGAAATAAAAAAATTATCAACAATGATAAAAATTTTTAAAAAAATCAGCTTACTCTAATTTGACCAGTATACTATTTAATACAATCGAAAAAAATTGTCTGTTTCCTATCTTTTGGAAAAAGTCTGAATTCCAAAATTTAGGAAAGTCTTCCTCACATTTTAAATTCTCCAATGGAAACAAAGGGGTTCCCCATTTTTATAAAAAATGAACGAAATGAACTTCTGCTAAACTTCGCAATACTATTAATCAGTAACTAACCACATGTGGATCATCATGAAAGCGGAACATGTTCAACCCATCACAATTCAGGCAGCAATAATTACCGTCTCTACTACACGAACCCCTGAGACTGATACCAGTGGAAAGACCATAACCACACTTCTTAATGAAGCACGCATTCCCGTGCTGCATTATGCCATTGTTCCAGATCAGATTGAAGCCATCCGTGCTGAGGTGTACCAGGCATTGAAGAGTACAAACTGTGTTATTTTAAATGGAGGAACCGGACTTACGCATGATGACTGCACAATTGAGGCAGTCTTGCCACTCCTCGAAAAGAGGATCGATGGATTCGGGGAACTCTTCCGGCAAAAAAGTTATCTTGAGATTGGAACCTCAACTATGTTGTCCCGTGCCATCGCCGGGGTGTCGGGTGGGAAAGCCATCATCTGTATCCCCGGGTCAACACCCGCTGTTACCCTCGCAACAAAAGAACTGATCATCCCGGAGATCGCTCACATCCTCTCCCATGCCAACCGGTAAATCCATCAACCATTGTTGTGGACATCGCACTATTCCTGGGTTCCAGTGACAATTCCATCATGAACACTTTTTTGATTGTTGCCTCAACTCTTTGTCCCATCCTTTTATCCCAAGGCAGTTTGTGAATTATCTCATCACGCTCTGCGTGGATATACACAGTTATATCGCACATGGGTTCACACCCAAAAATTCCCGTCCCGGATCGTTCCCGTCTCATAAAATCAGACAACAATTCCAAAATCCGTTTATGATCCTTGGGGGGTTCTACGCACTCAAAATTGTTTCCCGTTGATCCAGACTGTCGTGACAACCGACAAGCCTGGATTACGCAGGTCTCGCTCCTGACTCTCAGCGGGAAATCAAACATGTACCCTGTGGCTCGTCGCATGCTTCTAGTCTCCGGGTCCCCAGTCTCCAACCCCAGGGATCCCTCTATATCAGCACAGTACCGGGACGATCAAAACCCGTCCGGCACTCACTTGCTTACTTCAAGAAAAGCAACCCGTTCGAGCACGAGCGCAGGAATCCGTCCGGGTCCTGCAGCAGCACACTCTTCTTCTGTGATCCCGAACAACGCCATCAACCGGGTAGTTTTCTCTTCGGACATCGACTCATCAATCACAGGAACGAACGTGAGGTGCCGGGCAAGGTCATCCCAGATCCCGTCGCGTGCCGGGCAGCAACAGACATACAACCGGTTCTCCCCGTTGTGAATGCCGAATGTGGCAGCGACAGAACACTGGCGGGTGCCGGCAGCATACAACAACGCCTCCATCTCAAATGAGTTGGAGATTGGGGTACCGGAATAGAACGATCGCCAGGCGAACCGGCACGCATGCTCCGCATGTGCCCGGCACGCCAGCTTCTCCGCATCAAAACAGACGATCCGGGTCTGATGGCGGTCTGCGATCTCCCGGATCTCGGCCAGCAGTGCCACCCGGTCATTTGTCGTGCTGACTGCGCACCGGCATTCGCAGGAATGGTGTGGTGACTCCATGGTATGCTCCGATTATTTTGTCCCAAAAATTATGCCCCGAAATGAAAGAGTGTGGATTGTCCCCGGTTTGGATCGGGATACCCCTCATCCGCGGAGGTCTTCTGCGACATCTTCTCGAGCTGGGCAAAGATCTGGTCGCTGATGCCCTGCCCGAGAATTCGTGCCACCTCTTCCGGTGTGTGTTTCCTGATCTCATCCGGCGAGGTCATACCGTGGTTGAAGAGCCGGCGGGCACGCACCCTGCCGATCCCGCGCAGCCGGATGAGCGGCAGGAGCTCGCGCCGGATCCCGTGCTTCATGCAGGTCTCACAGTCGCGGATCTCCGGATAGTGTCGTGAGGCACACATCCGCGCGAGCTCCGCACTCGCGTGCAGCAACCAGTTGATACTCTCAACCATCCCGTAAATATCACCGGGTCCCACGGAATACCGCTCGCAGATCTTCGCATCGGTCAATTCATCGGTCCAGTCCGAGAGGAGCATCGCGGTCTTCAACGCCCGGAAATACGTCTCCACCTGTTTATCATAGGAATCCCCGTCGTCGTTTTGCGCCCGGTATAGGTCATCCTCGTTCGGGAAGTCGAGCCAGAGCTCATCGATATGGTCTTCCATCATCCGCGTGAGCGTATCCGTATCCGAGTTCTTGACGTAGAGTTTGAGCATATCCGGTGTGCTACAAATCAGGTGGATCATGCCAAGGTCTGCATATTGCTCCACCGAGCGCATGGTCGATACGATCATCGCCGCGCTGCGTGGGTCGATATACAGCCGGGACACCATCGTCCCAAACGCAGTTGCCTCAAGGTGTTCTCCCACCTCGACGACAAGCTCCGCAGTGATGAGGAACTCAAGCGCTGCCGCGACCGCTTTGTGCACGAGTCGCCCGCCCCTGTGCTCATGGACATAGAACGTCCGGTTCATAAACGCCGACAGTTCTTCTTTCGTACCGGCAAAACCTGATGCGACAAGCGAGAGGACATGGGTAAAGAGTGCGGTCGGAGCGGCGATATGGGAATGGACATCTTCCGGTGGCGCATCGATATAGCAGTCGAACAGCTCCTTGATCTGGCACTTCTCCTTTGCGATCAGCACCGCTTCGCCATAGGGATCGAGCCGGGGTCTGCCCGCCCGTCCCGCCATCT
>Ga0265297_10011033_pt1 | contig 11174 bp, 11 predicted proteins | sample Munlanlwell13791_FD_192502 | JGI IMG/M metagenome (GOLD analysis project Ga0265297, IMG submission 192502) | Leachate microbial communities from a municipal landfill in Southern Ontario, Canada - Leachate well 137-91 | ecosystem: Engineered > Solid waste > Landfill > Unclassified | place...
TGTTCTTCGGCATTGTACTCGCCACATTTGTCATTGCGATGTATCTCGCTGCAGCTGTCCAGCTTGCGAACCAGTGGGAAAAGGCGGTGGTGCTCAGGCTCGGGAAATACAAGGGATTGTATGGCCCGGGGGTATTCACCATCACACCGCTGATAGAGACCATCGCGTACTGGATCGATACCCGTATCATCACGACCTCGTTCACTGCCGAAAAGACCCTCACCAAGGACACTGTCCCGGTTGATGTCGAGGCTGTGCTGTTCTGGAAAGTGGTGGACCCTCAGCGGGCAGCACTCGAAGTCGAGGATTACAGGACCGCGGTGAGCTGGGCAGCCCAGACTGCACTCCGTGAAGTTATCGGGAGATCCAACCTTGCCGAGATGCTTGAAGGAAGGGAGAAACTCGACCTTGAACTCCAGCGGATCATCGAGGGAAGGGCCGGGCACTGGGGAATCCATGTTTCATCCGTAGAGATCCGCGATGTCCTGATCCCGAACGAACTGCAGGATGCCATGTCCATGCAGGCACAGGCGGAACGCGAGCGCCAGGCCAGGGTAATCCTCGGCGATTCCGAGCGGCAGGTCGCTGAAAAGTTCGAGGAGGCGGCCCGGACCTACCAGAACAATCCGACCGCACTCCATCTCAGGGCGATGAACATGCTCTATGAGGGCTTAAAAGAGAAGGCAAGCCTTGTCATAGTCCCCGCATCGGTTCTCGACACGATGACACTCGGAGACACGTCAGGGATGATCGCCCTCTCGCGACAACTCCAGGACCAGGCAATGGTAAAGACGCAGAGCAGGAGGACTTCTCCACCGGATGAAAAAGAGCCTGATGAGAAGAAGGAGTCAGGTGAATAATTGCCCGCCATTTATTTTTCAATACCGGTATGGAACCGGAATCGTAAAAATCAGGTCTAATGCTTCCTCGTTTAACGCTCCTCCATCGAAGATAGAATCGCTTTCCTGAAGAGGATCTCGGGAGCCGTCAGGCATCTCATCCCCTTATCATTTCGTGTGATCTCAACCGATGAATGAAAAGGCTGGCATTTCGAAGAATGGCAGAGGAACTGTGCCCGGTCGGCCTCCCGCACGAGGTCTTCAAGGCTCCGGCCGTTCAGCATGAAACCCGTATCTCCGGGATCCTGAGATGAGGCATGAGGTATCTCTTTCCAGGAGACCAGAATGCCGTCCCGCTCGAGGAGCGGCCTTATTGAGGAAAAAAGATCGGGAAACGTGAGTCCTGTATCACTGCAGAGAACGCACGGTATCTCCCCTCCAGGTACGTATGGCCAGGTTACAGAGAGTATTTGTTTCACCAGTGACACCCCGTCATCAAAGGAATCATCATATATGAGTGAAATCTCATGCTTTCATTCTTCACCATGCATCCTGTGGGGTGCAGGGTATTCTGCGGTTTAATTTTTGTTCTGATTGATACTCTCATTAGAGAGTTCTGGTTCATGATTCAATCGGTGAATTGCCTCATATGCAGGCTATGGAAAAAAGAGAAATCCTGGGGGTAGTCACCGTTCCAGGAGTTCGATGTGGGCATCAGCCCTTTTGGAGAGCGTGGACATCGCCTGAAGGTGGGCGATATCACGGATTGCCTCGAGTACATGGACAGAGTCCTCGAGGAACGAGAGGATATCGGCAGGGTATATATCAATCCCGTACTGTTCCTGGAGGTACTGGGCTATCTGGCGATGATCGAGGCCGTTTTCCCGCAGTTCAAGGACCTCCCGGGAGAATTTTTTCTCGGGGCAGCCGCACTGGGGGGTTTCACGGCAGGTGCATCGCATGAATGAGTGGATGAAGTTGAGGATTTGTTCGTGAAGGGTATGATCAAGCCGGTCGAAGTTGAGCCTGGATGAGACTGCCTCAAGCGTGGCGCCATGGAAAGCCTGGTCAGGAAGCCTGTACCCCGCCAGGCGTTCCAGTTTCCTGGCATGCCTGAACCGGGCTTTCTGGGAAATCACGTCTCGCCGGCCTCTTCATCGAAGTTCTTCAGCGAGGCGACCGCCTCGGCCATGCTCTCGACCTCGATGAGCCATTCGTCAAAGAGAGTGGGCTGCTCGATGTCATCCTTGACATATTTTCCGCAGCATGAAGCCCCGTGAATAACGCTGGCCCCGATATCGGCTGCGATGTCGAGTGCTCTCTCCATGTCGTTCTCGACCGTCTTTTTTCCTTCCTTGACGAGTGTCTTGATATCTGTTGAGTATACGCCGTCAATGAATTTCCGGCAGCTGGCAAAGAGGACGAGGAGCGAGAGCTGCAGGGATTCGACATATTCCTCAAGCTCGTCCTCCGGGGCCTCGCACATCACAATGGCCTCGACTGCATTCAGCTTCTCGAGTGCTTCTTCCTTGGTATACCTTCCGTTCTGGAAGAGTTTTACAATCTTTAACACCGAGAGGGTGATGTCCATCGAGAAGTTATAGAGCGTGGTATACCCTTCAGGCATCTCTTCGCTCTTGGGATCAGCCTCGAAATTCGATTCCCGGAGCGTGTGTATCCAATTGTCCCACCGCTCCTGATTATAGAAGATATAGAACAATTTGAGCGGTTCTTCAACGCTCGCAGCTTTCTCCTTCTTTTTAGCCATTATCTTACAGGTATTCTCCTGTATATTAAAGGTGTATCGGAATTTGACAGGAAAACCGGTGGCCTTGCCGGTTCACGACCTGGAAAATTCCTGGTTGGGCATTTTTCCCTGGATGCATTCCTTTATAAATCACATCGTATAAATTACCGGTCCTGCATCCCGGGCCACCCTGTTTTTATCAGTATTCACATCCAACCTCCTTTGAGCCATGATGCCCGGACGTACTTCATCGGAAGAGCAGGGAGTGATGCTCCGGTACGGGGAGCTCTTCCTCAAGAGTGAGCCGGTCAAGCGCCACTTCGTGGGACTTCTTCTCCGGAACTGCGGGCGGGCACTTGAATCGGGAGGACTCTCGTTCCGGGCAGAGGTACACCGGGGACGGATCATCCTGCACGGCGAGAAGCCTGATGAGATGGCCGGGATCATTTCACGCATATTCGGGGTCGTGGATGTGGCGGTGTGTACCCTGACTCCCCCTGATCCGGAAGAAGTGAAAAACGCTGCGGTGAGACGTGCAACCGCAGGGCTCCACCCCGGTCAGCGATTTGCCGTCAGGGCCCGCCGCCAGGGTGTTGAAGGAATCACGAGCCAGGAACTGGGTGCAGATGTGGGTTCTGCAATTCTACATGCTGTCCCCACTGCGATTGTTGACCTCAGTTCGCCTGAGTACGAGGTATTTGTCGAACTCCGGGAATTTGGCGGGCTGGTATATGATTCGCGGATAAGGGCACCCGGAGGTCTGCCTTGGGGAACCCAGGGGAAGATCCTGGCCCTTCTCTCATCCGGCATCGACTCTCCGGTTGCAATCTGGCAGATGATGCGGCGGGGTTGCGTTGTCGACGCATTGCACATCGGTTCCGGGGACTTTGCAGGGCGGGACGTCCTGCCGACTGCACTCCGCCACTTCTCCATTCTTTCGACCTGGTGTTCTGGGTTTCCCATGACACTCTTTTACGCGGATGCCAGCAGGTTTTATGCAACGCTTATAGCAAGGGCAACTCCCCGCCTTCGCTGCGTCCTGTGCAAGCGGTTCATGATGTATCTTGGAAGTGAACTTGCGAAACAACAGGGACATCTTGCACTCTGCACCGGGGACAGTCTGGGACAGGTTGCCTCGCAGACCTTGGACAACCTGGCAGTGGTCTCAGGTGCTGCGACAGTTCCGCTGCTCAGGCCCCTGGTTGCGTACGATAAGCAGGAGACGGTGCAGCTGGCAAAGAGGATCGGCACGTTCGATCCTCACCCGGGAGACCTTGCGTGTTCGGTCGTCCCGAGGATCGCTGCAACCACCTCGCGGGTTGAGGATATCCTCGCGATGGAAGAAAAAATCGAGATGCAATCCCATGTATCGGAGACGCTTGAATATCTCCAGATCTATACTGTACTCAACGGGAAATTGCAGGCGAATGAACAGGGTTGAGCCTGGCTCACGCCGATGCGTTCACGGTCGCATTCATGGGTGAAGATGTGGGGTTCATTCCCTGTGCCGGGATATGCCTCACCCCGATATAGGAGCAATAGCCATCTGCGCACGCCATTCCTCCGGATGGGTGGTCAAACAGGAGCCTCTGGCGGTTCCCGGAATCGGTGATCCATGAGTCGATAGCCTGCCTCTCGATCCCCGGAGTATACCCTGTCCATTGGCTGTATAACGTCTCGAATACGCTCTCATTTTCAGAAAAACCGTGCCATCGTTTCAATGCAAGCGTGGATGAGCCTGTTTCCGGATTGGTATAGTTGAGATACTTATACTCAGCCATATCCCGTGCACGGACGAGTGCGAGGGTGTACGCCCGTTCGTCAAAGGAGAGCGGGGTTTCACCCTCTCCCATGCGGAGGCGGTTTAGATAGATGAGTGCCTGCTGGCTGTCCTGGACCGATGAATTTTTTTTGAAAGAATCCTTCGCAACCGTATGCATCCATCCGCCTGTCAGGGTAATCACCCCCTGCAGGGCATTCGCCGCGGCGACTTTCGCGCCTGGGAATGCCAGGATGACAAAGAGGCCGATGCAGAAGAGGGCGAGGATAATCAAGAGAATGATGAGGGTGGTTCTCGAGACAAGCGGCTTCTTCCTGGTTTTTGCCGCCGGGACAAGGGGGGCATCATCCTCGAACGAATACTCTTCGAGCCGGAGCGCTCTTACGATGGCATCCATGTCCTGTATTCGCAGGGTGTACCCGGATTCCATGAATCTCATCTTCTGGATGAGGTCATCTCCCGTGACAATGCGGAACCATTTTACCTTGCGAAAATCGATCTGGCCCTCGGGATAGGTGCTGCCTTTGCATAAGTAGAGCCAGGAACCCGTCTTCCGGAGGTTTGTCTCCCCAACATGGGGAAACTGGCTCCTGCATGTTGGGATGATGCGATCTATGAAATCCTGGCGGTGAATCTTTGCCTGGAGGAAAAGGTTTGGAAGGGGCAGGGGGCCGTCTTTTGTCTTTACCTCCCATTTCCCGTTCTCAACGCCGGTGATCTCCCCCCGAAATGCCTTGAGATCGAGGATGAGGGGACCGTTTTTCGTGAGGATCACGCAATCAATCTGCCCGTTTGCGACAAGAACCCCGGTGAGGAGGTACACAGGCTCCGTGGGATACTCTTTCCTGAGTATCTCGACTATCTCACGAAGCTGGCTGAATTCATGCTCGTATTTTATCTTCTGCCCACGGAAAAACCGGATGCCCATTGCCCGTCCCTTACACCCTTGATCCTGCCAGGATGTATCCGATCAATCTGATTAGCCCTCCTTTTTGATATAGCTTGCCTGAATGAGACAGCCTGAGCCTCCTGCTGCCCGGGAGGGTTATTGGGGATGTGCTCGTAAGTATACTACAGAGAGAGAATATGCCAGGGAGATTTAAAGGATGGGAACATGTGCAAATCCTTGACGATGGTGGCATTTCCAGGGATGCGACGGCTCCCGTGATCATCTCTGCCAGCAGGTCTACGGATATACCCGCTTTTTTTGGAGACTGGTTCATGCACCGGCTGGATCGGGGTTATGCTGCCTGGGAAAATCCCTGGAACAGGCAAAAATATTATGTCTCTTTTGCGCGGACAAGGGCTCTTGCATTCTGGTCGAAGAATCCCGCCCCTTTCCTGAAATTTCTCCCACTCCTTGATGAGAAAAAAATTCCCTATTACTTCCTTCTTACTCTGAATGATTACGTTGATGAGGGTCTTGAACCCCGTATCCCGGACCTGTCAAACCGGGTAGAGACATTTATCGCCCTCTCAAAAATCGTAGGGGAGGGAAGGGTTGTCTGGCGTTTTGATCCCCTCATCCTCGCAGACACCCTCTCCGTCGATGATCTTCTCTCGAGAGTGGAACGGATAGGTTCCCTGCTCCGTCACCATACACGACGGATGGTGATCAGTTTCATCGATATCGCAAAATACTCCCGTGTATGTCGGAACCTCCGGAATGAGAGAGTGACAGGAATCCGCGAATTCACACGCGATGAGATGCATGAGTTCTGCAGCGGCCTGCAGGGTATGAGTGCTGACTGGGATCTTTCGATATCGGCCTGCGGAGAAGCAGAAGATCTCTCGGAATTCGGCATCAGGCGGGGCCAGTGTATTTCCGGTGAACTGCTGAAAGAAGAATTCCCGGATGACCGGATGCTGATGGAGTTCCTCGGGGAGCCGGCACCTGCTGATAGGGCGGGCGGGAAGAACGTCCCCTTCAGGCACCTCAAGGATCCGGGCCAGAGAGGGCCGTGCGGGTGTATCGCGAGCAAGGACATTGGCCAGTACTCGACATGCATGCACCTCTGCCGGTATTGCTACGCGAATGCAGGAGCACATGAGGTTGAAGAGCATTACCGTGCCTACCTTGAACAAGCGGGCAGGGGAGTCTTCCCGGAATCGATTGCAGGAACGCGGGAAGGAATATAAGCCCGCCGGGCGACACCACCGTATGCCTGTCAGGGATCCGATATCCCCCGAACTGAAGTGGCAGGTTGTATCCCGCCTCTTTACAAGTCTGCCTGTGATGTACGACATCACCTTCCGCGATGCGGTGGGTGATCAGTACGACACGCTCGAACACGAGATATGGATGCAGCTGGCCAGTGAGGCACGATCATTTGCAGAGAGCGCAGGTCTTCCATCCACTGATGCCAGGAACATCATGGATACTCTCCGGATCATATTCCTGGTATTTTTCGGCCCGGATCTCCGAACCGAAGAGATTCCCATCAATTCGGAACGATCTGTTCTCATGATAAAGCGCTGCCCGTTCATCGCACGGGAACTTGCGATGAGAGGAGGGACAGAGTGCCTTCTTTCCCGCTGCCTGGCATTCTCCATCGCGACCGTCGAAGCCCTGAATCCGGAATATACCCTGCGTTTCGTGCGCAGCATGTGCACGGGGGATCGCACCTGCGAGCTTAAGATCATGAAGAAAGAGGATGCGGAAAAGGCTGAAAAAAAATAAGCGGCCCATTGCTTCCATTCTTCATCTTTCATTCTCTGTTTGAGTGCATTACAGAGACAGATCAGCGCGTTTACCCTGACTTTTCCCATATCTTGAAAAAGCACATATTCATGATTTTTTCACACGTACAAGAGAGAATACCATGCCGATGAGACACATGGCGAAGAAGATGATGAACGCTACGCGGATACTGTCGATAAACGAGGAGAGTGGAGCCAATTCAAGTGACACCCTGCCGATGAAAATGGCAAAGACGGTCATCGCAAGGCCCATCGAGAGCATCTGCCCCACGAGCCGCATGGTCCCCACCATTCCCGAAGCGACCCCGTAGGACTTCCGGTCCACCGAACTGATGATCGCATTGGTGTTGGGAGAAGAGAAGATTCCAAATCCTGCTCCCAGGAGCACAAGGCACCCGAGGATATACGGAATCGTAGTACTGGCATTGAGAAACGTGAGAAGCAGGAGACCTGCGACCGTAAGCGCCATCCCTGCCGACGCTACCCGGCCAGGGTCGATCCGATCAGAAAGTTTTCCCGCGAGTGGTGAGAAAAGTGCCTGGACGACCGGCTGGGCAACGAGGATCAGGCCTGCATATTCAGCGGAGAAACCCTGTGCGATCTGGAGGTAGAGCGAGAGGAGGAATGTGACAGCATAGGTTGCGCTGTAATTGATGAGGGCAGCAAGGTTTGAGAATGCGAAGACCCGGTTTCTGAGAAAGAGGTGCATGTTCAGGACAGGGAAGGGCCTTCGGATTTCAAGGAGTATAAAAAAGAGTCCAATGACTATGCCGCCTCCAATCAATGCGATTCCTGTCAGATCGGGAAGGATAGAAAGCCCGTATATGAATGCGACCAGCGAGGCTGCCCAGAGAACCGAGCCCGCGAGATCAAAGTGTTCCCCTTCTGCATCGCGCCATTCCATCGGCAATTTCCATACCGTGAAGAGGATACAGAGGATGCCGAGAGGAACATTGACCAGGAATATGCTGCGCCAGCCCATTGTCTCGGTGAGTATCCCGCCAAGGAAAGGACCAAGCGAAAGGCCGAGGTAGACCGCGGCAATCGAGATCCCGAGTGCCTTCCCCTCTCTCCCGGGGGATACGCTGCCGAGAGTATGGCAAGGCTCGTCCCGAAGATTATCGCACACCCTGCACCCTGGAGGAGGCGGAGTGAAATCAGCATCATTACATCAGGGGAAAACGTCACAAGGAACGAGGCGAGAGTGAATATGGAGATCCCCCAGAGAAAAATTCGTTTTCTCCCGAAGATATCTGCGAGTTTTCCGAACGGGACAAGGAGAATGGCGATGGAAAGAAGGTATGCGGTGGTGATCCAGGAAAGGGTAACGGCATCCAGCGAGAACTCTTCCCCGATTGAGGGAAGCGCGATATTCACCGATGAACCATCAAAGGGGGTGATGAAGCTGCTGATTATCGCGATGAAGAGGATCACCCGTTTCATCGTCGGGGTAAATGATATGAGGTTACCTGCAGTCATAGAAATTCATAGCATCTGGTATTCAGATAATCATCCTGTGATTATACATTCCATATATTCATGATAAATATGTGAATTATCGTAAGAGGACGCCATTAAACCATCACCAGTGATACTGCGTCATGATTCTCAAAAACTGGTTGAGTGAGTACTCAGTATGCCGTGACATTCTTCTCCTTTCACATCAGATGCTTCACGACACTGCTGACCACCCATGAAACTCGGCGTTCTCTGTTCAGGTGGCAAAGACTCGCTCTACGCGTGTTTTCTGGCCATGCAAAAAGAAGAGGTTGCCTGCCTGATCACCCTCTTTCCAGAGAATCCTGAAAGTTATATGTTCCACACCCCGAACCTCCACATGGTCCCTCTGCAGGCAGAGGCCGCAGGCCTGCCACTGGTTTCGGTCCGGACTGAGGGAATTGAAGAGAAAGAACTCTCCGATCTTACGAGGGCTCTTGAGAGTGCGGTCAACGACCATGAGATTGAGGGTGTGGTTACAGGTGCCCTCATGTCGGTGTACCAATCATCAAGAATACAGCGGATCTGCCACGCCCTGGGTCTCTGGTGTTTCAACCCGCTGTGGTATACTGATCCCGCGAGATATATGGAGAACCTGCGTGTATCAGGATTCCGGGTTGTCATATCCGGGGTCTTTTCCGAGCCGTTTGATGAATCGTGGCTTGGGAGGGAACTTGATGGGGATGCAACAATGCTCCTCTCTGAGTATGCACAACACTATGGGATCACCCTCACCGGTGAAGGAGGGGAATATGAAACACTGGTCCTGGATGCACCTTTTTTCAGAAAGAAGATCGCAATCCAGGAATCAGAAAAAAAATATTGTAATTTCCGGGGGGTTCTGAACGTGAAACGGGCAAGCCTGGAGGAGAAATGATCATCGTTGTTGACCCGGGAATCCGGGAAGAATCCCTCGGGCGTGATGAATTCGTCAATCCTGTTGCCCGGATTGTCGAGAGATGCGGGCATACCTGGAAATATCAGCACTATGCATCCATGCAGGACCATGAATGGACACATGCCAGCGGCATCATCATCTGCGGTACTGCATTGAAAGACAACGGTTTTTTGGAACATCTGGAACATTTTTCCTGGCTCCGGGATTGCGAAATACCTGTCCTGGGAATCTGTGCAGGGATGCAGGTTCTCTGCATGATATTCGGCGGGTCAATAAGACCGGGATGCGAGATTGGAATGACTGACGTGAAGGTGACTTCTCCTCATCCATTCATGCCCAAGTCCTCCTCCTTCAAGGCATACCAGCTCCATTCACATTCCTGCCTGCCTCCTCCTGGATGGGAAAGGCTTGCCGAATCAGCCATGTGTATCCAGGCAGTCAGGGATCCAAAACGCCCCTTCTTCGGGGTGATGTTCCATCCGGAAGTCCGGAATGATCGGGTTATTGAGGTGTTCCTTGAGAGCTGCAATGGTTAAAGAGGATATCGGGGTCGGTATTAGGTATTAGGATACGAAAATGGGATGTGTGTGTCTTTTCAACGTGAGACGGGCTGGGAAACAAGATGTGTTAGCGGGAGGGAATTCCGTTTTCTTCGGCGATTTCCCTGAATGAGGTGGCCACATGGTCTGCCTGTGCTTTTGTCATTCCGTACGTGTTGAACTTCCAGACTTTTGTTGCCCCGGGTATGGTGCCCGCGATTCCCCGGGCTTTCAAAGCGCTTGAAAGAAAATATCCGCGTTTTTTATGGGTTTTTGCCACCTCGTCAAAGGAATTCGTCGTGTCCACGCGGGTGAGCGTGTGTTTCCTGGGGTACTCACTCCGTATATCGGTGCCCTGTATGCTTTTTAAGGCTTCGACGACGAGGTTTCCGTGTGCAAGTTCCTCTTCCCAGTGTTTCACCCGTTCCTGAACACGGGGAAATGAGGCCATCATGCCGACAAGCGTGACACCCATGAGCGTGCAGCCCATCATCTCCACCTCCTTGATCCCGAATGTCCGTGAGGTGATATCCGTCTTCACGGACGTGGTCCGGAACACTTCGGATGCCCGCTCGCTGGTTGCTGCAAGCACGCCTGACGGGGCCGGGGCAGCCATGCTCTTATGCCCGGACCCTACAACAAAATCCGCACCTATCTCTTTTCCATCGACCTCCATGATGCCCACGGTGTAGGCGCCGTTGAGAAGGACCGGGATGTCATACTGGTGTGCGATCCGTGTGATGTCCCAGACCGGGTGCAGGTTGCCGTACTGGTAGTCAACATGGTCGAGGAAGAGGAGAGAGGGCGTCTTTCCTGTCTCCCTGGTGACTTCCTCAATCTTGGTGGCAGTGGCATCAGGGGTGATCAGGTTCTCCGCAGTCTTCGGGATCTCCCTGATAATGCCTCCCCTGCTCTCGATTGCCAGCACCTCGGTATAGTGGGAGAGTGCGGTGATCAGCACGGGATCATTCTTCTGCACGTACGTATCAGCAACTGCCTGGAACCCCCGGCGGGCGCCCGGGACCACCCGTGCGACATCCATGTGCAGGAACGCTGCAAGGTCGCGGAAAAATACATCAACAGGAGGAGTCTTGATGTAATCCAGCCTGAATGGTTTGCGACAGTTATCGCAGATCGAATATCCATCGCCGTAGGCAATTATCGCCTTCATTGC
>Ga0265297_10011034_pt1 | contig 11173 bp, 9 predicted proteins | sample Munlanlwell13791_FD_192502 | JGI IMG/M metagenome (GOLD analysis project Ga0265297, IMG submission 192502) | Leachate microbial communities from a municipal landfill in Southern Ontario, Canada - Leachate well 137-91 | ecosystem: Engineered > Solid waste > Landfill > Unclassified | place...
TACATTATACTTAATGAGTAGTGAAAATACAAATATTAAAGTACCGCCTCAAGACATTGAAGCAGAAAAAAGCCTTTTAGGCTCTTTAATGCTTGATAAGGAAGCAATCACTAAGGTTGCTGATATTCTACACTCCGAAGATTTCTATAAAAATAAACACCAATACGTCTATCAGGTGGTGGAAGACCTATTTGCCCGCGGTGAACCGATTGATTTGATTTCCGTTTCTTCTAAGTTGAAAGAAAGGAATCAGTTGGAGAATGTTGGTGGAACTGCTTACCTGACTGAATTAATTAATACTGTCCCTACTGCCAGTCACGTGATGACTTATGCTAAAATCGTCCAGAAGAAAAGAATCTTGAGAGATTTGATTTCCGCCGGAACAGAAATATCCTTAATGGGTTACGAAGAAGAAAACGAGTCAGACGATTTGTTGGATACAGCCGAAAGAAGAATTTTCAGTATTACTCAAAAGAACTTAACTCAATCTTTCTTGCCGATCAAACCTTTCTTAGAAGAAGCTTTTGAAAGAATTGAAAGAATATCAAAACAAAAAGGAGCCTTAAGAGGAACAGCAACCGGATTTAACGGCCTTGATTCCCTTCTTTCTGGTTTGCAGAATTCAGACTTGATTATTTTAGCGGCCAGACCATCAATGGGTAAATCAAGTTTGGCGCTAGACATTGCTAAGAATATTGCTTTAAAAGAAAAGAAGCCAGTCGGTATTTTTTCTCTTGAAATGAGTAAAGACCAATTGATTGATAGATTAATTAGTTCCGAATCAAATATTGATTCTTGGAAATTAAGACAAGGAATGCTTTCAACCGAAGGAGATCAGAATGATTTTGTTTGTATTCAGCATGCCTTGGGAACTCTTTCCGAAGCCCCAATATATATTGATGATGCTTCCAGTTGCAGTGTTTTGCAAATGAGAGCCATGGCCAGAAGATTGCAAGCCAGCCATGGATTAGGATTGATTATCGTTGATTACTTGCAATTGATTGAGCCGAGCAACAAGATTATCAATAGTGTTCAACAAATTACCGAGATTTCTAGACAATTAAAAGGATTAGCTAGAGAATTGAATATTCCCGTCTTGGCTTTATCTCAATTATCAAGAGCGGTAGAACAAAGAACACCGAAGATTCCCAGACTTTCTGATTTAAGAGATTCCGGTTCAATCGAGCAAGACGCTGATGTTGTTATGTTTATCTACCGTGAAGATGTTTACCAGGAAGAAAGTCCGAGAAAAGGAATTGCCGATATTATTATCGCCAAGCACAGAAATGGACCGATTGGCCGAGTAGAACTATTCTTTGATAAACAGAGAGCTTGCTTCAGGAATATTGAAACCGGACGAGACTCCTTTGAAGGAGATATCGGATACTAATAAAAAACCTGCTCCGTAGAGAAGCAGGTTTTTAAATAGTTTAATTAGTTCTTGACGTCGACGATTTCAACTTCGGTATACTGTTGTCGGTGTCCTTTTTTGACTTTGTATCTTTTCTTTGATTTGTATTTGAAAGTCATTACCTTGTCAGCTTTGGCTTGTTTTAAAACCTTAGCAATTACGGTAGCTCCTTTAATCAATGGTTCTCCGATAGTTAAGTCTTTTCCATTCTCAACCAAAAGAACATTGTCAAATACAACTTCAGCGCCTTCTTCGGCGGCAATCTTTTCTATCTTTAGTTTGTCTTTCGGGGAAACTCTGTATTGTTTTCCTCCTGTTTTTATTACTGCTAACATGTTTTTTTGCTTAATTAATACTTTTTGTTTATATCATTTTATCGCTAGATAGTCAATAATCGGCTTAGATTCTGATAAAGACCTCGGTTAAGATGAAAGCGATATAGATAAAGAGCAGGAAGATAGCTTCTTTTTTGGTAATCTGGCTGTCATTCTTAATAAAGAAAAAGAAGAAGATAATTGCGATTAAAAGGAAGATTCTGGCGACTCCGAAGGGAGAAAAGTCGGAAATATATATCGGATTGATTAAAGCGACGATTCCCAAGACCAGAGTAGCGGGAGCAACGATTGTTCCCATTAAATCTCCCAAAATCATCCATTCCATATTCTTTTTTGCCGAAGAAATGGCAAAGAATATTTCCGGAACACAATTTCCCAGTCCGACGACAAACAAACCGATTAAAACAATCGGCCAATTAAAAGTATCGGCAAAGTATTTGGCGGACCTGACGATTCCCTCTGAAGCGATTATAAAAACAAGCAAGCTAAGAATGATTTTAAAGATTCCACTGAAAGAAGCTTTAAAACTTTGGGTCGGAGTTGCATCATCTTCGCAGGTCTTGGTGAACCTTTCTTTTTTAGAGAATAACCAGGCAACGTATACAAAAAAGAAAGAAATCATAATGACACCGTCAATTCGGGAAAGATTATTGTCCCAAATTAGAAGTATCGGCAAAACAGCGGCAATAACGGTAAAGATTAATGTATTGTGTACAGTTTTGCTTTTAGCCGGAATTCCCCCTTTGGCAAAGAAAGCTGCTAAAGCGATAGCCAGAGTCATATCTACCACGTTTCCTCCGATGACATCTCCAAAAGATAATTGTGGGACATTATGTAAGGCCGAAGAAATACCAACGAATAAGTTAGGCAATGAACCGACTATAGCCATAACCAAAAAGGAAACGACGAATTCTTTCCAGCCGAGAAACTTAGCAATTTTAATTAGACTTTTAACGATCAATTCTCCCGAGAAATAGAAAGCGAAACAGGAAGCAAGGAAAACGAGGATATAAAGTATGGTTGTCATTTTATATTATCAACTTTTATTTTTTATTATTATATCATAAACAAAAACAGACTAAAAGTCTGTTGTGTAAAAAATAAAGGCTGCATGTTATCAATGCAGACCTTTTAGTGTCTCCTTGATACTAGCCAGGCTAGTGCTCCGAGACCAATAAGAGCAATCACTGCACCATATCCCATTTTTAAACCTCCACTAACAATTGTATTACAGGATTTTATTCTGTCAATAAAAAAAACGAATTGGCGGTCCTAACCGGATTCGAACCGGTGTTCTTAGATTGAGAATCTAATGTCCTAGGCCTCTAGACGATAGGACCAATACAATATTTAGATATCATATATATCACTCTTTGTCCAAGCTCGTTTCATCGTAATCAGGCTGAATTTGCCAGTAATCAATGATGTATTTAGCTAAATCATGGAAAACAGGCACGGCTGAATATTCAGATGTTTTGGTCGCGGTTGGATTATTCAATTTTATGAGAATAATGAACTTGGGATCTAGGGCCGGAGCAAAACCCATGAAGGTCTGCCAGGTGTGTTCTGAATATCCGGCTTTGTTTATCGCTAAAGAAGTGTAAGGGACCTGGGATGTTCCTGTCTTTCCTCCAATCCAATAACCAGGAATCTTCGCCAAGTGTCCGAATCCTTTTTCAACCACATTAATAAGCATACTTTTTAAGGTGGTACTGGTTTCCGGTGAGACAACATTTTCTTTAATTACTTCTGGTTCTATTTTTTCCGTCTTATCCCCTGTTGTTATCGTTTCCACGACATATGGCTTCATTAATTTTCCTCCATTGATAATAGTAGAAAAAGCTCTAATCATTTGCAAGGGAGTTATTCCTATTCCTTGTCCGAAAGAAGCATTGGGAAAACTGGTGTTGTTTGGATTATTGCTTTCTAGAGCTTCTTTTAATTGATTGTTTCTTGAAGCTACTTCTCCGCTTAAATCAATATCGGTATTTTCAAAAAGACCGAACGATTTTAAATAGTTATAGAATTTGTTGTTTCCGATCAGGCTTTCTGCATACATGACTCCGGTATTAATGGAACCTTGCAGAACTTCAGTCATGGTTACTTTGCCCCATACTTTTTGTGAATAATTGTATACCTTATATGTTCCACATTGGGCATATCCTAATTTGTCATCAAAAACAGTATCGGGTGTTACCACTTTTTCATTAATGGCCATAGACATGGTTATCGGTTTAAAAATAGAACCCGGTTCAAATAGTTTTTCTACACAAGAATTTTGAAAAGAAGCCATTGATGCATCTTGGTAATTATTAGGATTAAAATTAGGACTCTGAGCCATGGCGATAATTGCTCCGGTGTTGGGATCCATGACAATTATTTCTCCTCCTTCGGCCGCATATTTTTTTACCCCCGCGGTTAATACTTTTTCCGCCATGTATTGAATATTGTAATCAATCGTTAAACCAAGAGAGGCTCCATTAAGAGATTCTTTTTCTGAAAGCTTAAAAAGAAAACTCCAGGGATTCTTTTCTGTTTTGGAAACAGTTGTTTCTCCTTTTATTTCTTCATCGTAGTAGCTTTCGAGTCCGTATTGGCCCAATCCTTCCTGATTAATGAAACCAATGATTTGTGAGGCTGTATCTTCTTGCGGATAATATCTTTTAGTTTTGTATCCGATATGTACTCCGTCTAATCCTAAATCAGAAATTTCATCAGCTTTCTCTTTGCTGATGCTTTCTTCCACTACTTCGTAGAAGCTTCCCTCTTTGCTCATCATATTCAAAAGTGTAGACACATCTTTTCCAATTACAGTTGTTAGCATCTGGGCGGTCACCTCTTTTTCTTTTATCTCTTCCGGAGAAACAAAAAGATAGGCTTTTTTTTCCGTCATAGCTAATATCTCTCCGTTTTTAAATGCCACCTCTCCCCTTTCTCCTTGAGTTTCTGCTAGAGATGTTTGCTGGCCCTGAGCCATGGCTTTGTAATATTCTCCCTGATCTATTTGTAAATAAAATAAGCGGGATAAAACTATCCCTCCTATTAAAAAGACGATGACAATGACGATGTTTATTCTTAAATTAGACATAAGAAACTATTTGGAAGCAACGGATGCTTCAGAAACAACAATATAGTTCAGCTTGCTTACCTTTTCAAAGCCTTCTTCCAAAACCTTCTCTTCAATATTAATGAGGTTTCTGTCTTTAGAAACAGAAAGCTTTAAAGAAGCCACTTCTTTCTTTAATTCTTTAATAGTTGTTTCTCTTTCTCCTTTTATATATCCCGACTCAGTCAATTTTACCACCTGAAAAATATAAAAGCAAACTAAGGCTAAACAGGCTAAGGTTATTACCATGAAGAATCTTTTTGAATTGTTTTTTGCTATGGTCATGTTTTTATATTTTTATGGCGGCTCTTAATTTTGACGATCTGCTTCTCGGATTAAGAGCTATCTCTTGATCTTCGGGAACAATCGGCTTTTTGGTTATTATTTTAACTTCTCCGTTTTTCTCTTTCTCCTTCAGGAATTCTTTGATAATCCTGTCTTCTAAGGAATGGAAGGAAATGGCTACTAACCTTCCCTCCTTTTCTAACAGATTTAACGCCTCTGGGAGAGCTTTACGGAAGTTATCCAACTCGTTATTGACTTTGATGCGAAGCGCTTGGAAGGTTCTAGTGGCAAAGTGTGTTTTGCCGTGGTGATACCATCCGGGAGTCGCTTCTTTGATGATACTAACTAATTGTAAGGTGCTTTTTATCTTCTCTCCTTTTCTTCTTTCAATAATCTTTTTCGCTATCTTTCGACTGAAATCTTCTTCGCCGTATTCTTTTAATATTTTTTCAATCTCATCTTCTCTCCATTCATTCAGTATTTCTTCGGCGGTTAATCCGGTTGAATAATTCATTATCAGCGGTTCGTCTTTGTTAAAGCTGAATCCCCTTTCCGCTTCATCAATATGATAGGAAGACATTCCGATATCGAACAGTATTCCACTAGCCTTATCAAATCCATTCTCTTCCGCTATTTTCTTAATGTTAATGTATGAATCGTTCACAGGAATCAATCGGTCTATTTTTTCTTTTTCAATTTTTTCAAATATCTCTTTATCAATTTCGATTCCCAATACCTTTCCTTTGGTTCTTTTTAATATCTCTCTGGTGTGTCCGCCACCGTTAAGCGTGCAGTCGATATAGTTTCCATTCGGCTTGATATCTAAGTATTCAATCACTTCTTTTAATAATACTGGTATGTGCATTTTATATTCCTAATTCTTTTAATCCTTCAGCCATGCTTTCAACTTGAGTGTTGGTTGTTTGTCCATATTTCTTCCAAGCATCTTCATCCCAGATTTCTATTCTGTCGTATAGGCCAGCAATAACTACACTCTTGTTTAGTTTGGCGTATTCTTTTAAATAATCAGGGATAAGGATTCGGCCTAAGCTATCAACCTTAACATCCATCGCTCCGGCTAGCATTACTCTCGCAAAGCTTCTGGCATTGGATTGTGATAAAGGAAGCTTGCTTAACTTGTCAGCTAATTCGTTCCATTGTTTTTGTGGGTACAAAAAAAGGCATCCATCAATACCTCTGGTTATGACAGCGCCTTCTGATAATACATTTCTAAATTTAGTAGGGATGGTTAACCTCTTCTTTGGGTCTAAATTGTAATTGTATTGACCGATGATCATGTTTTTGGTTATCCACTAGGGTTTTAGCGTTTTCCACACTTTCCCCCACTTATTAACACTATAAGACCATTTTACACCACTCGAAAAAACTTGTCAACCACTCGTCAACACGTCAAAACCCCTTTATTTTAAAGGGTTTTTTAGGGTTATCCACAGGCAAACAAAAAACACCCATTTTGGGTGTTTACTTAAAAGATAATCTTGTTCTTATTTTTTTCCCACTAACCTATTTTGATATTCTTGTTTGGTTATTTGTCCACTAGCTAAAAGACTATTTAATCCGGCGTAATATTGTTCTTGAATTTGAGAAGTAGGAATAACTGTATCATATATACGAACATCATCAGCATACCCTAATAGTGTTGCTGTAGAAGGAACACCGATATAAGAAACAACTGGTATTGTGTGTACTCCTGTTTGTTGATTTATATTTTTTACTACTCCATTAACATAAAGAACTGCATTGGCATCATTTGTTTTATCTGAAAAAACTAAAGCTAAATGATACCAACCAGCAGTTGTGATTCCAGCATTAAAATAATCACCAGTACTATTTATATATAAATAATTATTGGCATTATGTTGATATAAATTACTAAAAGTAGATATTTGACCTCCTTTTACTGTAGCCACTTGAGAAAAATAAAACCAACCAGCTTGTGTTCTTGCTGTAGTAGATATAGCAGACGAAAGAGATACGTAATCATCTACACCATCAAATTTTAAACATGTACCCGAGATACAGTTAGAGCTGCTCATCCAACCAGAAGTATGAGTATCTCCGTATCCAGCTGTTGTGTCAGCAAAACCAGAAAGGGTTCCATTATTATTTTTACTCCAAGAATCATTAGCGGCGGTTCCACTTCCTTCATCCATCTTCCACTCTCCTATAATATTTGCCATTAATGAATTCCTTAATGAATTAGAAAATACTTGAGTTTTGGCGATAGTTGCTTTATTGGTTACTCCACCCATAGAGATAACAATCATACCAGAAAGAATTCCGATAATGGCAATAACCACCAATAGTTCGATTAAGGTAAAAGCTTTTCTAATTATTTGAGGCATAATCTTTTAATCTAGATAAATATTCTTCTTCCGTAATTCCTCCATTAGCCAACAATTTATTCAATCCAGAATAGTATTGTTCTTTAATTTGAGACATTGGTATCTCTGCATTATAAATACGAACATCGTCTAATAGCCCGCTATAAGGATCACTAATTTTTAAAAGAGTTTTTGCAGCTTGCGCTAATGTAGCTGTTGTGCTAAGTGTATTTATTTTTACTCCATCTACATACATTTTAGAATTAGTAATATCATTTTGTCCACTTCCCGGGATACTAAAAGCTACATGATGCCAATTTCCATTCGTTAAGGTAGTCCAAGCGGAAGCTACAAAATATCTAAAATTACTACCACCCATGTAAATTATAGGACCAGACGTATTCATTATTCTAATAGCTGGAGTACTTGCAGAACTAAAAGCAATTAAAACATTCGTAACTGTATTATTTGGTTTTACCCAAGCAGAAACAGTCCAAGCATTTAAATTAGTCGTTACACTTGCGTCAGTTCCACAATTAATAAGGTCACCCGTACCATCAAAATTAAGACACTTACCAGAAACACAATCGGAAGATAATTTTTCAGTCGTAGTATTATCAGTAACTAAAGTTCCCTCATTTGTAATCCATGAATCTTGAATAGCTGTTCCATTTATGGCGGTAGTTAATTCATCAAATTTCCACTCTCCCACAATATCTGCCATTAATGAATTTCTTAATGAATTAGAAAATACTTGAGCTTTAGCGATGGTTGCCCTATTCGTCACTCCACCCATCGAGACAACAATAAGGCCGGAAAGAATTCCGATAATGGCAATAACCACCAATAATTCAATCAAGGTGAAGGCTTTTCTGATCATCTTGTTCATCCTATTTTTATCGCAAAAGTATTAGGGTCAATTTGAATCTTACTTCCCTGCGGAATTGCATCTTTTAAGAGGTTTCTGGCAACAGTATTTTCCACTTTATCTTGAATGACTCTTTTCATTTCTCTGGCGCCGAAGACCGGGTCATAGCTCAATTCAACGATTCTATTCTTTAGTTCTTCGGTAATGATTAATTGTATCTTTTTTGTCTTTAAATTATTATTCAATTTATTCAATTGTATCTGGGCAATCATTAACAAATCTTCTTTGGTTAAAGATTTGAAAACGATTGTTCCGTCAAACCTGTTGATGAATTCAGGCCTAAAGGTTCCTTTCTCAAAGATGTCATTCATTAGTTCCCTTTTTATCTCCGGCATCTCCTTATCTTCTTCTATTGCCTTTAAAATGGTCTTGTAACCGGCGTTTGAGGTGGCGATGATAATTGTGTTGGTGAAGCTGATTTTCCTTCCCAGATTGTCGTTTACATATCCCTCATCTAAAACCTGAAGAAAGACATTTAAAATATCGGGATGAGCTTTTTCTATTTCATCTAATAGAACCAAAGAGAAGGGATTTTCTGAAACTTGTGAGGTTAAGATTCCCGGTTGGCCGTCGGAACCGAGCAGTCTTGGAATATCATCGATTCTTTGGAATTCAGACATATCGATTCTGACCATCTTTTCTTCCGAACCGAAATATGTTTCGGCTAAAGCTTTAGCAGTTTCTGTTTTACCGACTCCGGTTGGTCCCAGGAACAGAAAGCTTCCCATTGGCCCTTTGCGGGTCTGGACGCCTGTTCTGGCCCTTCGTAAGGCCGAAGATATCTCATTGATCGCTTCCTCTTGTCCGACCACTCTTTTGTGTAGTGTTTCTTCAAGGTTTAATAAAACTTCTTTTTCTTTGCTTCTGATTTTTCCTACCGGGATTTTTGTTTTTTCTGAAAGCATCTTGTCGATGTGTTCCGGTAGAACAATATTGGTTTCGGCATCCCGGCTGCTATATATCACCGCTTCGTCCAAAAGATTGATAGCTTTCTGCGGGAAAGGAAAATTAGAAATATATTTTTCACACAAAACAACAGTTTCTTTCAAAGAATTAAAAGGAATGAATTTCTGATGTTCGGTTTCCAACCTGAAAACTTTATTCTCCAAAAGATGTAGAGTGTCTTCGGTACTCATTTCTTCCACTTCTATTTTTTGGAATTGAGCTAAAAGTGAAGGCTTGTCTTCAATGTATTGATGTAATCCTTTAAAAGAAGTCAGGCAGATGGTTTTAAAGGACGGAGAATTTAAGTAAGGGCCTAAGATTCCGGAAATATCCACGACTCCGGCCTTCTGTTTCCCTCCCAAGAAGTCATGAATGTCATTAATGATTAAAATTACGTTGCCGGCATTAGAAACTTCTCTAAAGCACTGTTCCAAGATTCTTTCCATTTGTTCAAAAGAAGTGGTGGTTGAAGAAAGAGAAATAATATCGAGCTCGAGGAAACGGTTATTATTCACATTCGGTAAAGATTGTCCAATGAGGCTTTTCTTGATTAATCCGTGAATGATATTTTTTCTTCCCACTCCCGGTTCACCGATAATCAAAGCATTGCCGGCATCTTTCTTTGACAAAATTCTTTCTAATTGGGAAACGGTTTCTTTCTGAGTAACAATATCTTCGAATCCCCTCCTTTTAACAATTTCAGTCCAGTCGATTGAATAACTATCTAAAGTGGGAGTATAACCGGCGGTCCAGTCTTTTCCTAAAGATCCAAACTTCAAAAGATTTTCATAATTCCAGAATTCTTTTCTTTTCTGCATTTTTATATATATCCTTTCCTGCCATTCGTTTACCTTTTCAAAATCTTCTTCTTCAATATCCGATTCAATAATGATTTGTTTTAAATTGGGTTCAGCTTTGACCAAAGCCGCGATAACATCCCCTTCTTTTATCTCTTCTCCTCCCCTTTTCAATGATATCTTTCCGGCTTCTTCAAAAACTGCTTCGAATTCTTCTTTCGATATTTGAGTTAAATAATCTTTTGAATTCAATTCTTTCTTTAATCCGTTCAAATCAATCAGCAATCGGGAAAAGATAAAAATGATTTTAGGATTTTTAACATCTAAAAAGGCTTCCAAGATTATTTCGTAGTTGGGATAAGGCAATCCTTTTCTTTTTGAGTTCCTGTTGGCTTCGTCCAGATATTTGGCCGATTTCAAATTAAAAAACTTAGCCAAATTTTCTCTCTTGTCGCTCAAAGCTTTTTCCAGAGTTGTGTTTCTTTTCAGTCTTTTCAGGCATTCATTGAAAAAAGAATTAAGATTATACATTAAAAAGAAAAGAGATAGAGTGATGATGGCTCCACCGAAAAGCTGATCAGTTTCTTTATCATTAAAGAAATTAAAGATATAGAAAGCGACAAAGGCCACAAAGCAGAAAAGCGAAATCTTTTTAATGAGATTAAGGCACCAAAAGAAAGGTTCTATTTGTGCTGCTTCGCAAATGTCTGTTTTTTCTAAGTTAATCATAAATATTTAAAGCCATAGATTAGAGCTGCAATAAAGAAGAAAGGATAAACAATTGAAGCGAAGAATAAAGCTACTCCTAAAATCAAGACAACAACTTCGTAGATTAAGAAAAAAACAATCAAGAAAAGCCTCATAATAAATCCGATTATCCTGGTGATGATATTAGAAAAGAAGACTTCAAAGTATTTACCGATATCGAATCCCCGGCCGTAATCCCAGAGATATCTTCGCCAAGGAGAAAAAAGAGAGCGCAATGTCTCTTTTATGGAAAAGAAATCAAATCCAAAAGCAA
>Ga0265297_10011035_pt1 | contig 11173 bp, 14 predicted proteins | sample Munlanlwell13791_FD_192502 | JGI IMG/M metagenome (GOLD analysis project Ga0265297, IMG submission 192502) | Leachate microbial communities from a municipal landfill in Southern Ontario, Canada - Leachate well 137-91 | ecosystem: Engineered > Solid waste > Landfill > Unclassified | place...
AGATATAATAACGTTATCTTCTTCTTTTTTATCTGTAGGAGATACTTCCTCAGCGACATGAAGGCTTGGATCAAATTTATCACCAACTTTTGGAACAAATTCTTTTAATCCATTATCATCCAAAACCTTAACCAACTGAGAATGTATATATTCTACTCCTACCCGCCAATTTTCTGGTACAGAGTTCCACTTTTCTTTGTCCATGAAGGCCATATCAAAACTCTCAAGTACTGTAAGCATTTCTTCCAGCAAACTTTCATTAGCGAATTTTATATATTCTTTCTTTTCTTCTTCAGAACGTTTTTTATAATTTATAAAATCGGCTCGTTCTCTTTGCCAGCCATTCATATATTCCTGTTTTTCTTTCTCACAAACAGTTAGTTTTTCTTTAAGTTTTTTGATTAGAGCTTGAGGGGTTTCATTTTCTTCTTCAGAAACTATATCAGAATCAACATCACGATTTGTTTTGTCGTCTTTTAAAGCTTTTTCATCATATACAATATCGTCTTTGTCTTCGTTCATATTAAGTTTAGCTATTTTAGCATATTAGAAATATAATTCAAAAGCCCTCAAAGATTATTTTTATTATCTTTTTGACCACTGTGGAGCCTTTCTTGCTTTTTTCAAACCGAATTTTCTTCTTTCTTTGGAACGAGGGTCTCTTTTGAGAAAGCCAGCTTTTTTGAGTGTTTTTCTCATTGTAGTATCGTATATGATAATAGCTCTTGCTAATCCATGTCGAAGAGCTTCCGCTTGAGAATTTGCTCCTCCCCCGATAATCTTTGCAGTAATAACGAAATCAGAAGTTAATGGGAATTTTTTAATTGCTTCGGTTGCTATCATTCTCAATTTTTCTGTCTTGAAATATTCATCAATAGAATGTTTACCGTTAACAGAAAAAGAACTCTTTGTTGCAGGAGTGATTCTTACTCTCGCGATAGAAGTTTTTCTTCTTCCTACGGTTTCTATATATCTTTTTTTGTCTTTAGTTTCCATAATTATTCTGTTATTTTTATATTCAACATGATTTTTGATCTCAGTTTGTTTCCTGGAATCATTCTGTAGATTGCTCTCTTTAATGTATCTGAATAGCCTTTATCTGCAATTACCTTACTCATTTTTTTATGAATAAGTCCTCCAGGATATCCTGAATAAGAAGTGTAAACTTTCGTATCGATTTTTTTCTCTGCTATAGACATTTTTGAAGCGTTAATAACTTCAACTTTTACTGGTGCAATAGTGTTTTTAGCAAAATCTGTTCTATTTTTACCTAAAAGTATAGAGGCAACCTTGCTTGCAAGTCGTCCTAGTCTTTCTCCGCTAGCATCTATTTTATAAATTTTATTTTCCATATTTATACAAATTCTATTTGGGCCATTCTTGCGCCATCACTTAATCTTTGGTTCATTTTTATAATTCTTAAATAACCACCTTTTCTTTCTAAATATTTTGGAGCAATCTCTTTTATCATTTTATGAGCACTTATCTTTCCCATAACATTTGCCAAAGATCTTTCTACAAAAATAGATGGAACTTTTGCTTTTGTGATCATTTTTTCAATTCTCGGTTTAATCACTTTGGCTCTAGTTTCTGTGGTTTGTATTTTACCGTTTTTAATAAGTGACTCAATTAAAGATCTTATCAAAGCATTTCTTTGATTTTTCTCTCTGCCTAATTCTTTTGTTTTAATACTGTGTTTCATTAGTCTTTAAGGGTTATACCATAATTTGACAAAATTTTCTTAATTTCTTGAATACCTTTGTTACCTAGACCATCTATCTCAGACAAATCTCCCTCGCTTTTTCTTGTAAGACCGCCCACTGTCCTGATATTTGCATTTGAAAGAGCATTTGTGGTTCTAGCAGACAACTCTAGTGATTCTATTCTTGTTTTCAAGAAATCTTGATCAACTTCTTCAGATTCTCCATCTGTTTTTTTGTGTTTTCCATCTTCTTGAATTTTTGTAACAGGTTTTTCTTCCACCTTCTCTACAAAACCCACAATCGCCTTAAGTTGATCTATCATTATTCTGATAGCTTCTTCAAGTGCTTCTCTTGGCAATATTGTGCCATCTGTTTCAAGGGAGATTCTAAGTTTGTTAAAATCAGTTCTATCTCCGACTCTCATATTTTCTACTTCATAGTTGACCCTCCTTATAGGTGTAAAAATAGCATCAAGAGCAATCGTACCAATTTCAACTCTGTCTTTCTGTAAATCTTCCTTGGGAACATATCCAAGCCCAGTTTCTACTGTCATTTCTATTTTGAGTTCTGTGTTTTTATCAGTGATAGTCGCAATATATTGTTCTGGGTTCAAAATTTCTACCTGTCCCGGAACAGTAATATCTTTTGCTCTTATTTCTTTTATACCTTTAACTTTTAATTCAATTTTTTGCGTTTCTCCTGTCAAAATTTTAACTCTAACTCTTTTTAAATTAAGAATTACATTTATAATATCTTCCTTTACTCCACTCAAGGTAGAAAACTCATGCTCTACACCCGCTATTTTAAGAGATGTAATTGCTGAACCTGGCAAAGAAGAAAGAATAATTCTTCTTAAAGAATTTCCAAGAGTGTGTCCATATCCAGGATAAAGATTATCTATCTCATAAATACCAGAAAAATCTTCTTCTTTTACTATTCTTGGCTTTGAGGGCAATAATATTTTATTTTTTTCAAACATAAAAAATTTATAAATTATTTATAAAGGCTAATAAAAGAAAATTTTTATCTACTATAATATTGAAAAATCGCTGAAATATCAAACTTTAGTTCGCTCGGCAAAATTTTTGGTATTCCTTGAATTTTGGCTTCTTTCTTTGGTATATCAAGCGCTATCCAAGATGGAACAGCTTGTTCTTTCATTTTTTCATCCAAATCTTTAAAAAGAGGTTTTGTCTTACTTCTTTCTCTGATTGAAATAATTTCTCCGATAGATACTTTGTAAGAAGGGACGTTTACTCTGTTTCCGTTTACATTTATATGACCGTGAGATACCATTTGTCTGCTTGCTTGTCTAGATTTGGCAAATCCCATTCTATAAATAACATTGTCCAATCTCATTTCCAAATCTTGAATCAAAACCTCATGGCTGTTTTCTCCTTTTTTGGAGAGAATATCTTTGACATAATTAGAAAACTTCCTTTCACTTATTCCATAAGTTGTTTTAGCTTTTTGTTTTTCTAAAAGTTGTAATCCAAAATCAGATCTAGCTTTTGGTTTTGACTTAGACCTCGTTTTTTTCATATCTTTCATTTTTGCTTTTAAAGCAAATTTCTGCGTTTCTGTTTTATCAAAAACGTTTGGTCCGAGTCGTCTAGCTATTTTATATTTTGGTCCGAATTTCATTTTAATTTAAAAATTTTATACTCTTCTTGGCTTAGGTGGTTTGGGGCCATTATGGGGAACAGGGGTGACATCCTTAATACCTGTAATATTGATACCTTTTGACGTAAATCCTCTGACAGCCGATTCCCTACCAGAACCAACACCATTTATAATAACGGAAACTTCTTTCAATCCCAGGACAGAAGCCTTGTCTGCAAGAAGTTCTCCTACCTTTGCTGCTGCAAAAGGAGTGCCTTTTTTTGCCCCTTTAAATCCCAAGGATCCGCTAGAAGACCACAGAACGGCATTACCTTTCGTGTCTGCAAGCATAACTTTTGTATTGTTATAAGTTGATTGCACAAAAAGAATACCCGCTTCAAGTTTTTTCTTTGAGCTTACTTTTACAGCAGATTCTTTTGTCTCTGTTTCTTTTGTTCCGGTTGTTACTATTCTTTTTTTTCCCATATTATATTATTTTTTCTCAGCAATTTTTCTACCCGTTCCCATTGTCTTTCTCGTATTACCTCTAAGTGTTCTCGAATTTGTTTTAGTCCTTTGTCCTCTTCCAGGAAGTTTCTTTATGTGTCTGGTTCCTCTGTAGCACTTAATATCTTTCAATCTTTTTATATTGGAACCGACTTCTCTTTTTAAATCCCCTTCTATTTTGTGCTTTTCTATTATCTTTTTAATCTTATTTTCTTCTTCGGGCGTGATTTCACCGGGTTTTTTTTCGATATCTACACCTGCTTTTTTCAAAATCTCTTTAGCAAGCGGAAAACCGATTCCATAAAGAACCGTAAGACCTATCTTTAATTTTTTGTTTTCCGGTATTGTTATTCCTACTATACGCATAAAAAATACATTAATCTGCTATCTTAGCAGGTTTTTATTAAAAAACAAGTAATTAACCTTGTCTTTGCTTATGTCTTGGGTTTGCTTTACACACGATAAATACACGACCTTTTCTTCTTACGGTTTTACATTTTGCGCAAATTTTTTTTACGGAAGCTTTTACTCTCATATTAAATTTAAAGTCTTTTTATTATTTTTCCTTTTCCGCCGTAAGGATCTATTTCTACCTCTACTCGATCCCCAATAAGAATTCTTATTCTGTGAAGTCTCATTTTTCCAGACAAAAAAGTAAGCATTTCCTCGTCACTTTTTTCAGTTTTTACTTTAAAAAGAGTGTTGGGAAAAGCTTCTGTGACAACCCCGACAACGGAAGTTTTTTCTTTTTGTTTTTCTATCATTGTTAAACGACAGGTATCTATGGTATCAAAAATTGATTATTAGTCAACCCCCTAATAAGTTTATCGTTAATTTTACGATAATGTGTCATCTAAATTTACTTAACTATTGTATTTTCAATTTTAATTCTGTCGGCTTTTTCAGGAAATGTGTTGTTCCACCCGGGTCTGATTGTAAAACTTATACTAGCGATGGAATTGCCAAATTTTTCTTTAATAACTTTCTCGGCATCTTTTTTATTAAGGCCCAACAAGATTTCTTTAAAACTATCAACATCATAATCCCAAACAATTTTAGTTAATCCAAATATTTTCATGTTCAAAGTTTTTTCTTCCCATGGTTTGTTTGTTTTACCTATGATTGATACACCGCTACCATCTCCCCATATCGTATATATGTTGTCTGTACTGGTAAAATCTTTTAATTTTTGAGAAGCAATTATTTTTGCCAAATCTGAATTTTTGAAAAGGAAAGCTATTAATATAGATTTTGTTTTTACTATATAACTGTCTACTTCCGTATTGTTATCGTCTTCATTTTGTTCTTCTACAAAATAAGATCCCGGTAAAAGATCAAATCCTAAAGGTTTGGTATTCTCAGCTTTTGTTATTAAATCAGTTTTTAATTGTTCAGCTATATCCTTTCTAGTTTCTGTAAGCTTTTCTTCCGAAACTATTTTCTCTACACCAACAAATCCTCCTATGATATCGGAGGAGATTCTTCCGTAGAAAGTGTCGTATTTTGTGCTTCCTTTAAAAGCATAAACTTTAAAATCACCCTTCAAATCAGATATTTTTATATTATATTCGTCTCCTGGCATGTCAGCTATGACTTCAGTTTCAATACTTCCTGGAGTTTTTATCCCTTTTATAATTTTATATCCGGGTATATCAATAGATCCTTTTATTCTGTAAATTTTTCCTTCTGTTGATTCTAATCTAGTATTGTTAATCAATCTTTGAGTTACAGTACTATAACTATTGTAAAGTATTACTTTTCCTTTGGCTTTACGTTCTACATTTGCTTTACTGTCTGCCAAAATATTTTCTGACATTTCGCTTTCTATAGTGATAAGCTCATAACTAAGACCAAGTTGTGGTGAACTGGATATGATAATAGTTGAAGAAGCTGATGTTTCAAACGATTTTGGTGTTACATAAACCGTTGCAGAAGAAAAATAAGAACTGATAATGAATATCAATATGATTACAGAGACTATCATTAGGAACCACATAAATCTCTGTCCATTTTTATGGACTTTTTCTGGTTTATCGTGATTACGAATTTTATTTGTAAAGATTTTTAATTTTTCTTCTACTTCTATATCTTTTTTTTCAAATTCTTTTCGGCTTTTTTCCTTTTCTAAGAAAACATTTTGAGATATCTGTGGCAGAGATTTCCGAATTGTTTTTTTTCTGATGATTATATCTTGTATTTTTTTAGTCATATTAATTTCTTAATTTATTTAAAAAAGCAGAGCATATCTTGAGAGAAGAGTCGTTCTTTAGATAATTTTCTTTATTGACCAAATTGTTTAATTTATTATCATTTATGAAATTTATATTGAAATCGTTATTTATCATATTGAAAGATTTTAATTTATTCGCTTTTATTTTTTTTCCGATAAGATTTACCAAATCATCGTCTATAAACAAAAAAATATCTCTTGAAATACCTCCTCTGGACGTTAAAGATGTAAAAATTTTGTACAAACCATCTGTCCATTCTGAAACACTTTCATCAAACGCTTTTTCATTTTCTTCGACAGCTTTTTCTTCACATTTGCCATTACATCGCATGTTTATGAGAGCCAAGGCCGTATCATAAGTATTATTTGTTTTTTCCGCGACTTTTCTTACTATATTATTTTTTCCAGATGGATAAGTATATATCTTATAGACAGTGTCATCATTTACTAAACAAACATCTGTGATTTCTGCTCCCATTTCAATGAAAACAAAATTATTGTTATGGGGCATAATATCTCTAACCATAGAAAAGGCCAGAAGCATAAAAGAATGAAAAAAAACTGGTTTTTGAATAAATGTTTTGCTTATTATTTTTTTGATGTCTTCAATAAAATAATTATTTGATACAGATAAAAAAAGATTTAATTCCAGATCTTTTGTTTTTTTGTGAAAAATTGAATTTACTTTATAACCATTTAATTTTGATTGAATAATTTTTTCTTCTATTATTTTTATATTATTGTTTTCTTCCAAATTTAATCCAGTTGGAGATGAAAGATGACATTCTTCTTCGGAGATAACTTTTGAAAGAAGATCTTGGTTTATTTCAAAAGTCTTATCTTTTTTGATTTTTATATCTTTACTTTGAGATAATACCCAAGGAGAAGATAATACTACATGCACATCAGAAATATCATTATTTCCATTCAAAACTTTCAAAATGCCGATTTTATATGTTTCTTCAACCAACCTATCTAATTCTTTCAATATAATTTTTGTATATTTTTTTGAGTCAATTTTTTCCCTGATAGCCACAATTCTCTTTTTTGAATAAATAATTTCAGGTTTATTTAGGGTATGTGTTTTGATAATAGAAGAAGATACAACATCACCTCGAACCTCAAAAAGTAAAGAAATTTTGTGTTTCTTTTTGTTAAAATTAAGGAAGGACATGACTGTATTATAATACGGGAGAGGATTATTGCAAAGAAGAATTCTATTCGAGTATGGCTTTTATCCTTCTTACTCCTTGAGACGAGGCTTCCTCTTTTATAATTTTGAATTTTCCCAATTCACTCGTGTTAGAAACATGCGGACCACCACAGAATTCTGCACTAAAATCCCCTATTTTATAAACTTTCACTACATCTCCATATTTAGACAAATCAAAAGATAAAGTGGTAACCACTTTCTTAGCTTCTTCTTTCGGAAGCTCCATGAGTTCTATTGGAATTTTTTGTTGAATTTTTAGATTAACCAAATTTTCCACTTCTTTTAATTTGTCTGCCGGCACTTTTTCTGACCAATTAAAATCAAAACGCATTCTTTCGGCGGTGATATTACTTCCTTTTTGTATTATTTCTCCTCCAAGTACTTTTCTTAGGGAAGCAAGCAATAAATGAGTTGTTGTATGGTATTTTGTTTCTTTTTCTCCCGTACTAGCTAAACCACCTTTGAATTTTTGTTCGGCTCCAACACGAGAAATTTCTTGATGTTTTTTCATTTCTTCATCAAATTCTTCTTTATTTACAGTCATACCTTTTTCTTCTGCCAACTCAACTGTAAGTTCTAAAGGAAAACCATATGTAGAAAAAAGCAAAAAAGCTTCTTTACCAGAGATGTTCTTCGATTCTATTTTTTTGAACTCTTTCAATCCATTTTCCAGTGTTTTTCTAAATTTTAGGGCTTCCACTTCTATCTCTTTCTTTATATCCTGTTCTTTATCTACCAATTCAGGATAAACATCTTTATAAAAATTAATTATTTTAGTTGCGATAAAAATAGGAGAATCTTCTTCCATTTCAAGAAGGTCTATATATCTTATAGTTCTTCTCAGTAACCTTCGTAAAACATATCCTCTATCAGTATTTGAGGGAGATACACCATCAGCTATTATAAAAACAGACGCTTTGACATGATCTGCAATTATTCTCTTTGCTTTTTCATCAGAGCTTTCTGTAAGCTCATTTATCATTTTTATCACTGATTCAAAAATATCCGTCTCAAAAACATTGTTTTTCTCTTGCATTACCACAGTCGTCCTTTCAAGTCCCATCCCTGTGTCTACGTTCGGTTTTGAAAGTTTTTTGTATTTTCCGTCTGCGGTTTTATTAAACTCCATAAAAACATTGTTCCAAATTTCAATAATTCTTCCTGATTTTACTAAATCATAAAAATTCCCCTCAAGTTTTCCTTCCTGGGGTTTAACATCATAAAATATTTCTGTATCGCTTCCGCAAGGTCCTGTCTGGCCAGCTATCCAAAAATTATCTTCTTTTCCTAAAGGAATTATCCTTACATTTTCTCCCAAAGTCTCGTCTGTAGATACCTCAGCTTTAATTTTGTGTTTGGTAAAATTTTCTTGCCATATCAAAATAGATTCTTCATCTCGCGGAATATTACCTTCTCCTTTAAATGTAGTTACAAAAAGCCTTTTCGGGTCAAGACCTAGTCCTTCATCCTTATTTGTCAGAAATTCCATACTCCAACCTATAGATTCTTTTTTAAAATAGTCACCGAGAGACCAATTTCCCATCATTTCAAAAAAGGTTAGATGTCTATTGTCTCCGACTTCATCTATGTCCCCGGTACGAATACACTTTTGAACATCTGCAATTCTGTTGCCCGCGGGATGTTTTTCTCCGAGTAAAAATGGCACTAGGGGTTGCATTCCGGCAGAAATAAATAAAGAAGATGGATCGTTTTCTGGAATTAAAGAAGCGGAAGGAATTACCTTATGTCCTCTTTTTTCAAAAAATTTCAGATATCTTTCGCGAATTTCAGCTGATTTCATAAGTGAAATATATCATAAAATTATTAAATAAAAAAGCTTACGTTTGATGTTAGGAACGTTCTTTGTTAATCTTTTTTTAGATCGTAAATTGGGTCGATTTTTTATATATCTTTCAAAACTTCAAAATCTTTTTTCAAACTATCCAATTGATTAGGATTATAAACAGCGACACAAGGATGATACAGACAAACCACTTTGATAGGACCATATGATGTTTCTGTATCAAAAGATCTCCCATGCATTCTACTTATTGACTCCATTTGTCCGCCTAAACCGAATTTTTGCATTATGTAGCCCATGGCATATCTACCTAGAGCGGCTATTACTTTCGGCTGAATTATTTCTATTTGTCTATCCAAGAACGGTCCATAGATTTCTATTTCTTTTGGCGTAGGATCTCTGTTTTCTTGAGGTCTGTCTTTAACTATATTTGTAACATAAACACTTTTTCTATCTATTTTTATGTGAGCTAAAAGCTCATCTAAAACTTTGCCTGCAGCTCCGCAAAATGGTCTACCGGTCTTTGCCTCGTTTCTTCCAGGAGCTTCACCGACAAACATTATTTTGGCATCGTGACTCCCCTCTCCTATTACCGGAAAATATTTGTTTTCTGTTCTATAAGCGTAAAGTGGAGAAATTTTTAGAACCAAAATTTCGTCTTTTATCTTTTTCATTAATTCAGTTTTTGTTGGCATGTGAAAATTATATCATAAGAAAGTTTGATAAAAAAAGCGGATACCAACGTTGGTATCCGCTTTGTTTTTTTTATCCTCCTTGATTTTGAGGATTGGAACTGTCTGAAGGAGTGGGACTTTCTTCAGGTATAATTCCAAGTTTTGCAATCCTACAATCAGAACATTTCTTACAGAGATTCTGAATTGTAGAAAAGGGACAATTTGGATCGGCACAATCAAGCTGCACTTGTCTTGTCTTGATGAATTTTGGTTTCAGATTATCCCTGAACCAATCATCCCCGTGTTGCTCTATAAAATAAGCAAGAGCTACACTTGGGTTTGCATCAAGTTTCTTATCATCCCATCCGTATCTTTCTCTGACCCCATTCCTGTTGTACGGACATTTTAAAGCCCAAGCAATTTGAGCCTTAGAGTATTCACCGAGGTCAAAGGTTTCTTCAACAAGCCAAGTTTCAAATTTTCCGTCCCCCTTTAGATTGACTCTGACATAGTGGCTGATGATAGTTTTCACACTCACCATCCTTTCTTGAGGAGAACTACAAAAACAATCCAATCTACTTACAATTATATTGCGTCTTAAAAGTAAAGCAAGCTAATCTTATCAACTTTATTACGGCTATAGCGAGGAGTAAAAGGTAGGTACCTTTTATTTTTGTAATCTGCAATGTAAACAAAGATCATTAACTTCCGTTGTTATATTTTTAATTTTTATATCTGAAAAGCCAAGCTCTTTCAGGAGAGCTCCATCTAGCAAACTTTTTGAAAGAACAATTCCTCTTGCCAAGAACATATTTTTTTCAGCGGTATTTATTGTAGTAAGTGCTGTTAAGGGAATAAGTTCCGCTTTTTCTATCATGTTATGTAAATTGTTGCCAAAAGGATAGTTCCATCCAACCATGTTGAGATTTTGGCATTGCCCGTAATCAATAGCTGTTTGGCTGAATTTTGTATTTGTCACTAGCCAACCTTCCGTCATGGTTCTTTCCTTTCCCCCAATTACAATCTTTGTATTAGCAAGATCGTCAAATCTTGCTTTTATGTACAAAGCGACTTTCAAATCCGATTTCATGCTAAAATCTGTATGAAATTTTGCTTCCGTCAAAATAAGCTTTTGTTCATTCCAGGCAAGAACGTCTATTTCATGTTCCACACAGTGACCCTTGATAATTCTATCCGTATCAATACTAAAACCTTGAGCTCTAAATATTTCCGCTACAAATTTTTCAAAAGGAAATCCTGTCGGACCAAAATCAGCAACCGCTTTCTTAAGAGAGTATCTTATAGCTACGGGTCTTTCGTGTTTTTTTAAAAGAGAAAATGCTTGTCTATATATTTCTTTGGTAGTTGTTCCATCTTTTACGTTTTTTCCAACCTCTTTCATTACCAAATCTGCAACTTCTGGAGTTGTTCCAATTTTAAATA
>Ga0265297_10011036_pt1 | contig 11173 bp, 10 predicted proteins | sample Munlanlwell13791_FD_192502 | JGI IMG/M metagenome (GOLD analysis project Ga0265297, IMG submission 192502) | Leachate microbial communities from a municipal landfill in Southern Ontario, Canada - Leachate well 137-91 | ecosystem: Engineered > Solid waste > Landfill > Unclassified | place...
CAGATTGTCTGGGGCGGTTCGCACCCGACTTTTTTTCCGGAGCAGACGATCGCTAGTGATCTGGTTGATATAGTCTCTTATGGGGAAGGGGAAGAAACAATCTTGGAATTGGCTAGCGGCAAGGATTTGGTAGAAATCGCCGGCATACTTTTTAAGTCTGGCGGCGGGATAAAAATCAACCCGCCAAGAAAATTACATGATCCTGCGGAGATGCCTCTGTTCAATTGGGATCTGGTGCCGCCGGAGATATTGCATAATCTCTATTTGATACCGTCTCTCACTTCGCGCGGCTGCCCGCATCAGTGCACTTTCTGCATCAATGCCATTTTGAAAAATCGTTGGCGGCCCCGGACGGCCGAGCAGGTATTGGAGGATTTGCGGATTATCAAGTCCAAAGAATATTTTAAAGATAAGAGGCTGAGATTTTGGGATGAGAATTTTTTTGTCGACGTCAACCGCGCCAAAAAAATCATTGACGGCATGATCGGGATGGATCTCAATATCCCCTGGGAAACGACCGTCAGAGCCGATTATATCCGTTCGACCATGATCGATGAGGATTTTATGGCCAAGCTAAAGAAGTCCGGCTGCTATCTGTTGTCTTTCGGCGCCGAGTCCGGCAGTCCCAGGGTGCTCAGGATGATCAAAAAGGGAGTTACGCCGGAAGAAATCTATAATTCCGCCAAGGTTTGTTTGAAATACGGAATCACCCCGCAGTATTCCTTTATGATCGGCCTGCCGGGGGAAGAAAAGGCGGATATGATGCTGACACTGAAGCTGATCGATCGGCTGGCCAAACTTGGTGGCGACATCCAGATATTGGGACCGCAGGCTTTCCGTCCTTATCCCGGATCGGAATTATATCAGGAATGCCTGAAATCAGGCTGGAAAGAACCGCCGACACTGGATGAATGGGCCAAAGTTGCCGAGCATGAATTGAGCTATATGTCGGTAAAGAACTTCCCCTGGGTCAAGGACAAGGATTTTGTAGAATCAATGGAGGCCTATGTCCGTTTTGGCGCCTTGAGTCTAAAGAGTGCTATGGGCTCAAGCATCAGCGCCAATAAATTTTTGAAGCTCGGATTCGTCTTGCTTTGCAAATTGCGATGGAAATTGAAATTTTTCAAATGGCCGATAGAATTTAAATTAGCTAAGAAATTTGTAACCGGATAAAGTATTTTATGGATAATCCGCCTAATAATAAAATCAGATTACTAACCATCTCTCAGTATGGGGAGGCTTTGGCGGCGCCGGCGGCCGATAGCTATTCCGGAGCGCAGAAAAGGCAGCTTGATTATGCCCGAATGACGGAGCAATATTTAGTTATTGTTCCTTCAGCTAAGCCCCTCCAGGTCAATGTTTTGGCGGAAAATCTGCGCATTTTTCCGGTTTCTGCCGGTAATAAAATATTATTTATCTTAAAGGCCTGCCGGCTTGCCGGCAAATTAATAAGACAGGAAAAGATAAATTGCCTGGCCTGTGACAATCCTTTTTTACTTGCAACGGCGTTACTTTGGCTGAAGAAAAGATTTAGAATTCCTCTCATAGTCAATAGTATGGCGGAAATGGTCGACAATGATTATTATTTGCGCGAGAGGCCGAGCAATATATTAAAGAACTGGCTGGGCAAGATTGCTTTTAAACATGCTGATATTATCAGGGTTTCTACCGAAGCGGAGGTAAGCAATTTAGTAAAGAGGGATTATAGGAAAGAAAAAATAATCAAAGTTCCATTTTACATAGATTTTGAAAAGTTCGAGTTGCCGGTAAGTGCTGAAGATCTGCGTAAAGATTTATTGGGAGAAGCTTTCGATAAAATCGTGCTTTTCGTCGGACGTTTTGCCAAGCAAAAAGATTTACCTACTTTGATTAAGGCCGCCGGATTGGTAATCAAGAATAAGCCGCGGACCTTATTTTTGTCGATAGGCTATGGCCCGGAATTGTCAGCGATCGTAAAAGAAATAGATTCCTCAGGACTGGCTGCCAATTTTAAGATTTTGGGCAAGGTCAGATACAATGAAATGGCTAAGTACTATTTGGCTAGTGATATTTTCTGTATCACTTCGCTTTATGAGGGGACTTGCATGGTACTGCTGGAAGCGGGGATTTGCGGCTTGCCGATAGTTGCGACCAAATTTGCCGGAGCCGTTGATTTGGTCAAGAACGGCGTCAATGGCTTTTTGGCGGAGATCGGAGATTATAAGGAAGTGTCTGAAAAGGTTTCTTTTTTACTGGAGCGATCAAATGAAGTCCGGGTGATGGGCGAAAATAATCGTCGGATAATAAAAGAAGATTTTACGAGAGAAGGAGCTTTGAAGAAATTTCAAGAATTAATGGATTTAGTGATTTAGAAGGTTGGCATATGGCACGTTTTAATCGTGAATTTATTTATGTTTAATGTCAATTAATGAAACATTATGTTAGAAATAAAATATGACGAATTTGGAGGGATAATAAACTGCGATGAAAATCATGGTTTATTGGCTGATGGAAAATTAATAAATAAACGGCGGGGTTATAATTTATTGGAGAAATTTTTATTAAGGACTAGCAAGAAAATAAATTATCTTTTTAATGCCGACGGTCTTTATAAATGCCGGCAAGAAAAATTGCCCCATATGTTGAGGTTGGAGCCGACCAATCGCTGTACCGCAAGATGTTCTTATTGTCCGAGAACAATCGTTCATGATTGGGGAACTGGTTATATGAATTTTGACTTGTATCAGAGGTTGATTGCCTGGGCGGTTAGTAATGGAATAAATAAAGTCGGTTTTGCTCTTTGGGGTGAACCTTTAATTCATCCGAAGATAATTGATATGATTGATTACGCCCATCAAAACGGCTTAATCATTAGACTTTCTACTAATGCCATAGCCCTATCGGATAATTTGGCGCGTAAGCTTTTAGATTATCCATTAGAAGCAATTGAGATATCTCTTGACGGCACTAACGAAAGAGAATATTTTCTGGGCAAGCAAGTCAATCAATTTGAAAAAGTTACAGCTAATGTATTAAATTTAATTAAATTAGCCAAAGAGAATAAAATCCAAACTGTTTTTAATATTCATTTTGTTAATGTTGGCAACGTATCTTGGAGTAATACGGTAAAATACATCAAATTTTGGAAAAAACAATTCAAAGGACTAAATTTTGCCAGTTCCTTTGTCTATGATCCGCATAATTGGGCCGGAACTCTGGCAGCTAAAGATTATTTGAGTTGGTTTGACCGCTTGTTAATGAGGTTTGAGCTTAAAAAACCATGTCCATATTTGGCGGGATTGGTTATAAATTGGAATGGCGATGCCCTTATTTGCTGTAATAATCCTCAAAAAAGAGGGTTTATCGGCAATGTTAGCGAACAGGCGATCGAAGAAATTTATAATGGGGAAAAAAGAATGAAATATCTTATAGAAAATGAAAAGGGGACTTTTAAAGATGTTGATTGCCTTGTTTGTTCTGTTAATACTGTTTGGCCGTTACTGTATATTAAAAAAAGGATTACTAAATTGTTTTCGTTTCTTTTCTAATGCTATGAAAATATTAATCATAACTCAGGCGGTTGACGAAAATAATCCCTTGCTTGGTTTTTTTATTGATTGGATTAAAGAATTTTCTAACCAGTGCGATAAGGTCAGTGTCGTTTGTCTTTATGAGGGAGTACATGATTTGCCGGAAAACATAAAAATATTTTCATTAGGTAAAGAAAAAGGCAGATCTCGCTTGAAGTATTTATATAATTTTTATCGACATATTTTCAGCACCAGTCATGACTATGATGTTGTTTTTATTCATATGAGCCAGATTTATGTGATTTTAGGTTTTTGTTTTTGGAAATTATTTAACAAAAAAATCGGTTTATGGTACGCTCATGGCCATGTGCCGAAAAGCTTAAGGTTAGCTGAGAAATTAACCGATCTAATTTTTACTTCTACTTCAAAGGGTTTTCGTATTCAGAGCGATAAGGTTAGAATTGTTGGCCAAGGAATTAACACGGGGTTATTTAAAAGAGACGCTAATTTGCCCTATAATGAAAAGAAGCCGTTTAAGATCATTACAGTTGGAAGAATATCTCCAGTTAAGGATTATGATATAATAATTAAGGCTGTCGATATCTTAATAAGAGAAGGTAGGGATATCGTCTTGGAAATAATCGGCGACGCCGGCTTAGAAGCGCAGAAAGATTATTTTGATTCCTTAAAGAATTTTGTAATGGGAAAAGGCCTTAGTAAAAAGATTATTTTTTTAGGGTCGATAGCTAATAAGGACATTCCAAGTCATTTAAAAGAAGCGGACTTATTTATTAACGCCAGTAAAACAGGCAGCTTAGACAAGGCAATTTTGGAGGCAATGTCATTAAAATCTTTGGTGTTATCTTGTAATGAAGCTTTGTTTGAAATATTCGACGATCAGCAAAAAGAGATGTTTATGTTTAAGGTCGGAGATATTGACAGCTTAACTGAAAAAATTAGCAGCATTATAAAATTAAATAGCGAAAAAAGAGTTAATTATCAAGATCAAATGAGAGAGATAGTTGTAAATAATCATAGTTTACAAGAGTTAATAAAAAAGATAATTAATAATTATGAAAAAAGTATACAAAAATAAAAAAGAGTTGATACTCGATGTCGTCAAAAAACATAAAAAAGTTTTAGACGTCGGCTTCTGGGGACAAGGAGTAAAGAGTGATTCAGCAAATTGGCCGCATAATATTTTAAAGCAGGCAAGCGATGATGTTTATGGTTTGGATTTGGATTTTTCTGACTCAGAGGTCGGCGATATTTCAAGATATTTCAGAGGAAGTGCCGAGAGTTTTTTATTGCCGGTTAAATTTGATTTAATTTTTGCCGCCGATCTGATTGAGCATCTTTCAAATCCAGGATTATTTTTAGAAAGCTGTTTTAAAAATTTAAGCGATGACGGTTTGCTGATCTTGACAACTCCGAACTGCTATAATCTATTTAATATTATAGAAAAGTTTTCTAAGTATGAGCCGACTGTTAATCCTGACCATACTTGTTATTTTTCTCTAAAGACTTTAAAAGTACTGTTGAAAAAAAATAATTTTGGGATTAAAAATAACGCCTATGTGTATACCTTAAATTCTAATTACAAGGAGAGTTGGAAAAAGAAAATTATTAATATGATTTATTATTTGTTGGGTTTTGTAACCGACAAGTTCATGGAGACAATAGTGGTAATTGTTGAAAAAAATAAAAATTATGCTGCGGCATAGTAAGCTGTCAATATTTTTAATATAATTAATAGATAAAATAATTAATAGTTATGGATAATATGTTTTTTGTAACTCGGCTTTTTTATTTCTGGCTAAGAAAAAGGAATTTTATTTTTGAAATTTATTTAAAGGGAAAAGTGGTTTTGGATGTTGGTTGCGGAGACGGTGAGATTTTGCAAAAAGATCCTCAGAATTTTTATGGTATTGATATTAATCCTGTAACGGTTGGAAGGTGTTTGGCTAAAGGACTGAATGTGAAGGAAGCGAATGTTACCAGGATTCCCTTTGAGGATGATTTTTTTGATGCTGTCCACTGCCGAAATGTCATAGAGCACCTTGAGCCGGAAAAAGCCCGGCAAATGATGGCCGAGATGAAAAGAGTTTTAAAAACTAGTGGAGTAATAATTCTTATGACACCCATGCCCAAAACGGTATGGAATTCTTTTGGCCACATTAAGCCGTATCCTCCGGCGGCGATAAAAAAATTATTTAGGGAGATAAGCCTGGAGTCATTCGATTCATTATCCGGTCTAAAAGTTGAAAGAGTATTTTACCATGGCATCTGGTTATTTAACAGTTTTACCTTTTTATTATCTACCTTATTAGCGGTTTTTTTAATATCTTTTAGGGCATCTTATTTTATGATTATAAAAAAGTATGAATAAGTATTACTCTATTTACAGAAATCAGGAATACAAAAAAATTTCCGATTTAACTATTGAGGGGAGAATTTTAGATTTAGGCGGTAGTAAAAAGTCCGGCTATCATGAATTAATAAAGGGAAGTCACGCCATAACCACCGCAAACATTAATAAAGATTTCGGCTGCGACATTATTTTTGATATGCAGGAAGATTTTCCTTTAGCGGATGAGGCCTACGACGCAGTAATATGCTTTAGTGTCTTTGAACATGTCTTTAATTTTAGCAAGGGATTCTCAGAAACAAATAGGGTATTAAAAAAAGGCGGCCGATTTATTTTTGCCGTCCCCTTCATGTATCAGGTCCATGGTTCGCCCGATGACTATTTCCGTTATACCAAATCGGCCATTAAAGAGTTGTTGAAAAATAATAACTTTTCAGAATTTAATATTGAGGAGTTAGGGTTTGGTTTGGCCTCTTTGAATTTTCAGATAATGGGAGGATTTTTCCCGGCTTTTATGAGATCGGCATTAAGTAAAATCTGCGTTGGTTTTGACAAATTGTTGTCTCTCAGTTCTAAATATAGGAAGTTCAGCAAGAGGATACCTCTTGGTTATTTTGTTGTCGCCCAAAAATAGCCTATTTTTTTATCAGATAGGAAATATAGACCAGGTTAACGATGGAAGAGATTATCCGGGAGACTATGATGCCCATTAATCCCCAAAAGTATCCAAGTATTATGATGCCTGCAATTTGAATGACAGCGCTAGAGATATTGTATTTATAAAGTAGTTTTGTCTTTTCCTTGGCCTGCAGGTAACTTACTAGCGGCATGGAGGGGATTGTAAAAATTAAACTAATCACGAAGATCTGAGACAATAGGACAGAGTCCAGATATTGAGGGAAAAATAGCCGATAAATAAAAGGCGCTAAAAGTATATAAATTGTTATTAGAATTAAAGAGGCCAATGTCAACTTGGCTATTTTTTTAAAAAATATTTTATTAATCCCAATGCTTTCGCTGGTTGCCATTTTAGGCAGAGATATGGCGGGAACTATTTTTATAACTCCTCGAAGCTGCTCGGGCAGGGCGATAGCAAAATTGTAGACTGCTAATTGCGCCGGACCCAGGAAGTTAAAGCTTATTACTTTGTCAAAATTGAGCGCAATGATTCCCAAAAAGTTTATCACACTCAGATGTCTTCCATAGTTAATGGTGGTTGGTTCCACTAGGTTATTTGGTTTGTATTTTTTTATTACTAACACGTAACATAAGAAATTAGCTATAGTATTGATCAAAAAATATATCAGGACTAAAAAAATTGCATTCGGAAAAACTACCATCCCGATAATTGTAAATAACGAGGAGGCGAGATTGATGCTGGTATTCAGCTGGAACATCCTTTTAAAATCTTTTATGCCGTTTAGATAGGCAAGAAATGTATTGGCGCTATTTAGTATCGGACTGGCAATTCCGATTATGATCAGTCCCCAGAATATTGCCGGATCGTTTTTATATAGTAAATAGTAAAGAGCGGCGGCAAGCGAGATAAAAGTTATTATTATATTCCACTTTATTTGCGCCAAAAATGACTGCTTTAGCGATCCTTGATAACCATTGGCCACCGACTTAGTAACGGCGGTATTCATGCCGGAAAGCGAAAAAGCGGTTAGGATTCCCGCCAAAGATATCAGGTATTTATATATGCCATATTCTTCTTTGGGAAGAAAATTGGCGAAGAAAACGGTTGTTAAAAATAATCCTAAAAGAGAAATTACCTCAAAAGCCAACAGCCAGAAACTGCTCTTTGTCAGATAAACCATATCCGTCTTGGTCCATTTTTCTGTCCAACGTAAAAAATTGTAGAATTTATTTCTACATTTTTTTATTACTCCGTTGTTTGCGTCGTAGTGAGGCATTTAGGAATTATTTATTGAACCAATTTGGCAAAAATGATTTTTTGAAATTAAAGCTGGTTTCTTTTTTTTCCGCTAGCACCCATATGTTGCCCCCGAATATTTGCAGGACTGGTTCGAAAATCACATTAAATATTTTAGGCATTTTTCTGATGCATCCGGAGGTTTTCAGTATCTTATAGCCGTTCATTTCTAGCAGATACAGTAGTGATTTTTTATTGAAGGCGTAAAAATGACAAGCGGATCGGTGGGTATTAAGGATAGACATCAGCGGTATTTGAATTACCAATCGGCCATTGTCTTTTAGAATTTTTCTGCAGTCGTATAAGAATTTATAGGGACTTATCAGATGGACCAAAAAGTCAGTACACCAGATGAGATCGAATTTTTCATCGGCTGGCAGAGCGTCCTCAATGTTTAACTCCATAATATTCAGTCCGAGGCTGCGGGAAAAGGGAATCAGGCTTTGGTTGGCTTCTATGCCTATTGACTGTCTATTGAAATGGATCAGATTATGGCCGTAACTTGACCCGATGTCCAGAATTTTGTTATCAAAATTAATATTAAATCTTTTATAGATATAATCATTGTATTCCACCCAATTATGGAAATAAGTATTATAGACCCTTAGGTTCTCTTCGGCTGTAAAAGTTCCTTTTTCTAGAATGATTTTTTTTACCTCTTCATTTTTCATAATTCATCTTTTTTAATTGATTTAGTCTTTACTGTCCCTTTCCACCCAACACTACTCGGGCGGTTTTTAAAATTATCGTCAGATCAAAGAATAGCGAACGGTTCTTGATGTAGTAGAGATCGTATTTGATTTTTTCTAGGGTTTCTTCTTTTGATCCGCCATAACTCGGGCCTTTGAGCTGAGCCCAACCAGCCAGCCCGGGACGCACCAGATGGCGCTCCATGTAAAAGGGGATTTCCCGGGAAAGCGTCTCAATGAATTCCGGGCGTTCCGGCCGCGGCCCGACAAAGCTCATCTCGCCGCGCAGGATGTTAAACAGCTGAGGAATCTCGTCCAGGCGTGTCTTGCGCATAATTCGACCGAAGCGAGTAACACGAGGATCGTTTTTGGTCGCCCATTGGGCGCCGTTTTTTTCCGCGTCAGCCACCATGGAGCGGAATTTCATAGCCAGAAAGTTTTTGCCTTTGCGGCCCATGCGTACTTGCTTAAAAATTATCGGTCCCGGACTTTCCAGCTTGATAATTAGTGCGATGAAGGGGATAAAGGGGCAGGTAACGATTAATCCCAAAACAGCCATGGCGATATCGGAAAAGCGCTTGGCAATCTCATAGGTTTTTTTGGAGTTCTCCGCTAGATTTTCTAGGAACCAGCTGTGGTCAATGGATTCCACCGGAATCCTGCCGGTGATTTGTTCATAAAAGCCGTTAATGTTATAAACATCAACGCCCAGAGAGATGCAATCAAATAATTTTTTTGATGTTTCGTAATCACCCCGCAACTCACGGGCGCTGATGAGGATGTTGATATTATTTTGTCGGCAATATTCTTTCAAATCGTTTGGCATAGCGCTCTCAATTGCTGCCTTATACCCCAGTTGAGGCCGCAGATTTATTTCCCGCAGCAGTTCCTGGGACAGCTCGCCATTGCCGATGATTAGGATGTTGTTGGTGATGGATTTTGACTTGATAAAATTAAAGAACAGCCAGCGCCAGAAATAAAGCAAGCCGAAAGAGACGATCAAGTCAATGACCAACACCCTTTGCGGCTTAATATCGTGGCTAGTAAGCGGCACCAAGAAATAAAAGACGGCCAGAGCAATAGCGGTGTTAATGACGAAGGCGCGTAGCAGCTTATTCAATATGGCTACGTTGTTATGGCTGGTTTTCAGATCATAAAAATCATTAATAAAAAAACAGATCAGCCAAACGATAAATACCAGGGAAAAGGGGAGCAGGTTTTCCTGCCATTGGATGACTGCCTGGCCCAAATCCAGATATCTGATAACCAGAGACAAAAAAAGTGACAGATAAAGGATGGCGATATCGCCGAGCAATAGCAGAATCTTTTTTGATTTTACGACAAAATCAGGCATAAAAGTAAGTATATTTTAATATTTTTTGCCTTAAAAAGCAAGTGGCGGCCATATTTTATAATTTTATTTATTATGATAGAATCTAAAGAGGATGAATGTCGTCTTTATCATTAATTTGGTGTAAAATGAAAAATCTTTATTGCCAGCTGAGCGCCTTTTTAAACCGTTTTTTTATTTTTAAGAAATTCCCGATTTTAAAGGAAATAGTCAAATTTGGCATTGTTGGCGCCTCCAATATTTTTGTGGATGTGCTGGTTTATTGGCTGCTGACCAGATTCGGTGGTTTTTACTATCTGTTAGCGGCAACGATCTCCTTTTTGGCAGCCAATGTTTGGAGCTATTTTTGGAATCGGCGCTGGACTTTTCGTGACCATAGTCCTGCCATAATCCGCCAATATCTCAAGTTTTTGGCTGCCAATATCATCGCCATCCTGCTCAATCTGCTTTTGTTATTTGTTTTTGTTGATTTTTTCAATTTTGACGATTTGGTTTCTAAAATAATAGCCAGTATTGCCGTGGGCTTGGTCAATTTCATTATTAATAAGATCTGGGCTTTCAGTGAATGTCCGGCTAAAATCAATAAGAGCCTCTAAGTTGCCTTTTTTGCCAGTTTTTGGTAAAATAAAGCTAGAATCAATCAAATTTAAACCAATCAATATGCCAATAAAACGAGCGATTTTTGACAAAAAAAACATCCTGATCATCGGCGGCGCCGGCTTTATCGGCTCCCATCTCTGTGATGAACTGGTTCAGGAGGACAAGGTTATTTGCATTGATAACTTTTTGACCGGCTCCGAAGACAATATCAGCCATTTGTTGGAAAATCCCAGTTTCAAGTTTATCAATCATGATATTGTCAATTTTATTGATTTGGAAAAACAGGAAGAACTCCGTGATTTTCGGGTGGAATTCCAGGGCGTGCAGGAGATTTATTATTTGGCTTCGCCGGCCTCGCCCAAAGCCTACTCTCAGTTGCCGATTGAGTCGTTGCTGGCTAATTCCGTCGGACTGCGCCACGCGCTGGATATGGCGGTAAAGTATAAAGCTCAATTTTTTTACGCCTCCAGCCCCGCCGTTTACGGCGATACTTCCGGCCAGAAACTGGTCAAGGAAAATTATGTCGGACCACTCAACCAATTGGAGCCGCGAGCGGTTTTTGCCGAGGCCAAGCGCTTCGGCGAGACCTTGGTGCAGTCTTACCGCCTCAAGTACGATCTTGATGCCAAAATCGCCAGGATTTTCAATTGCTACGGGCCGCGGCTGAAGCTGGATGACGGCCGGATGATTCCGGAAATGATCCGTCAAGCGATCAGCGGC
>Ga0265297_10011039_pt1 | contig 11172 bp, 15 predicted proteins | sample Munlanlwell13791_FD_192502 | JGI IMG/M metagenome (GOLD analysis project Ga0265297, IMG submission 192502) | Leachate microbial communities from a municipal landfill in Southern Ontario, Canada - Leachate well 137-91 | ecosystem: Engineered > Solid waste > Landfill > Unclassified | place...
ATCTGCCGTCGCTGGCCATGACCATGACGTACTCAATTCTGGTTGATTCTTCCTGCGTCCCCTTGCAGGACACTATGCTCTCCGCGAATTTTCGTATGTCCGCCTCCGTTTTGATGAGTTCCGCATTTGTGAGCAACCATGTGACCTTCTCTTTTGCATCTTGTTCAGCGGTTCTTGCTGGCTGCCGGGCGGGCATATTGGCCGCAGGGGCATCTACCGGAGGGGTGTTCCTAAGGGCATTTCTTTGCGCATGCGAGGGCACCGGGGGAGTCCTCACAACCCGAAGGCCGGATCTTACAGGAGGGAGGCCTACTTTAGTAGGTTGATCGCTGGGCAGTTTGCCGGACATGTTCATAATGTTGCAGAAAAGTGTTTTTAAACTACACCTAAAACCAATTCCGGCATGCGTTCCGCCCACCTGCGGAATTTATATTTTTCACCCTGTTTTATGTGCCGTGGTATAATGGGATTCCTTGACGGGAAGCATGCGGTCATAACCGGGGGCGGAAGGGGCATAGGGAAGGCAATCGCGCTTGAGATTGCCAGGAACGGCGCGGACGTTCTTATCTCCGGCCTGAACCGGGAGGAGCTGGAGGGCGCCGCGGCGGAAATCGCTTCCCTCGGGAAGAAGGCGCTCATCGTGCTTTCCGACGTCACCAAAGATGCGGACCGCAAGCGCATCATCGCATCCGCGGCAAAGGGGTTCGGCAGGATAGACATCCTGGTGAACAATGCAGGGGTGGCATTCGTGAATGATTTCTTTCTCGGAAAAAAGGAGACGGACCAGACCATCGCGGTCAATCTTGCAGGCACCATCCACCTCACGCGCGAAGCCGTTCCGCTCATGAGGAAGCAGAAATCCGGCATCATCATAAACATCTCCTCCGTCGCGGGAAAGCACGGCTATCCGGAGCTTCCTGTCTATTGCGCGACTAAATTCGGCATAATAGGGTTCACCGAGGCAATCGCTCAGGCGCTGGAAAAGGACGGCATCCTGGCCTATGCAATCTGCCCCACGTCAACGCAGACGAAAATGTGGGAGCAAATAGCCGGGAAGGAACGGGCGGCGCACGTGCCAGCGGACGTGGCGCTTGAGATAATTGATTTGCTCAAAAATACCGGAAAAATCCGCACCGGCACCGCAATAGACGTCCGCAAGCACGTATGAACCCGTCAGCGGGTGAATTCCCATATCTCCGCCTGCATCTCCTCAACCGTCTTTCCGTAGGATTCGTAGCCCCTCCATTCCCCTTCGGAAAACTGGTACAGGTCGTTCTCCGCTATTATGAGGATTATGTCCTCCACCCCGGTGCCGCAGAACTCGTCTCCCCAGCATAAGTTGTAATTGTCTCCGATTTTTCCCAGGTATTGCCCGGTCTGCGGCTCAAACGTATCCGCACCGTCCAATGTGCTTAAGCCGTCCACGCCGCCCACTTCGTTCCCCACCGCAACCACGCAGTGGCCCTGGAACTGCGAGCCCTGGAAACCCGTCACGAAGCATATCACGTATGGGGTGAGGTTCTGGATGTTGCCGAGGGGCTTCGCTTCCCCGTTCACATACCTCCCATCCCCGTATTTCCACGCCTCCATCCCAACATCCCGCCCCGTTTCCCTGAACGTGTTTATGAGCGCCTTGAGAAGGAGGGAATAATCCTCGCAGTCCCCGCCCCCGTTCTTTTTCATTTCAGCGAGCGAGTACAGCCGGTCCGGCGTCTCGTCCTTGTACCTGAACGGCATTTCCCTCTCCATGATGAAGATTGCGCATCCGAGGTTGAGAACGCCATCGTTCTCGCAGCCCGACCTCACCTTGCTGGATATGTGGTCCATTGAAACCGGAAATGCAGCGTTGCCCTTGAACCACTGTATGGATGAGTTGATTGATTCGCTCAGCTCGCTGATTTCCACCCCGAGCTGCTCAAACTCCGCGACCGTGCTCTCCAGCTCCTCCTGCGTCGCCTCAAGCTCGCCCTGCGTCCTGTTCAGCGCGGTGTTGGCCCGCGCGAGTTCGCTCCGCGTAAAATTGAGAGTATCCCTAGTGTCGCCCAACTCCTCCTGCGTTATGAGGAGGTTCACCTCTGCGACCTGCAATTCCCCTTCCAGCCGCTCCACGTTACGGTTCGCAAGCTGGAGGTCCACAGTCGTCCGCCCCAGTTCGCTTTGCGTGGAGGCGAGCCGGGATTCCAGCCCCTGGTTCAGGTTGAACAAAACCACTGTCGCAACCATGAACACGAAGCAGGCGAAGGCCCAGATATATTTGGATTGCATCCGCAAACCCTTCTCCTGCAAGGATTAAAAAGCCCGTTTTTAACCTTTTTCGCGCAAAATATATTCATGGTAAGGGGTAAATGGGAAGAAGCATTTGCTGATGAGAGATGGGAGCGGATGAATCGGGCTGGCTCAAATGTGACTAAGACCCACCCTACCAATCCTAGTGATGAGTACCTGGCTTACATAGATGAGCTGGGGCGGGAGTCCAGAGCGTTTTGGCGCCGCATCCATACGGAAGTCCTAGTGTACAGGCTTGCGTTGTTCGGAGTAAGCGCCGCCGCCTTGTTCGGGCTCGCCATGTTGCTGTTTGGTTGCGCGGATGGCCGGCCAAAAACCCAGGATGCGCCTGCACAAGCCATTTCGAAAAAAGTGAGCGCACAAACGCCAGACCGTATCCCTCCAAAGAAAAATGCATACGAAGAACCAAAGTGGAACTGGAAGCGCAGCAATGCCATCCAGCCCAAGCCGGCGTCGCGTGTGCAGCCGCACGAAAGAATATGGGCAGCCAGGCGCCATTAATAATTTTGCGTGAAATTACCAATCCATGCCAGTGAAGAAATTCATAAGCGACAGGGCCGCGTTCATCTCAAGGCAGATGGATGTCGTGGGCAGCAAAATCACCATAAGCCCGAGGAACATCGGGTGCAGCGTCGGCGGAAAGGTTTCGGCGATAATAATCCTTGAGCTGAAGAAGCCCGTCCGCGCCCGTTCCCTTTCCGCACGCCTCTATTGCGTTGAGCAGAAGAAAGTGGAGAGCACGAGGGAGATGGCGAGGGACGATTATAGGATGGACAGAGAACTGGGCGTGCAGCGTTCCACCCACCTGCGCACCACCACGTCCGTCATGGAAACTGTCGCCTACGCGGAAACAAAGGAGGTTTCCGGGGAAAAGGAATACAAGAGCGGAAGATACGAAGTGGAATTTTCCATCCCTTCGTCCGCCCCGGGCTCCCAGCCGTGGAGCGGCGGCCGCAAGGTCACGTGGAGGATGGAGGCAAAGCTGGACATCCCCATGTCCATGGACGTTTCCTCAAGTGCTGAGATTGAGGTCTGCTAGTGTGGTAAAAAGGTTTAAATAGTGTGTTATATAGTATATTATCATGGTTATAGCGACAGCAGCCACAGCGCCAGCCCACAAACCCGCAAAAACGGGAAAGCCGGCGCCCTTCGCGCATCGCGAAACCCAGATAAGCTCCTTTTCATTTGAAAAGCGCGTCGCCGCCCTCTCCTTCGCGGCGCAGGTTTTCAGCGCAGTGCCGTGCGAAACCGTGCCTCGCGTAGAAGTCCTCTACTCCCTGCCCAAGGACGTTCCCCTCGCAGAGGAATTGAAAAATGAAACGAATCCGGAGGAGTCGTTCAAGCGGAACGGCCCGGTCTCGTGGCAGCACAAAGGAGTCATTTATTTCAACGGATGGCAGATGGCTACGGACGATAAGAGGCGTGCGTCCGCCCTCGCCCACGAGATGGCGCACATCCTTCTCGCGGTGCACATTGGCATACATGGCCAGGTAATCCACGACGAGCAGGCATACATGTGCGCCACGGAAGGAATCGCAACCTTCGCGGAAATTGAAAGCCGCCGGGCCTCCGGAATCCCGTGGAAAGGTTTCCCGGAAGGCACTAAGGAGGAATATATTCTCGGATTAGCGTTCTTCAATTCAATACGCGAGGCGGTTGGCACAGAGGGCGCCTTCCACTTGATTGCTTCCAACCTTCCAAGAAGCATGGACGAGATAAGGAATCCGCAGAAGTACATAGAACGCGTTGCTTCAGAGCATGCCGCACAAGCAGTCGCTTAGTTTTCAAAATTCATTTCCTGAACAAACCCTGCACGTTTATCCTCGTAATCGCTATGTTCCCGTTCTTCAGAACTTCGTAAAAGTCCGTCCCGTCCTCCACTGGCCGTTCTCCGCCTCCCAGCCAATAGTAAGGGTGCCCGTACGGGTCCTTCCTTTTCTCAACCATGATTTTGTATCGCCTCCTCTGCACCTTGTTGGTGAAAACAATCTTTGCATCATCCAGTTTCTCAGGCGAGGGCATATTCACTATGAAGAAGCTCCACTCTTTTAGTTGCGGCTCTATTTCCTTCCACGCGCGCGCCATCGCCGCCTTTATCTTTTCCGGCTGCCCCCAATTTTCTTTTTTCATCCACCCCATCCTTTCCTTTACCTGGAGCGAAAAAGCCACCGCAGGCGTGTCATAGGTCGCCGCCTGCCAGCACGCCCCTATCGTTCCCGAGCCGAAGAGCGGCCCTATGCCCGCATTATCCCCCCAATTTATCCCGGAAAATATCACATCCGGCTTCTGGAATTCATCGCAGGAAATCGCAAATCCCGCGCAGTCCGCGGGCGTCCCGCTCAAGGTATAAATATCTTTTTCCACTTCGTACAATCTCATCGGCTTGTGCAATGTCATTGAGGTGGAAACCGCGCTCCTCTGCCTGTTCGGTATTATCGCATACGCATTCCCCAGCCCCTTCGCGAAATCCAGCAATATGCGTACCCCTTCCGTGTATCCGTCGTCGTTCGTGATTGCGATTGTTTTCATGAGCGGCACCCTGATTAGATTTCCACCGCTAGTATATTATGCTTTACCTTCGCCCTTCCAGAAATGATTTTTGGAAATTCCTAAATTCTTCCGGAATTCCTATTTCTTTTTCTCCTTTTGGAACTGCACGTATGAATACCAGAACAGGTATATCACCACCGCAAGAATCCCCGCAATCATTATGTAGAACGAGGTGCTCCCGAGGAACACGCTCAATGTCAGGATTATCCCCATCATTATGAACAGCTTCCCGCCCACCTTGTGCGTCTTGTCCCAGACCTTGTCGCTGCTCATCGTCCAGGGCGTCCTTATGCCCACGAACCAATTCCTTTTTGCCTTCGGGAGCAGGTATCCAAGGTAAATGAAGAGGAGCCCCACTGCCACAGGCACGGTGAGCGACGGGCTTATTTGTATCCCTATGTTCCAGAGCATCGTCTGCAAGAAGATGAGGAGGAAGAATGCAAGTATCACCACCACCATCTCCTCGTATGCGTCCCGGAATTTCTCTATGTTTGCCTTCAGGGGGTCTATCCTCGGGATTATGTAGAAGAGGAGCACGAGGGAGAGCATCATCCCCGGAAACAGGAACACGCCCCATCCCTTTTCCATGTATCCGTCAACCTGGCCGTTCATGTTCCAGTGGGTTGCGAGCTGGTCCGGAAGCTGCGGATAAAAATAGCCGGCCATCAGCACGGATGCCAGCGCCATCATGAGCATTAGCCACTCCTTTCTCCTGTAGGACATGGTCTGTGTATGGATTCAGGATGTTTAAATTTGTTCTTATTCCGGTTTTTTAAATTGTAAATCCTATCGGATTTCCAATAGCGGACAAAGTTTCTGAACTTTGTCCTGGAAAATAGATTTGGAAATTCCTGAAATGTTTTGGATTGCGGCTTTACCGGCAAACAACCCCGGAAAGATTTAAGAACGCGGAATCGGATTTCTTTCCATGGAAGACGTCCATCCTGACTTGGATTGTAATACATGCAATACATTTAAAAATTGTAATACATGTAATACTAACATGACAGTTTATACGATTCGGGACCTGGATGATAAAACCAGGGCTGCCATTCAGGCCTATGCGCAGGAACATGACGTTAACGTAGCAGAGGCCGTCAGAGAGCTCATATTCTTCGGCCTACAGCACATAAAGCACACAAAAAAGGAAAAGAAGTATTCCAGCATATTTGAGGTCCAGAAACGGATAAGCTTCAGGGGCGGGAAGAACCTCTCCCAGGAGATAGATGACGTACTCTACGGAGGTTGAGCCCATGATAGTCCTGGACACCTCCCTGATTATTTCTTTTTTTGATGAAGAGGACGTGCTTCACCAAAAAGCGGTCAAGGCCTTTGAGGAATTTGAAAATGGGGGCGACCAGCTCCTTCTCACAGATTACGTGCTGAACGAAGCGGTGAGCGTGACTCTGAGAAAGGGAGGTTTGGAGAAATCCAAAGAACTTTTGGAATTTCTATTAGAATACAAGAACATGGAACTTTTTCATGTTGATGCGGATGGATTCAAAGAAGTCATAAAAGTTTTCAGGGAACAAAAAGACAATCTGAGTTTTATTGACTGCTCCCTGCTCTGGCTGGCCCATGCTTACGGGTTCAGGGTGGAGACTTTTGACAAAAATCTCCTTTCCGAGCTGGAGAAAATAACTGAGACGCGGCGTTCACGTCGATAATTTTTCTCCATTCCTATTCTTTGGCCTATTTTTCTTTGCTAACCCTACCTCCACGCGGGAAAAGTAGCGCCGAAAATCTATGGGAAATTCCAGAAATATCTTGCAATCTGGAATGAGTTACCAGTACGGTATACCAAAATGTATGCCAGTTACTGTGCTGGTAAACCGGAGGGGGAGGGAGTATATTGATTTTGACATACTGGTTTCGCGTAGCGGTATTGAGCAGGAAAAGCGGATGGGGCAATGGGGATTGGACGGGAAAGAGTGCCTGAAAGATAAGAATTGGGGCGGAAAGATAGGGGAGGAGTATACTGTGTAGATGTGAAAAGTATGATAGTTTACTTATATGGTAAATTAGAACACATTTTTTATGATGGTCCTAAAAACCATGGCACCAACAAATACGAGATACGAATTAAATAGAGTTCTATCAACAATCCCAAAACTACTAAGTCCGATCAGTACCAAGATAGCGATATAGTACCATGCCATTGAACGAATTGCACAAACAGCTAATGCCCCCTTATCCATGGGGCTAAAAAATCGGGTTGATAACGAGGCTTGTAAAAATGTTAGAATAAAATAAGGGAATGAATATACCAAACTGAATATCAACATTGGTACCCAATCTGAGTTCAAAAAAGACATATTGAAGATAACAAAATTCGTCAAACCTGGAATAGTTATTGCTAATAGAGCTACACTATGAGGAAATAAGTCTTCTAGATCCGGAATGAGTTTTTTATCCTTTTCCTCTCTAAGCTCTACGGCTGGAAACGAGTTTGTTATCTTAGGGGTTTCATAATCCGGAGTATCTTCAAAGCCTATTGCACTTGATTCTTTTCTTCTCCTCCGGGTAGGCATTCTATCACGATTTTTTAATTATCCCTAGTGATATTGCTGAAAATTGCATCATATACCCGCACTTCCCACAAATAGCGGCAATCGTCGGTACGTACGGTCCTCCGAACATTACTTGTCCGGGTTTATCCTGTAAAAAATGATTGAAATACCCCTCAACCGCCATAAAATTGTCAGAACCGCAAACGGGACATCGATTCAACTTAACTTTATCTCTTAAAGCTTTAAGTATTTCTTCTTTTTGTTCTTCATTAAGTGACATTTACACACCTCCCCTGTTTGGATTTTATACCTAAAGCATATTTAAGCATGTTGGCTTTTCTATCACAATAGGCTATTCTGATGCGGTTGGCGTGGAGAGGGGGCTGAAACAGCTTGTTTCTCCTAGAACTCAACTAGAAATTCTAAAACTATTTTTTCCTAAGAGCGAAGAGAGGGCTTTAATTACTTTTCACTAAATATAAATCGGGAATATTCTTATGCCATTAAATTTTGCAGCAGGTGTTCTTGGTAAAAGAAAGGAAGAACTCCTGGTGGGCATTAAACAGGAAGGTACCTACTCTGAGGTTTTACATATTAATGGCCAAATCAGTAAAGATTTGGCTACGTTACTTTATGAGTTTCTTAATAACAATACTTACCCCCCTGATTCTCGTGTTTTGGTAAGTATTAATTCTGCCGGGGGCGATCCTGATGCTACGTACCAGATTTATAAGCTCCTAAAATCACAATTCACTAAAGTAGATTTTGCCGTACCTCGGTTTGCTAAAAGTGCTGCAACACTGTTGGCTCTTAGCGGTGACAATCTGCTGATGTCGCGTGTTGGTGAACTCGGTCCTTTAGACATTCAGTTAGAAGTTAGTTCCGGATTTTGGATCTCTGGTAACAGCGTTAGAGACAGTATTAATATGATAAATGAGTTGTACTCTGAAAATCCCGAAGTTGCTAAGGAATGGTTAAAGCAATTAAACCCAATTGTATTCTCTGAGTTGGATAGAAAAAATGAGATTACTGAAGAATATGCTAATAAAATGTGGAACCTGCCAGATAAAAAGAAAGCAATTAAAGCATTGGTAGAGAAGTACCCTCATCATGGGTATGTAATAGACATTGATGAAGTTCAAGAACTTGGCTTTAAAGTCGAAAAATTAGAAGGCAACAAAAAAATATGCGATAGTCTGATGGAAATAGTCAGAATCGATAATGCTTTGGCTCAATTAGGCAAAATATCAAAAATATATGAGATGCATAAGGACGACGAGAGTGAACCAAATGAATAGAAAAATGGTAGGCATGAGTGATCTAAGCAAACGGTTGCTTAGAGAAATATCTAAAGATTTTGGCCCTAGCATTCCCGGAGTGTCCATATCGAATAAGCCAAAAAAGAAGAATCGCGTCTTTTTGTACAATCCCTAATCATTTTAAGTCGTCATATGCCGACTTAAAGTCCTCCAAAGCGGCTTCAAGGTTCTCTGTAATCTCTTGAGCAATAACTTCTGGTTCAGGCAGGTTTTCAGACTCCTCTAAACTCTCGTCTTTCAACCAGAAGATATCTAGATTTGCCTTGTCTCTTTTCATTAGTTCATCGTAGCTAAATACCTTGAATCTCTCATTTTCCTTTCTCTCAAACCTATTTGTTGTGTTATAACACTTAATAAAATCCAACAAATCTTCGTATTTTAGCGAATTTGTCTTTAACGTAAAATGCTTATTCGTTCTCATATCATATATCCAAAGCTTCTTTGTCCATGGAGTTTCACTTGCAACTTTCCTCTCGAAGAATAGAACATTTGCCTTAACGCCTTGGGCGTAGAATACTCCTGTTGGCAGTCTCAAAAGAGTATGAACATCGCATTCGTGAAGTAGTTTTCTTCTTATTGTTTCTCCTGCTCCACCCTCGAACAAAACATTGTCTGGGACTACTATGGCAGCTTTTCCATTTATTTTGAGAAGAGATTTGACGTGCTGAAGAAAATTCATTTGCTTGTTGGAGGTAGTGGACCAGAAATCCTCCCGTTCATAAGTCAAAGACTCTTTACTCGTTTCTCCTTCCCCTCCAACTATTGTTACACTGCTCTTTTTCCCGAATGGAGGATTGGTAAGCACCATATCAAAATGCTCACTTGGCATCGAGATTAGGCTATCTGTCACGGTAATTGGGCTTTCTTCACCATTTATGCCGTGGAGGTAGAGATTCATCACACAGAGCCTAGCCGTCGCATCAACAATCTCCCAACCTTTGAAAGTCTTATGCTTCAAAAATAACTTCTGCTGTTTATCAAGTTGGTAATTCTTTGAGATATAGTCATGGGCAGCTAGAAAAAATCCTCCGGTGCCACAAGCCGGATCACATATGGTCATTCCAGACTCTGGTCGCATGACATCTACAATTGCTCTGATTAATTGCCTAGGAGTGAAATATTGGCCGGCACCACCTTTGACATCTTCTGCATTCTTTTGCAAAAGACCCTCATAGATATCACCCTTGATATCAATATCCATGCCTAGCCACGTCTCAGAGTTTATCATCTCAATAAGACGCTTCATCTTGGCAGGATCTTGAATTTTGTTCTGTGCCTTTCTGAAAATGACACCTAAAAGTCCCTTTTCTTTACCAAGGCTTTCTAGAACATGCCGATAATGCACTTCCAAGGCGTCTCCTTCCTTCTTTTGAAGACTCTGCCAATCCAAGCCCTTGGGGAGTTCTGAGGCTTTATTGAATGGAGGCTTTGTCTGCTCATCCGCCATTTTTAGGAATAACAGATAGGTAAGTTGCTCTACATAATCACCATAACTTACCCCATCATCTCTCAGAACATCGCAATAATTCCATAATCTTTGGACAATTGTAGCGGATTCGTTAGCCATATCTTCACCTTTTACGTCCCTTTCTTTCTATTTCATTCTTTGCTTTTTCAGCCTTTATTCTTTCTAGAAGTTTATTGGCTGGTTCATCAGATGGGTCTTGTGATGCGAGCCTTCCCTCAAAGGCTTTTCTAAGAATGGTTTGGCGCATCCGTTCGGCCTGCTTTAAGCTCTGGTCGATGATTTTTTCAGTTTCGTCTGCAACTGAGAGACGAAGTTCAATTTCTTTGATTACATTGCGTTGCTCAGTTATTGAAGGTAATCCTATTTGGATATAATAAACATCCTCTCGCCTAAGTCCTGGAATGGCAGTAGACTTATCTAATCTGCCTAAGTTCAGGCTTTTTAGTAAATAAAATAAGAATTTAATGTCCATTTCCGGATAGTCTGAGATATAATAGGTTGTATCAATAGGCCAACATGGCCCAGACGATAGATATACAGTACCTACTGCGCCCTTTCTTCCTACTACCAAACAAGAATTTGTAAGAAGAGATTCTGTATGGGAGCCAACAATACCGCTAGATCCATAGACCGGAATGTTTCCTTGCGTATCTCGTTTTTCTTCTTGCAAGGCCTTTCCATATTCTAGAGAAATGAGGTCACCTAAGCGTATGCGTACCCAACCCCCAGGTAAATTTAGTAAATTTGAAGTTTCAGAAACAGGCAATTCTTTGTATTTTTTCCCCAACTTCTGTTTTCGTTCTTCTTTAATCCGTTCAAGCAACTTCGAAGCATCTTCAAGTTCATCTTTATGGTTTTTGCGCCATTTCTCAGTTAATTTGCCTTCAAAAGCAGCCTTTAGTACGGCTTGGCGATAGCGTTTCAACTCTGTCTTTGCGTTCTCCAAAGATTCTACTCCATTATCGATGTCTGAAAAAAGTTCTTCTATTTTGTTTATTATGCGTTGCTGCTCAGGTAATGGAGGTAAAAGAAATTCAAC
>Ga0265297_10011040_pt1 | contig 11171 bp, 17 predicted proteins | sample Munlanlwell13791_FD_192502 | JGI IMG/M metagenome (GOLD analysis project Ga0265297, IMG submission 192502) | Leachate microbial communities from a municipal landfill in Southern Ontario, Canada - Leachate well 137-91 | ecosystem: Engineered > Solid waste > Landfill > Unclassified | place...
GCATAAGCCGCCATTACGATGATTAGGCCGATGACCGCTGCCTTGATAGTATCTTTGGCTTTCTTCACTTCTTCTTCCCGGCCGGAAGCCATCATCCATTTATAGCCGCCAAAAATCATTAGGCCCATAAACATAACGCCGAAAATGCTTAAAAAAGTGCCGATAATTTTGCCGACTATTTCCTGGACTTTAGTATCAGGATTCTCGCCGCCAGAAGGCAAATCTGAAGTCGAAAGGCTGCTTTTCATTCGTTCAAATACAGTTTCGGCCGAGCAATTGTCTTGGGGAAGTAAGCCCACTACGACTATCAAGAGGAGAGTTAAAATGATAATTTGTGTTCTGATTTTTTTCATATTAATTAAGGGGTGGGAGTATTGGTAGCGGCGCTACCGATAACAAAAAGGGTAAGTTCGGTAAAGATCCTGGCTAAAAGGACGATTAATAAGGCGATCACGGCTTCGCGGGTGATTTTTTTCGCCCGTTCAACCTGTTCTTCATTGCCCCGAGCCGTCATCCAAAGGAAACCGGCGTAAATTATCAAAAGGAAAAAGATCAACCCAAGAAACGTTAAAAGATAATTAAGGATTGTAAACAAGGCGTTGGGAAAAGTAGTCAGATTTACTTTATTCCCCACGTCACCGCCGTAGGCTTTGTTGGCCGCGGTTTTGTAGCCCCCTAACATTTTTTGCAAGATTGATTCAGCTGACGCGGCAGTTGGCAGGAACACTAATAAAAGAATGGAAATTATTAGAAAATTACTGATTAGTTTTTGATATTTTTTCATTATTTTGGCAGAGTTTGGTTGAGAGTAAACAAAGCCAGTTCAACAATTAGCCGGCCGCCTAAAATTATGGCTAAACCAATAATCGCTCCGATAATCAATTTTTTTGCCCGTTCCACTTGGTCTTCGCGGCCGCGGGCATTCATCCAAAGATAGCCGGCAAAAATCATCAAAACCATGAATAAGGCGGCCATTAAGGTCAGCATGCCATCGATATAATTCATGAAAGCCGGAGTAAATTCAGTGGCCGGGGCCTGGCCGCTTAGGGCATAGCCGGCTTTGCCACCAGTCGTAGAAAATCCTTTCAAAATTTCGTCGAAGACGCCGGCTTGGCTGATATCCGCTAGTAAAAAATTAAAAAGTAAAAGGGCAGTTATTGCTATTAAATTTATTTTTTTTAAAGACATTGTTTTACTTTATTTACTCCCTATTGCCCCGCCCAAAGAGGCTAGCATGACATAAACCAAAGCATAAGCCAAAAAGATGACAATCATGCCATTGACGCCATTAATCACAAAACCTTTGGCCTTAGCAACTTTTTCTTCATTGCCGCCGGCCGTCATCCAAAGATAGCCGCCGACCAAAATAATGGTTAAAAAAATCACCCCGACAACGCCGAAGATATAATTGATTGCCTCGCCGATAATCGTTGGGATGTCGCGTTTTTCCTTGGCACCAAAGCCCGCATTAGTGGCGGTAACATCCAAGCCTTTAAGGGCGCAATCAGCACTGGTGCAATCGGCGGCTAAAATTATTTGGGGTGATAATAAAATCGTTAGAAAACAAATTGTTAAAAAAGCAAAAATTATTTTTTTCTTGGTTACTTTCATTTCTTTGATTTGGTAGAGCGGGGAGACCCATCCAGTTGTCAGCCACGATAAAGTAGCTTGCAACCAGAGGAGTCCCCCCTTGTTTATTTGAGATTAGCAGTTCGGATTAGGCAGCGCCTGTAGCTGTAATTAACTGATTAACGACAAAGGTCGCAATAGCATAAGCCGTGAAGATAATAACTAAACCGATGATACCGGCAGTAATAATCTTTTTAGCTTCACCCACCTTTTCTTCATTACCGCCTGAAGTCAGCCAGCGGAAACCACCCCAGAGGATGATAATAATCGCTAAAATACCCAAAAAGCCCAATAAAACATTAACCACATTCATGATACCTTCGCGAATATCTTTAGTGCCCAAGCCGGTGTAAGTGCCATAGTCAAGGCCAGTTTCCAAAGCTAGGGCCGGTAAAGCAGTTAGGGCAAAAATTACCCCCAAGGTTGTTAAAGTTGCGATTTTTTTCATTTTTCCACCCCCTTTCTTTATATTTTTAAATATCTGTTTTTATTATAATAAATAGTAGCGTTCAATGTCAATTTTCAGTTTCTCATAATTTAATTTATAAGGGGCCGGCGGCGTCAAGTTGTTCTCTTTGCTCTTCCGGAGACAGACCTTTTCCGGTCTCATTCGTACTACCAGTACTATCAGGATTTTGTTCGCTGGACCAACTTTGGCCGAAGATTGTCGCCGTGCCGCCCACTTCGCCTTTAGTCAAAGCCATAATTGTCGTATTAACAATCAGCCAGGCGCCAAGGACAATAGCCAAGCCAATAATGGCGGCCTGGATGGCATCTTTACCCATGTTAATTTTCTTTTTATTATCGCCCGTGCCAGTGATGCCGGCGCCGGCTAAAATCATCATGGTGCCGCCATAGACAATCATTAATAAAGCGGCACTGCCGGTCAAAGCTAAAATTATTTGGGAAAAATTAACAATGGTTTGAAACATTTCGGTTAAACCGCACTTTAAAACTTTTTCACTTTGAGAAATGTCGGAAGTGATGCAATCGCAGGGGATCAAGCGGCCTTCGGAAACGCCGATGGCTTTTAGCCAAGCGGTTTCGGGACAGTTCTCCGCGGCCAGAAGCGGCAGGGGCAAAACCAAAAAGATGCTGGCTGCTAGGGTTGTAAAAAAAATGGTTTTTAGTTTATTTGGCATAGAATTAGGTTTTTAGGTATTAGGTTATTGGGTTTTAGGTAAGTAGGCAAACCTAAAAGCCTATAACGTCTGCTGAATTCTTGAAGCGGCAATATCAATGGCATCCGGCAGGCTGGCATTGTTTTTTACAGTGTCAACCATTTCTTTAAAAGCGTTTTCAACGGCCGAAGCATTATTGCCCTGATACCAACTTTTGCTGGTTAACAATTGGTCGGCAAAAACTTTTATTTGATCATTAGACAGTTGTTCTTCAATCAGCGATCTTAGGGCGGTTGGTTTTAAAGTCCGGTCCAAATATTTTTTAGCTTCTTTTTCACCGGAGAGAAATTGGATAAAATCCCAGGCTTCATTGGCATGCTGGCTTTTTTTTGAAACGGTTTGCAGCCAATAGCTGGCAGCATTAATTTCCCCCCGGCCTTCAATCTGCGGCATTTTAGCCACGCCGTAATTAAGCTTGCCTTGGCGCTTGGCTTCAAGATAGGGGATATGGTAGCTATAGCCAAAGATCATCGCCACCCGGCCTTCGGCAAAAGCATCAATTGAATTGGAAAAAGTCTCGTTCCAAGTGTAGACTTCTTTACTGGAGTTGGCAAAGTCAGTATAAAACCGGACCGCTTCCGGGCCGGGATTATAAGTTCTGTCAGGAAAGCTTTGAGGAATCAAACCGAAAGTTACTTTATTGCCTTGAGTCATCTCCGCCCCGTTTTGTTGCATTAAAACCGAAATAATATCAGCAAAATTCTCCACATTATCCGCCGTACCCAAAGCTACCCCGGATTGAATTAAGTTACCGCTTTGATCCTGGTAAGTTAATTTTTTGACGTTTTCCTGTAAAGTCAGCCAATTAGTCGGCGGTAAGGGAATCCCGGCGTTATTAAGCAAGTCGCGGTTGAAAAACAAGGCTAAAGTATCGACGCTGAGAGGCAAGCCATAAATTTTTTCGTCTCTGACCGCATCGCCGTAGACCACATCAAGATATTTATTTTTAAGCTCTGGCGGGGTAAGACTGGCCGTATCGCGAATTTCAATCAAAGTTTCTTGCTTAATACCCAAACTTTTTTGGGTTATTTCATAGGCCATGGTCGTTTTAGCCGGCAAGGGTTCGATTTTTGGCAGATATTTGGTCACCCAAGTATTTTGAATCGAAAAAATATCCGGCCCGCGGTCCTCGGCCAAAGCATCCAGTAATTCATTTTCAAATTCTTCCGGCCGGAGTTTTCGGTAATTAATGGTGATATGCGGGTGAAGCTGTTTATAGTCATTAATGATTTCGGTAAAATTTTGGGAATCGTCAAAGACACCCCACCAAGTCAATTCAACGGGTTCAAGTAATGCTTGCTGTTTCGGGCTGATCCATTTACAGCGGAATCCGCCGGTCACGATTACCAAAGCCAGAAGAGTTAAAATGGTAATTTTTATTTTTAGAAAGTTTTTCATAGTGGTGACTAACAATTTAGCAATGTAACAATTTAATAATATCTATATTAATATTGTTTGTTGTTAAATTGTTATATTGTTTCGGGTTTTATAAGACTCTTTTTAAAAATTTTCTAAAATCGTTTTTGATTTCCGAATCCTTCAGCCCAAATTCAACATTGGCTTTCAGCCAGCCGAGTTTTGAACCGGGATCATAATATTTCCCCTCGATCACTTTAGCATAAATCGGCCGTTTTTTCATTAAGTGACCGATGGCATCAACCAGCCACAATTCATTGCCTTTGCCTAGTTTTGTTTTTTCTAAAGCGGCAAAAATATCCGGAGTAAAAATGAAGCCACCCAAAGAAGCAATGCGGCTTTTAATTTTCGGTCCCGGCTTTTCGTTGATTGATTCAACCTGGAAAATCCCTTGTTCCACCTGGAGGCCGCTGATGATGCCGTATTTTTTTGTCCCTTCGTCGTCCGTTGCCATTGCGGTTAAGACCGGATCACCGTATTTTTCGTAAACTTCAATCAGCTGTTTGAGCTGGGGTTTTTTCGGACAGACCCAGATGTCATCGCCCCAAACCACGGCAAACGGCTCATCGCCGATTATTTTTTTGGCATTCATCACCGGCGTGCCATTGCCATAAGGACCTTTTTGGCGGATATAAATAAAGTTTGCCATTTCGGCAACTTCTTTGATTTGTTTATAATAATTAATTTTACCCGATTTCTTTAATAAATTTTCCAAAGTTTCATTGCGGTCAAAATGATCTTCAATCGCCCGTTTGGTTGAGCCGGTAACTAAAATAATGTCGGTAATGCCGGCCCGAACCGCTTCCTCAACAATATACTGAATAATCGGCTTATCAATGATGGGGAGCATTTCTTTGGGCTGGGCCTTGGTGGCCGGCAACATTCTGGTACCCAAGCCAGCGACCGGGATGATGACTTTGCGTATCTTCATAGGTATTATCCGAATCTACGAATTCATACCAATCTACGAATATTTGTAGATTTGGATGGATTTGTAGATTGGTATATTTTTTGATTAGTATCGCCTTAATTATAACAAAAAAATCAAGAATTGTAAAAAATGGCTAAATATGCTATTGTATTGGCTAGTTAAGGTAATAAATTGTTCAATTGTTATATTGTTAAATTGTTAGTTTGGAGAGGTGGCCGAGTGGTTTAAGGCGACGGTCTCGAACACCGTTTGGGCGCAAGTCCTCCAGGGTTCGAATCCCTGCCTCTCCGATTAATAACAGAAGTAATGATCATAAACATAGGAGTATGAAGACTAAGACTCAAATATTTGTTATTCACGGAGGAAACACATTCAAAAACGATAAAAACTATCGTCATTTTTTAAAAACCAGAAAGATCAGTTTAGAAAAAAGAATAAAGTGGTATGATGATTATTTGGGAAAAAGCCTGGGGAGTAGTTTTCAGATCATCAGGCCGCGCATGCCCTTGCAGGACTTTGCGAAGTATAGCGACTGGAAAACGCATTTTGAACGATATATTCCATATTTGAAAAATGGCGTGATTTTGATTGGCAGTTCCCTGGGTGGAATTTTTCTCGCAAAATATCTGTCCGATAATAGATTCCCTAAAAAAATATTATCCACCTACTTAATTTGTCCGCCATTTGATAATACTCTGCCTAATGATTTATTGGCCGGCGGCTTTAAGCTCAAACCTGATTTATCTTTACTTGAGAAAAATTCAAAGAATTTATATTTACTATTTTCCAAGGACGATGAAATTGTCCCTGTTTTTCACGCCAAAAAATACGGTCAAAAACTGAAAAATGCCAAAATTATAGTTTACGAAAGCAAAAATGGGCATTTCAAAATATCTAAATTCCCCGAAATAGTTGCGATGATTAAAAAAGATATTAAAGAAATCTAGGACTTAACATTTGACTATGGATTTTACCGGCACAATCATTAAAGAAAGTTTGGCTGATCAAAGCATTTTGAAAGATTTGGTAGTAATTGAAACCAAAGTTGAACTGGTTACGCCCCGGCATCAGACGCCTTGGGTCAAACAGTGGACTAAGCTTAAAATATCGATTCCTGAAACCTGGGCGGATTTTTACGCTGAAAGAATTAGCGAGGCGCTGGATGCCGAGCATGCCTGGTACGCTGATTTTAAAAATGATAAATTTCATTATGTAATTTTTTACGGTCAGCCTTTTCTAGTTGATCTGAACGACCCCCAGGGCTATGAGGCGGTTAAAGAATATGGGCAGGAGTTGGGAATTCCGGATTATCAGCTTGATTTTGCCTGAATGATTATGAAAAATCCAATAAGAAATAATCTAATCATTGAGCTGCATGTTCCTGATATGGAGATTGCAAAAAGTTTTTATTCAAAACTTGGTTTTGAGGTTAGGCTCGATGATAAACTTAGCAGTCAAGAACTTGGATATTTAACTATGATGAGAAAAGATAAACTAGGGAATACTATGTTAAACTTTTATGGCGGCGATAACAGAGTATATAATCAATCGTTTTTTAAGTAATTTTCTTCAGATACGAAGAGAGGATATGCAGTAGAAATAACCATGACGACAAGTAATATTAATGAAATATATGAGGCGGCATCTATGTTATTAAAAGAGCATATCGTCCGCGATTTAAAGGAGTTAAAAGACCATGGTCATACTTGGAAAGATTTTCGAATGGTTGACCCATTTGGGTTCTATCTCAGATTCACTGAGCTTATTGACTGGGGTCAAGAATAAAAAAAGTGGTTAGATAAATAGTAAATTAAAATAAAATTTATGGAAAACCAACCAATCAAATCAACCGGCTGCTGCGAGCCGTTTAATCCAGAACCTTGGCAAGACAAAGAAATCGTCTGGCAAGATAAGTTATTTGTCAAAGACCACGTGACGAGTTTATTGCACATCCCGCTTAACTTTGGCAAAAAAGTCGTAAAAAACATGGCTTTAATTGAAAAAGCCAATGCTAAGTCGCCATATCAGCTGATGCTTTGCGATGAATCGCTTTGGGGTTCGGATCTTTATATTGATGTGGCCAAGGCAGTGGCCGGTGGGCAAATGGCAAAACTTTCCGGCACTTTTTTGACCAAAGTTTTTGAAGGGCCGTATCAAAATGCCGGCAAGTGGGCGCAGGAGATGAAGGAGTATGTGGCGGCCAGAGGCAAGACTTTGAAAAAACTTTATTTTTCCTACACAACTTGTCCGAAGTGTGCCAAGGCGTACGGCAAAAATTACGTCGTGCTTTTTGCCCAAATAGATTAAATTTTTTTGCAGCACTGATAATATGTATCCAGCTTCAAGTGAAGGACTCAATAAAGAAACCGAAAAAGCAGTTTATTTTTTTACTCCGGCTTTTCATCCGTTAGACAGTTTTTCCGCGCACGCCGTAACAATTTGGAATGTTACTTTTCCCACCGCCGAGCACGCCTACCATTGGAAAAAATTTTCTGATTCATATCCAGAAATTGCTAATGAAATTTTAGCGGCAAAAAGTCCGGAAATGGCCCAACAAATTGCCCACGCCAATAAAATAAAACAGCCAGCTTCCTGGCATCAGATAAAAGTGGGGATAATGGAGCAGATATTTCAGGCTAAAGCCGAACAAAATAAGGATGTGCAAGAGATTTTGAAGCGGACAGGCCAGAGAGAAATTATTGAAAACACGCCAATTGGTAGTAGCGATGATTTTTGGGGAGCGGGTGTAGATAGTAAGGGACAAAATATGGTTGGCAAAATTTGGATGAAAATTCGTGATTCTTATTATTAAATATGAAACAAAGGAGAAATAATTTATGAAAAATAAAAATTTTTTGTTAATCTTGGTAGTTGCAATTATCTTTTTTGGTTTAGCTTTTACCGTCGGTTTTTTTGTCTCTAAAAGTTTGGTTGGACAAAGAAATATCCAAAGCTTTGCCGATTGTGCCGCTGCCGGCTATCCAATCATGGAAAGCTATCCGAGGCAGTGCAGAACTCCGGCTGGCCGAAATTTTGTCGAGCAAATCCCCGAGCCGGAAATTATCACGGGTATAAAATCACTTCAGTACGACAATTCAAACTTTGGTTTTTCTTTTTGGTATCCTCAAAGCGCTGAAATCAGAAAAGAAAATCTGGAAGGTTACTTAAGCTTAACCAATTTTGGTTTAGTCGGCGTTTTTTTGCCCCAAGATTTGTTTACCGGCACGAATTTGGGCGAAGCGGCCGTGATTGTCGGTGTGAGCACCAGTACCGACATTATCAGCAAATGCGAGCGAATTGATAGCATCAATGGTGAACAAGATTTGGGGCAAGCCGTTATCGGCTCAACGCCAAGCCATAAATTTTTTGCCATTGGCGCGGCCGCTGGCAATACTTACGAATCAACCATTTATCGTTTGGTCTATAACCGGAGTTGCTATGAAATTGTGGAATTATTGCATTCGGGTAATATTTATAATTATCCGGCCGGTGCAGTTCAAGAGTTTAATAAAGCCAAGCTTTTGGGAATTTTAGAAAAAATGGCGCAGAGTTTTAAGTTTAGTAATTAAGACTTAAGAATGGATTACCGCAAATTTTATTTAAAAAGATTCTGGGGTCATTTATTTTCCATGCCATTTATTTGGCTGCCTTTGCCATTTTTATTGGTTTTAGATTTGATTGTTGAATTGTATCATCAGGTTTGCTTTCCGATTTACGGCCTGCCCAAGGTCAAGCGCAAAGAATTTATTCTGATTATTGACCGAAACAAATTGAAATATTTATATCCCTTGGAAAAACTCGGCTGCATGTATTGTGGTTATGCCAATGGTGTGGTCGCTTATTTTAAGGAAATTGCCAACCGGACGGAAAAATATTGGTGCGGAGTGATGCATGAGAACAAGCCGGGGTTTAAAACCCAAGCGCACCAAGTGGATCAAAATTTTTCTGTCTTTAATGATGAAAAAGATTTTAATGATAAATATGAATCAAAATAATTATGGATAATAAGGAAACTAAAATGGTAAAAAGGTTTTATACGGCCAATACTGACCGAGAGTGGGGCCGGCTTCTTCGCGATCCTTTTCATCAATTGGAGCTAGAAATGAGCTTAAGGCTGCTGAAAAAGTATTTACCAAAAAAAGGTTTGATTTTGGATGCTGGCGGCGGACCGGGGCGTTACACCATTGAATTAGCTAAAATGGGTTATGAGGTTGTATTACTTGATTTAGTAGCCAAAAATTTAGAATTTGCCAAAACTCAAATCAAAAAAGCCAAAGTCGAAAAACAAGTTAAAGCAATCGTGCAAGGGTCAATTACTGATTTGTCTCAATTCAAGAGTAATTCCTTTAATGCCGTAATTTGTCTGGGCGGACCGCTTTCGCATGTTCACCCTAAGTCGCAAAGACAGAAAGCAATTTCAGAATTAATTCGGGTGGCAAAGAAGGTTAGTCCAATCTTTATTTCCGTCATTGGCAAATACGCCGTCTTGCTGCGAACGCCAAGCGGCTGGCCCCAGAATGTGGCCGATAAGAAATATTTTGCTAATCTGGCTTTTGAAGGTCAAGACTATCGCTGGGTGAAAAATGGCTTTTGCCATTTCTTTACTTTAGAAGAATTCGAGCAGTTATTTAAAAAGAGAAAGGTAAAAATTATAAAAAAAGTCGGGCTGGAAGGTTTAAATATTGAACCCATTGCCACAACGAATTTTGCCAAAAAATATCCAAAAGCTTGGAAAAATTGGCTGGCAATTCACCAAAAAATGTGCAGCGATCCATTCGTGATTGATGCCAGCGGCCACATGATGTTTATAATGAAAAAAGTTTTAAAAAAAGCAGGCAAATAAATTAATAATTAAACATCTTAGAATAATCTAGGATAAAAGAAAAAAAATATGACCAAAAAAACCCACGAGAACCTACTCAAAGCCATTGCTGGTGAATCAATGGCGCGAAACAAGTACACTTATTTCGCAGAAATCGCGATGAAAGAAGGCTTGGTTTGGATTGCCAAAGTTTTTGAAGAAACTGCCGATAATGAACGAGCCCATGCTCAAGAAGAATTAGAAAAATTAAAAAAGCCGGTCCAAATGACTAATACCTATGACATCCATCCTTTGGGCAAAACTTTGGAAAATTTACGCAACGCTCAAGCGGGTGAAGAATATGAATTCGGCACGATGTATCCGGATTTTGAAAAAATGGCACTCGAAGAAGATGAAAAAGATATTGCGACTTTGTTTAAGGAAATCAGCGAGGTTGAAGAAAAGCATGCCGAGCGCTACAAAATTTTAGCTGATCGCCTTGAGCAAGGTAAGTTGTTTGAAAGCGGCGATGAGGTTGAATGGAAATGTTTGAACTGCGGGTATATTCACAAAGGTAAAAGTGCGCCGGCTAAATGCCCGCTTTGCCAAAAGCCGCAGGGATATTACATGGAATTAAAAGCAGTCCGCTAATTGGTAGTATAATTGTTTTGCATAAAAAAGATCGTCTTAGGTATTCTACCTAAGACGATTTGTATATGCAGCGTTGTCGAAATTCACTCGGTCCACGTGTCCCAGTACATGTCTGTGTATTGGACAATAGCTTGGACAATGTCTTGTTCAGTCATGCGCGTAAACTGGCTTTCGCGCACGATGCCCAGCTTGACCATATGCTGGATGATCTGATGAATGATCACGGGATCACTGGGGTAGCCGGCACACAGCTGGACGGCTTGCCAAAGACAAGTGACTTGCTCGTCGCCGTTCAGGAGCAAATTCTTGACAAAATTCCACCATTCAGTTGCCCGTGGATCAGGGGCAAGTTCGTTGGCAGGAAAAAACCAAATATCACCGTTTTCGCTCCTAAAGCAGACGTTGTCTTCTTCGCCCCAGTATTTGTCAATACACAGGAACCAGTCATTGTCGGTCAAGCGATCCCAAGCGTCCCAGCTTTCGGCTTTGGGGTTTGATGGATGCTTGGGCCATAATGGCTTGAGCTGGCCGAAGTCCGGCGCCGAGTATTTCGGCGCTGCCG
>Ga0265297_10011041_pt1 | contig 11165 bp, 21 predicted proteins | sample Munlanlwell13791_FD_192502 | JGI IMG/M metagenome (GOLD analysis project Ga0265297, IMG submission 192502) | Leachate microbial communities from a municipal landfill in Southern Ontario, Canada - Leachate well 137-91 | ecosystem: Engineered > Solid waste > Landfill > Unclassified | place...
CGAAGTGCGCTCCATGATGTAAACTCTGTTCGCTTCGTCGTCATCAATCAATTCGTAAACGGCGCCTTCATCCGAACCTTCAGGAAAGCACATCAATTTCCCATCCGTAACAGACCACCGGCCTTTCTCGTACCATTCAACCTGATTCGGGGAGTATGCGTCAAGATCGAAAGTATCATAAAATACGGCACGCGACCATCCAATATCCGTTTCAACAAGGTACATTGTTTTCCCGGAAAATTCTTCAACGGTCAACGACTCGGCCGGTGGATTGTCCTGCGTATCGGCGCCGTCCGAACCGCCCCCACCGGAACAGGAACAAAGTAAAGAGACCAGCAACACAAAAAGAAGCATCAGATTTTTCATAAATTTCCCCTTTCTGTTTAGTGTTAAAAATCTTACTACCTGCACATCGGTTGTGCAACATTTAATTTAAAAAACGCTTTGTGCGCTTTTTCTACAATATAAATATTTGTAAAATAAAGCAAATAACGAACAACTCATAACTCTTAATCATTAGGTTGTCGGTTCGATTCCGACAGGGCTCACCAAATATCAAGCACTTACGTAACCCGTAGGTGCTTTTATTTTGCCAAAAAATCGCACAAAAACGCTCACTGTTTATTATTCTTTCCATAAAGAAATACTGATTTTGATTTATCTGGTAATTCATCATACACTTTCCCGGCATAAGAATAAATACCACATTTTTTACAAAACCATCTTATGTGATTAGACGGTGTTAGTTTTGCTTCTTCCCATTCATGTTCACAATCTTTCATTTCCAGCACCTCTTTATAGCGTTCTCCATATGCTCTAAATTGACCTTTGTATAGATTTGTGTCGTCTGGATGGACTCATGCCCCAAAGCACTCTGAATTGTCCTTAAATCAGCCCCAGACTCTAATAAATGGGTAGCAAAGCTATGTCTAAGGGAGTGCGGTGTAATACGCCTCGTTATGTTCGCTTTTGTCATGGCTGTTTTTAACGGTGAGCGTATATCTGTCAGCACCCCTGATAATTCCTTGCCGTTCTTTTCCTTCACTCTGGAAGGGAATAGAAGCCCCTTGTTTTCTGCTACAATCGGCCTTAAAACATCTGCCAGAATGGGGCTCATAGACACTAGTCTTGTCTTATTACCCTTGCCCGTGATAATCAGGTAATCAGGGCTAAAATGCACGTTTTCGGACCTTAATGAGCAAGCCTCTTGATTGTCGTTTTCCAGTAGTTAGTGACCTTTTCAAACTGTGCTTTCAGATCTGCCGGGATGTCGTATGACTTGCGCTGATAATATTTTCCGGTGACAAACCAATTGCCGGCCAGAATTTTCTCGCGGCCTTTGACTGTTTCCTTCACCTGTTCGTCAATTTCTTCATACTCTTTGACAATCGGCTTTAATTCTTCCATCCGGTCAAGCATGGTTGCCAGTTCGCCGGTGTCAACCGCAACCTCTTTACCGATCTGTTCAGGCAGGCAGATGTGAGCAAAGGGGCAGCCATTACACCACATTTCTTCACCGATAGGGTCGGGCATAGTCCCGGTCTTGATATGCTCGTTGATTGCTTTGGCGCGTTGCAATGTTTCTTCGCCCATGTCATAATCAATGTCCATCCATATTTCCTTGATCTGGCCGGACGTTTTATCTTTGAAAAGAAACACGCCTTTTTCCTTGCCGTCCATCAGCAAATAAAGATTAAGCTGAACAGGATACTTGCGGAGATAACCATATTTCCCGTTCTTCAGGTCATTGATTGAATTGATCGACTTGAACACATAAGGGCTGCATGATTTGATTTCCATCGGATAAATCTTATCATCTGAAAGTATTTTGCCGTCGATATGGCCGGTGATCGAATACTCTTTCCACTCAAACGATCTCTGCTGTTCAATGACTTTGATTCCGGCCTCTGCCAGTTCCTTCAAAACGATTTCTTCAATTTCATTTCCCATATCGAAAACGAATTGAAGGCCAACATCGTGAAGTGATTTTTCTTGCCAACGTGTACGATTCAAAACGTGATACCGGACACATGGAATCCCCAGGTCAGAGGCGCGGTTACTGTTCACCGGATATTGTTTGATCTTTCGCTCTTTCGACTCGATAATTTTCTCGACTATCATAATATTACCCCTCTTGACCGGCCTCGCGTTCCGGTTCTATTTTTTTGATTGATTCAATGTCGTTTCCGAATTTACCGGCTGCGAAAGTGATCTCAATCTGTAAACCGGCTTCCTTTGCTTCTTTTGCGATTGTTGCCGTGGTTTCGGAGAACGTCTTGTATTCCACATCTCCGCACTTAATTAGATACTGCGTCCAGGTTTTCCCGTTTTTTTCACCGGTCTTTTTGCGGACATCGGAAACGCCGACGGTTACTTTCTGCGAACCCTCGCTGGAAATTCCGGTATCTGTCTTGCCGTTCTTTTTGTAATCCACGCGGCCAACCTGATCCTTTCTGATTCCGGCAAATTCTTCAAGGTCTGGCCATGTAAGATTTCGCAATCCCAAAAGGCGGGTAATGCCATTGCCGATACAGTTTGTATAAGCGGCTTTTTTTAAGTCGCCCTTGTCCATTTCAGACGGCGGCAATTCCTTGCGATCTTCGCCTTTACCGGCATATCTTTTGAAGAATGGGTCTTTGCTTGATCTGGTACCGATGGCTTCAATGGTGGCGCCAGCAACTGTGAAATAGCCTTTGTATGTGTAAGCAAAATGGCCGCTTTCTTCCACTTCAAAAACCGGCTCGTCAATCTTCCAGGCTATCCCAAACACGCGGCCAACTTTTTCAGAACCCGAAACCTGTAAATAAGGATTGCCGTTCTGATCTGTCCAATCCCTTGCATTGGTCGCCATAAGCGCGGCGCGTTTGATCTTGTTAAGAGCATTAACTCTTTTTTCTGCCTGCTCCGCCAATGCCAATAATGTTGAATCGCCAATGGCCGGTACTGCGTTGTCAATTACTTCAACTACTTCATTCATAATTTCCCCCTTTTTACCCCAACCGGCATCGGGATTTTCGGTGAGGCTTGATATTGCCCGTCCCCACTTATTACGCCCTAGCCGATCAGGGGTGTTAATAATTTATCGGGCACTTGTGACACTCACCTTTCCGTTTACACTGTCGGCAAGGTGACTTCTTCCATTCCTGATAATCTTCTTCGTCCATGTCTAAAAATTCCTCATGGTCGTTCATTCTCTTATCCTGTATGTATTCAAAAGCGCTGAGATCAGACACGAGACTTCCTTCTTGGATTAGTATGAAGGTGCTTTTTCGGACAGTGAGCAGCAATCATACTTTCAACTATTTCGCTTTGCGCTCCTACCGGTAATTGACATATAATGTCATTAATCAACTTCCTCAACGTATGCAGTCCCATTCTCCGAGCTAATAATAAAATTATTTTCTTTTTCATATTAAACCCTATAATATAAGTACATTCCTTGTTTAAACAACTAATTTATAATAACAATATCAACTGACCCACAAAAAGCCCGCTGGGTATATTAATTGTTATAAGACAAGACCGCCCCACTGTGCCGCCATTGCCTCCGCTATCCCGTAAAATGTTTTTGACCTCGCTTTTCTTCTTTCTTCCTTTGGCAGTTTCAGAGTTTCGTAATGTAATCTGCTATCAGTTTTCCCAGATGCATGAGTAATAATATCTGGTTCAACTACTTTTGTTGGCGTTAATAACGGCAGGTTCTTTAGCCATAAGCAAGTCCCCTTTCTTTCAGTATGCCCAAATTGGTATGGCTGTATTATCTGGTCAGGCTTTCTGTATCTTGTACTCATTATCCCTATAGGGTTTTCTATCGCTATGCGTGGTATATCAACAGCAACAACGCGCATGAAAAACTCTACAGCCACATCCCTTTCAGCATGTATGTTCGGGAACCTATCCGCATATTCTGGCTTGTAATACTTATTCGCCGCGCAAGTTAGCCTTGTGCATTCAGGGTGAGCGATCATCAAATCCCATCCTTCTTGTAACAGCCCATCAGCAAACATATCGCCTCGTATATGCCATTCAGGGTGTCCCCCGCTTTCTGGCAGTAAGTCACAACTATATGCGTCATGCCCCATAGCTCTGAATGCTTTGCAAACTGTTTGGCTTTCTTCACACGCAATTAATACTTTCATGCATAATCCTCTTGTCTTATAACACGGCGCTCCACCGGATCGCTACGCTCCCGGTGATTTCGGCGTTGTGCAAGATAACAAAATAAAGGCGTCAGTATAGCGGCCAAATACATAGGTAACTGAGACAATAAAACAATATGAATGTTTTCGGAATCATCTTTTCCACTACTGACATTTGGCTGCTTGGTTTCTGTGGCACTATTTTTGTTACTTGGTTGGGTTGCCGCCTCACAAACACTCTCCAGAAGAGGAATGCTATCAGGGAGCCAATCAATAAGTTTATAGCTGCCTTTACTGAGTTCATGCATGTCCTTGAAACTCAAGGAGCTTTGTTTACTGCCATTAAAATGAAGGACAGTATCGCACGTCACGAGAAAGCCGCTATTGATTTGAAAAACATTCTTGACGATTCTAAGCAGATTAAATTCAACGGTTATTGGAAGCAATATAGAAACAGTGCAGACAAATATTATAACGCCTATGCTCAGCTTGGTTTTAAAAAAGCAAACGAAGAAATGCTTAAGGCAATCGAAAAACTTATTAAAAATGTTAAGAGGCTCTAATTTCATGACAATCCTTTATAAAACATACACAACAAAGTCATTGCACCTGACCGCTACGCGTCAGGTGACTTCCGGCGTTAGGGTAACACAACCTCAAATATCGGTGAGTTACCTTTTATTATTGCTTCTTCCAACTCTTTCGCATCTTCTTCATCCAGTTCAATCTCTCCTGTAAAAGTTGTTCCAGAATGAAATTGTCCGAGAGTTAAGTCAGGTTTTTGATAAATACTTTCCCCGTGTTCATCAATCCAGTCATAAAATACTAATTTTATTTTCATAAAAACTCCATAACAAGGTTAATCAAGGCGACGGTTTCTCGTCCGTCGCTCCACAGGCGCAGTCAGTGGCCGCGCCTTATTACTGCGTTATACTGTCACCCACCTCATAATAATGTTCCATATCGCCAGCGTAAAAAACCCCATCAGAAACCCCTTCCAGTGCCTCCCGATGAACCGGCAAATAGCGTCATCAACCTTGTGCTGGTTGATTTTTGTTACTGCTGTTGCGATTGTGTTGATCGAGTTCATTTTCCCTCCGAGCTAAAGCAACGATTTTAAAACTTCGACAATTTTTTGAGCATTGGACACGGAGTGGTCCATGCAAAATTCTTTCCACGCCGAACCATTGTCATCACAGCAATTAACTTTTTTCAATGGACATTCACCACAATTCAGCACTATATCGTAGTATTTCTGACATAGTGGGCAAGATTCACTGCTATAATCTTGTATCGTTAACCCTTGCCCATCCTCCAACCTTCGTACATTTTCTTGCCAATGCTTAATTGACAAGTGTATTGCCTCTTCTCTAGTCATAAACTTTCGAGCTTTTGTGTGGCAGGGGCAACCCCTCACCCCTGCCTATTGGTTACGTATAGCTCGACCTCCTTTCTAAAATTGTTCAGCACTCTTAATACTGGTGGCTGTGGAGGCCAGCAGTCGGAACCCGTCTCAAGCTGGCAATTCGCCTCTCCGGTTTTATCTCTCCGGCACAGCCATGGTCTGTTCATCTGCCGTCCTTCTCTCCGATTCTGCCGGTGCGGTTAGCTGCATGGGGAGCCTGTCCAGGCGTCGCGCTCGATGAGTAACCGCTTATCGTGCAGTCCAGAAACGGCTTTTTAGTTACCTACGCCCCTGTGTTAGCGGGCGTTTCGGCCTTACGGCCTCATCAGGGTAACGGTTAATCGACATTTTCGATGATGAATTGATTAACTAAATTTGTGTATGCTTCCATGGTTTCGCGTCTTTTAATTCCGCGTGTTTCGGCTGCCGTAAATCTTGCAATTGCTACCCTGTCGCTTTTTATTGTGTCAATTCCAGCAGCTTCTTTGATTTCAAATTTTTCGATTTGATTCAGTAACTCCGTATTAATTGCTTCAAGCATTTCTCTGATTGTCATAATTCTTCCCCCTGATGTTTATTGCCCATGTGGGCTTTTGTTCTGTTGGTAGTATACACCTCTGGTTTTTAATGTCAAGCTTTTTTTTAATATTTTTTTTCTTGACTTTTAAACCAAGACAATATAGGATATAACCATGATTAATACAGACCTAATTGAAAAACGCCGGGAAAAACTGCATATAACCAAATACAAAATGGCTGATAAGCTCAAAATGAGTAGGCAGACATATTATACTATTATCAATAATAAATCAACAACATTAAGAACTTTAGGCAAGATTGCCGATATTCTTGGCTTGAAAGCCAAAGACCTAATTATCTAAGGGGCAACAGCATGAAAGAAGAAAAGAAAGACTTCTGCAAAAACGGCTTATGCACGGCGGAGCAATACAGCCAGTGCAAAAACTTCCAGCCTGTTCACGACCTGGATTTCTGTCGTTATTGCGGAATAGGCTGGACCTGCGATTTTGAGGAGGAAGAATGAAACCTGAATTCCTCGAAAAATACGCTTATCAAAAAACGCTCTTCTACCGGAGGAAGATAAAGCAGATTATTTTGCAGTGGGGGGAGACCGAAAGAAAACTGGCCGATCTGGACGCTCAGATGCTTATTTTTAAAAATGAGCATGTAGGAGACACACCGGAAATAGACGACGTGGTGATTATCAACGAGGTTTATAAATCATTTGGCCGCCGGATTAAGCGGTATTTGGAAGGGAAATGAAATCAGGAACATTCAGATTAAATAACATGGCGGAATTTGAAGCCCTGAAGAACCGCAATAAAATCCCTCCGGGATTGTCTCATTATAATAAATTCCACGCCAAAACAACCGAGGCCGACGGCATAAAATTTGGCAGTAAAAAAGAGGCGCGGATATTCCGGGAATTGCAGGCGCGTCAGCACAACGGCGAATTGAAATATTTCTTATGCCAGGTGCCTTTTCTTCTCCCCGGCAAAACCGATACCGGAAGAAGATTTAAACATTATCTTGATTTTATGGCGATCCGGAACGATGGCCAGATAGAATATATCGAAGTGAAGGGGCGCGATCTGGAACTCGGAAAGATGAAAAGGCGCCAGTGCGAAGAGATTTACGGAATTCATATCGAGGTGGTTTGATGGAAAAAGCATTTCCGACAATTTTAATTATTTTGGATATAGCGGCCGCGCTGATGTACGTCCCAGCGGGTGATTGGCGGCATATTGGATACTGGTTATGCGCCGCAGCGCTGACCTTTTTTATAACATATTAAGGTATTTATAATGAAATGTATTGATTGTGGATGTAAAACTAAAAGTCGGAGAAAAAGCACAAAACGATGTAGTGTTTGTAATTTGGAACATAGAAAATCTTTCGGGGGTCGTAAGACTGGATTTTGTAAGTTATGCGGTAAAAAATTATCCGCAAAAATCAACAAAACAGGGTTGTGCAAGACTTGTGTTGGGACTTCTTTTGCGCCATGGAATAAAGGCGTGGTGGGATTAACCCCATGGAACAAGGGTGTGTCTATTTTTAAAAACAAAGAGGAATATAGACTCCATGCTAATAATAAAAGAAAAATATTAAGGTCAACCGAGGATACGATCAAAAAACTTCCCGACAGAATAAGAACATTAATAAGAAATTCAATAAGACACAACACTAATGGCTTAAGAAGAAAGAACTCAAAAACAGAGATTATTCTCGGCTGTTCAATCCCTGATTTTATAAAACATCTTGAGTTGCAATTTATAGAAACAATGACATGGAAAAATTATGGGAATGGTCGCGGCAAATGGAATATTGACCATATTATCCCCATTTCTAAATTCGATTTAACAGAAGAAAAACAAATTAAAGCAGCTTTTAATTATAAAAACTGCCGTCCAATGTGGGCGATAGATAATATTAAGAAGGGCGCTAAAATTCTGGCTGCGGCAGTTTTGACTTTTACAGTAACTTTTTAAGGGGGTTTAAATGCACTGTCCAACTTGTAACGGAAATATTATCGGTGATTCCTGCCTCCAATGCGGGCGGTCGGTGGTGAAACTGGCGCCGTATAAAAAAAGATCATGTGAACACGTCTATGGAGGCAAAAAATACAAAAGCACATCACGCGCCCCGTTTGGTACGTGTAGCAACTGCCAGCGGTCGGATATGTATTTAATTCTTGATAAGTGCGGAACGTGCTGGAGATGTACCAAGGGCTTTAAGAAGGGAACGCCTGAATATGAATACAGGCTGAAGGTAACGAGAGAGAGATTGAATAAGAAAAAATTCAACAACGGCGGCTAGGCTTATAACCGAAAAGCCGGGAACAATGGAATAAATAAATAGAGGCTAGGGTCATTACCGAAAAGGGCGCACTTTCTCCGCCCCTGCCTCTTTAAACCAGAGAGTTCATGCTCGGAGTTATGAGAAAGGGAGCGTAAAAGTAATGGCAAGAATAAGGGCTTTGAAACCTGATTTTTTTAAAGATGAAGATTTAGCGACACTACCCTATGAAGCGCGGATTTTATATCAAGGGTTATGGTGTTTTGCTGATAAAGCCGGGAGATTAGAAGATCGTCCTAAATATATCAAGGCTGAAATCTTCCCTTACGACAATATCAACATCGAAAAATATCTAAATTTGCTTTGTGCGCCAAATATTCAAGATCGTCCAGATAAAGTATTTATTCGTCGTTATTCTGTAAATGGGCGTAATTATATTGATATTCCTGAATTTTTAAAACATCAATCCCCTCACCACACCGAAAAAGAAAGTTTATTACCAGAGTATAACGGTGAATTAACCGTTATTGAACCGTTAATAAAAGGAAACAAGCGAGATGCTCATATATCTTATCCATTATCTGAATCTGAATCTAAATCTAAATCTTTAAGTACATTTGAGCAATTTTGGAACGCATACCCGAAAAAGAAATCCAAAGGCCAGGCCGAAAAAGCCTTTTTAAAAATCAATCCTGACGAGCAGTTCTTAGCAATGATGATTGCCAAAATAGAACAGGCCAAGAAATCAGAAGATTGGATTAAAGAAAAAGGCAAATATATTCCCTATCCGGCAACGTGGTTGAATGGAAAACGCTGGGAAGATGAAGAAACAGAACAGCATCCTCTCGCCGGGAAAGTATCAGATAAGACAATTAAAACAATCGAATCTTTTGATAACTGGAGGCCGCCAGCATGACAAACGAAATCAACTTTAAAGAATATATGACTTTGCTTTGTGAGATGTTTGATAGGAATCTATCTGATATTATGAAGGATTTATACTGGGGAATTCTTCAACCATACACCGATGAAGAATGTGAAAAGGCGTTTAAAGAGATTATTACATCATCAAAGTTTTTCCCAAAACCCGCTGATTTTATCGAAGTGCTGAGGGGAAAAAAAGAAGATCAAGGCGTGTTGGCATGGATTGAAGTTGTGAACACACTTAAAAGCGTAGGTACTTATAAATCAGTCAAATTTTCAAACCCTGTAATTCATTCAGTGATTGAAGCAATGGGCGGCTGGCCCCAGCTAGGTATGATGGAGGTTTCTGAAGAAAAATGGAAGCAGAAAGAATTTGAACGGCTCTATGAAGTCATGAATCACCGAGGCAATCACCCGGCTTATTTATCTGGTACGCATGAGCAAAGCAATTCTCCGGCGATGATTGCGGCTTATGAGGAAAGAACGGGAAAGAAATTTAAGCAGGAAATTGTCGAGATAGGTTTTGAAGAAAGAAAGCAAATTTCTGGAGGGGAATTATGCCGGATGTAGTTCAAGAAGAATTAAATAAATATGGCTGGCCTAGTATTAAGATTTATTACGACACCTATCACGGTGAAAATAAGTTTGTAACCCTTACTGTAAAACAAGCCGCTGCCGTAGCTGACAACATTGATCGGATTTATCAGTTTGTTGATAATCATGAGAAAAATAAATTATGGAAGGATAATAAATGAATCAGCCTGCAAAAAGTATTTGCGAAACCTGCGGGGAACCATACGAGCGAGACAGCCATAAGCCCAGGCAAAAGAAGTGCACGGCCTGCGCCAACAGCCGGAGAAAAGGCGATAGAAAGAGGAAAACAAAGTGGGAAAAATAACAACGCTTAAGCCAAGGATTGAGACATTAGATTTTAAGATTGGTTCACCGGTCGCCACTGAACGAATAAGGGGATGGAAGCTGCAGAAGATAAGAGAGCGGATATTATTGCGTGATAGTTATACTTGCCGGGTATGTGGGCGTGTGTCTGTTGATCTGGAAGTCGATCATGTCGTGCCGTTACATTTGGGTGGCGCTGAGAGCGATGAGAATAGGCAATCGCTTTGCCATGAGTGTCATGAGTTAAAGAGCGCAGAGGAAGAGAAGGGACGCAGATGAAAGTAAAAGCGATAAATAATGGCTATTGTCTGTATTGTGGCAAGGAAAGCAAGACACCGTTCTGTAGTAGATAATGTTATCGCGCTTACGTAAAGGGAACAACAGATAGAAAAGAACAAGAGAAACAACAGCGCGACGATTTAACGGATCGAATTGTCAAAAGAATAATCTATATCGGTAGTAAAGGGAAGGTAAAATATAATCAGATTACACATGAAATGATTACAGAGAAACGGGCGCATGTATTGGCAATAAGGGAAAGGAGATCAAACCCAAAGCCAAAGCTAAAAAAGATAAAGTATTGTAAGATTTGCGGGAAGGAAACAATCAAGGGCGTTTATTGCAGTGATGATTGTCGTAAGGAAAAAGCAAGGCGCTATTCATTTAAGAGAAACAAAGAAAATAAAGAATTAAAAGAATATATCTGCAAAGAGTGCGGCAATGTATTTACGCCTGAATATGGAAACAAAAGAAGTAAATTTTGTTCTGATAAGTGCCTTAAAAGAAACATGAAAAGAATAAGAAGACATAAAGAACGGGCAAAATTGAGATTGGTAAAAGTTGAGACCGTTGATCCCTTGGTGGTGTTTAAGCGTGATGGATGGCGATGCCAGATATGCAAGCGAAAGTTACATAATCGAGAACGTGGAACATATAAAGATACAGCTCCAGAACTTGATCATATAATTCCATTATCAAAAGGTGGC